>JAEEGI010009216.1_pt1 | contig 21674 bp, 22 predicted proteins | sample 8958751 | NCBI WGS metagenome assembly JAEEGI01 (sample SAMN16246545, study PRJNA631951) | gut metagenome | biome: gut microbiome; feature: rumen; material: KS-attached | host: Bos | place: Iran: Karaj | collected 2018-10 | reverse complement strand
GATGAACTCTTTCTTTGCGCAAATCAAGGACCTGTTTGAACTAGCGGGAATACCGAATTTCGAAAAGCTTCCTGAAGAACCTGCCGAAAGGAAGAAGTTCGCAAGCCTTTTCAGGGAATTTAACGACTACTTGGCTGCCGCAAGAATTCAAGGCTTTACTTGGGACAAATTGACATATAAGGTTGAAATTGACAATTCCAGCAAAAAGCAGGAAATAACGCTCGCGTTAAACGAGACGACATATTTGATTCTTGCAATGCGTTACAAGGAATTGTTTAGCGGAAAAAGTGGCTCTGGTGGCGACGATGTCCCTTATGATATCGACGGCTATTTAACTACGATCGATACCGGCAAAATCGATTCTGATTATATGAATTCCCGCTTTGAAAAATTTTTCAAGTTGCTGCAAACTAAAGGTGTCGATGCGGAAGATTTGGAAAAAGCCGAAGCCGAATTGCATAAGACTTTCGCCACGCTCACACAAGAAGAACAGAAATATGCGGATGTGTTCTTGCATGATATTCAAAGTGGCGACGTGAAACCGGAAAAAGGTAAAACGCTACGGGATTACATCACGGATTATATGGGCAAGGCTCACGACGATAAAATCCATCGTTTTGCTAAAACATTTGGATTTGATGAAGAAATGCTCCGTGTCTTGATGTCCCAGGATGTTAACGAGGCAAACATCAACGAATACGGTCGATTAGACGCATTGAAAAATTCTGTCAAAGATACCAGTGCCGCAGCCTGCTATTTTGAAAATGCCAGCGGACGAAAATTGTCAACTCCCAAAGTTAAAATCAAACTCGATGATTATCTCCGAAAATTCATCCTCGAAGGCGGATTCGATTTGGAGTGAGTTTTTGGGCGTGAAAAAAAATCAATAAACCCTCTTGACAACCGCCATCTAGTAATTTATATTTAGTGCACAAGTGTGTAGAAAACTGCTTTTCGCGCACGGTGTAAAACAAGCAAAGCCCCGCCTTTTTATGCATGTAGGCGGAGGGAGGAAAGATGAATACTAGCCAAACAAGGCCTGAAAATGTTATATTGCCATTAAGCAATATGATGTACCCCTTCATGACACTTGACGACAACGCGGAAATTGTCCATTCCGAAATGGGCAAGGATGGCCGCGTTAAGGTGTACATCGAAAAGCCCGACGCAAAAGACGGCTTCCATCGGGCGACATGCTATTTACCCTCCTATACATGGGAAGATATATTCGGTTTTTCAGATGAGGAAATTAATCGCTATAAGAAGGTGATTGAATCTACGGCTCATTTGATAATGGAATTTTCTCAGAAAGGTGGGTTCAGCAATGCCGCAAATCTTTAAGATAGGATCTTTCTGGGTTTATTTCTGGTCCAATGAGGGTGTTCCTCTGGAACCGGTACATGTTCATGTATCGGAAGGAATGCCTGCTGCTAATGCCACTAAAATTTGGATAACTCGGGCTAGAAAATGTCTCTTGGCAAATAACAATTCGCGTATTAATCCGCATGTCTTGCAAAATATTCTTCGGATTATTGAAGCACGTCATGAGGATGTTGTTGCGAAATGGATTGCTCATTTCAACGAAATATCGTATTTCTGCTAGAAAGAACTAAAAGGATATGATTCGGAAGTAATCTCAGCATGTAAGGATTCCTTACTAGCTAAATAATGTCAACAAAAATGCCCCGCCTTTTTATGCATGTAGGCGGAAAAGCTTGCAAGGCGAACGAAGCAAAATCAAACTTGTTTGATTTTATTTCTCTTCAGTATACCATTTTGCATTTTTTGCAAATTACAAATTCGGGCAAACCTGTCGGAAATTTCGACAGGTTCAAATCAAGAGATTCCACAAGGTCTTTGATGTTAATAGTACTGAAATACGAATAACCAGTTTCGTTATGTAAAATTTTCTTGCACCCCTAGCCAGGTATTGGAACTTTAGGTACATTAATGCCCGACGTGTTTTTCCGTCTAATGGAAAAATGCGTCTTTTTATTCTGGGTTTTCAGGATAAGGGGGCGCCTCTAACATCATCCGGCCGCAAATAGCGGCCAAATGGAGGCTTGAAATTCCTGTTATGAAAGAAAATATTGACAACTTGTCAAAAATTGAGTATATTGTAAGAAAGTACGCTGTTAGAATAACTCATAAGGCTTTGAAAAACCTCGATAAAATGCCCAAGCCGGAACAGGAAAAGTTTTTCCGTCTGAAGACGGCTTTGGAAACAAGTGGTCCAGAACAGTCTTCGTTTATGAATTATTCCAAACTCGGTGTAGACATGTACCATTGCCATTTGTCGAGGAAATGGGTTGCATGTTGGAAAAATGAATCGGGAACTTTAACCATAGAGGTCTACTATGTTGGCAGTCGTGAAAGCGCCCCCTACGCACGGCACTAAGAAGCCGGTTTCCTTCAAGATTGAAGGCGAACAGATTCCCGACTTCGTTTTGGGGATGCTTAAGTACATGTTCCCGAAGTGCGTCAAGATTTATGATGCCCCGGTCAAGAAGCGCCATGATAAGGACGAGGAGTCTGTTGCGCTTGAAAGCACCGATTGGTACAAGAAGATGTCTGCGGAGATGACTCCGGGCAAGGCAATCCGTGCCGATCGTGGGCTTCGTGGATGGACTCAGAATGTTCTTGCGCAAAAGCTCGGCATCTCTATACAGAACCTTTCCGCGATGGAACACGATCGCCGCCCTGTATCCAAGAAAATGGCCACGAAGCTGTCCCAGGTTTTCGGTGTTCCGCCCGAAACGTATTTCAGGTTCTGACTGTACTAAAAAATGCGGAATATCGCTCAATGGCGTAAAATGGCATATAAAATACCTTAGCAAAATCGGTACCATCTCTATATAACTATATTATTCCTAAACCAAGGAGTTTTTTATGGCAGAAATCGGTACACCTCTAAGTTCTAGCGCCACGAAGGTGCTGTTTTGCGGAGCGGGCGAACTCGGCAAGGAAGTCATCATCGAGATGATGCGTCTCGGCGTTGAGGTTATCGCCGTGGACCGTTATGCCAATGCGCCCGGCATGCAGGTGGCCCACCGTAGCCACGTCATCAACATGCTCGACGGTGCCGAACTTCGCCGCGTGATTGAACTTGAGAAGCCCGACTACATCGTCCCGGAAGTCGAGGCGATTGCGACCGACACGCTCGTGGAACTTGAGAAGGAAGGCTTCAACGTCATCCCGACCGCGAAGGCCACCAAGCTCACGATGAACCGCGAGGGCATCCGCCGCCTTGCCGCTGAGGAACTGGGCCTCAAGACGAGCCCGTACCGCTTTGCCGACAATTTCGAGGATTTCCAGAAGGCCGTCAAGGAAATCGGCATCCCCTGCGTGGTGAAGCCGGTGATGAGTTCTTCGGGCCACGGTCAGAGCGTCATCAAGACGGAGGCCGACATCCAGAAGTCGTGGGACATTTCCCAGCACGAGGGCCGCACCGGACATGCCAGCCGCGTAATCGTGGAAGGTTTCGTGCCGTTCGATTACGAGATTACATTGCTTACGGTTCGCCATGTGGGTGGCACCAGCTTCCTTGAACCGGTGGGTCACCATCAGGTGGGCGGCGACTACCAGGAATCCTGGCAGCCCCAGCCGATGAAGCCCGAACTCCTGGAACAGGCGAAGGACATCGCGAAGAAGATTACCGACGCTCTCGGTGGCCGCGGCATCTTTGGTGTGGAACTGTTCGTATGCAAGGACCAGGTGCTCTTCAGCGAAGTTTCCCCGCGCCCGCACGATACCGGCATGGTGACTTTGATTTCGCAGGATTTGTCTGAATTTGCGCTGCATGCCCGCGCTATCTTGGGCCTGCCCATCCCGAACATCGCGTTCCACGGCCCGAGCGCTTCGAAGGCTATTGTGGTGGACGGCAATTCCGACCATGTGAAGTTCGGCGGCCTCGAAGAAGTGCTTGCAGAACCTGACACTGCGCTCCGCCTGTTCGGCAAGCCCGAACTCAAGGGCCATCGCCGCCTGGGCGTGTTGCTTGCCCGCCGCGACACGGTGGAAGAGGCCAAGGCGCAGGTCATGGCCATGCGCGAAAAAGTGAAGGTCACTCTGTAAATATTTACGTGTCGATGAAAAAACTGTTTGAATTACTCCTGCCCGCGCTGCTTGTTGCGTGCTACTCGCCGGAACCTTTCGAGGCCGAATCGGTCGAGTCCGCGTCCAGTGGTAAGTCCGATATCGGGACGGTTTTCCCGGTGAACACGCAGAAGCAGATTTGTAACCCTTCCGTGTCCCAGGATACGGCGAACTATCCGGCTGCGATGCTCTGGCTGAATTTTGGCGGTACGCTCAAGGTGACTCCGCCGGATTCTGGCTTTACGACAAGCGGGGTAATCCAGCATGACCGCCTGACTATTTCCGATACCTCGGGCAAGGTGCTCTGGTACATGATGCGCGATACGGCCGCGGGCGAATGCCAGTTCCAGGATCCGGAATGGAGTACGCACGCCGACTACGCCGTTGCGCTCCGCGCCTACGACTTGGACGGGAAGAAGGCCTGCGAGAATCTGGACTACGGGATTTTCGCCGTGCGCATGTCGGATAGCAAGCGGTTCTGGTTCTACGACAAGAATATTATCGAGACGGCGTCCCCGCACCTGTGGGTTTCGCCGGATGCATCCGTTGATGAGGATGCCGCGGATTCTACGGTGGAAGGCTTCTTTGGCACCGACAAGGTGCGCCTGACCTACGTGGACGGCGATGACAAGATTGTGTTTGTCGATTTTGCGAACGGCGGGCTTGATAAGGCGAAGACGCTTGCAAGGCCTTCCGGCAAGTCCGGCTGGAGCATTGACGCTCCGATGATTTCGCCGGACGGAAACTTCATTGTCTATAATGTGCTCGAGAATCCGACGACGTGGGAAGCCTACATCCAGGAACTTTCCGCGAACTCTTCGCCGGTAAAAATCGAACGCGGGCAGAACTCGCTTTCGGAACCCGCACAGCCGCACTGGTTCTCGTTTGGTGGCAGGCTGTTTGTGGTGTGGACGGAATTCCCGCAGGGCTCGCAGATGCTCAACAAGAACGACCTCACGCAGGAATCCGTGCAGGACGGTTCCGTGGGCCGCACGGTGATGCGCGAAGTTCGCCTGAATGCGGGTGCCCCGAGCGACCTTGCGGTAGAGTGGGTCGGAGATGTTCGTGAAATCGCATCCATTCCCATGATTGGCGGGCGCTCTCCCGATGGCAGGTTCCTTGCCACCGGTACAAACTACGGCTATTTGCTGGAACTTCCGTGAGGTAGATGATGAAGAATTCCTTATTGAAGTCCGGTAAAAAATTTGGCAAAAAATTCGGTGCGGTCGCATCTTTCGCGGCTGTCGCTACCTGCGCGTTCTTTGCGGCATACAACGCTCCGGTCGAACCCGCTACCCCCTGGGAATCCATTGGCGGGTGCGGTGCCGGCGGTTCCGGTGGCGGTGCGAGCGATGGCATCAAGTGGATTGGCCAGGGCGTTTCGGGCGGCTACCTGGAAACGGAAGTGTTTACCAAGTACAGCGTCGGCCAGAATTTCTCGGGCCTCACGCTCACCCCGCATTTCTCCATCAAGCCTACATGGTCCACGAAACTCGGCGTGTCCATACCGTTTGTTTCGCACCAGGGCGAAGTCCAGTACCGCAGTAATCAGGCTCCGACCGACCGCAGTACCGGCGGGCTCGGCGATATTTCTTTTGACTTTAGCAAGACGATTGGCAGTGGGGGAGCGGCGTCGCTTTCTGCATCGCTCACGATTCCTACCGGCCAGTACGATATCAAGCGCGGTACCGATGCTTCCGAAGAAATCTTGCCCGCAAGTTTCCAGAAGGGCTCGGGCCTGTATTCGCTCACGCTCGGCTGGGACTACAGCCGCGATACCGACAAGGGAATCTGGCTCTACGGGCTTACGTTCACGTACCCGTTCGCGATGCACCTGATTTCGGGCGAGAACGAGTTCAACGACAGTTACTGGAAAAACATCGAACACGATGGCGACCGTTTTGAATACCGCTTCAAACCGTATGGTGAAAACGACCTGGGCGCCTTCACTCCGCCTTCCGTGGGAGCTTCGATTGCCTACGGTTACCGCGGCCGCCCGGGTATAGTGCAGAGTTTTGGCCTGAACTTCTCCGTGCCGCTGGGCGTCGCCTGGATTAGTTCCGAGAAGGCGGGCACGTACGACCCGCGCCCCGACCCCGATCATCAGGCTTGGTCCGTGGCGCTTGCCTACGGTATCGAGTTCTCGGATGCGGACTTCCCGGTGTTCCTCGCGCTCTCCGTGCCCATACACGACAAGGCGAATGCGGCTGACCCGAGCGACGAGTACGACGAGAGCCCGATGCGCGAATGGAACGCTCCCGACTGGGGCGACATTTTGCAGCAGTGGACCATCGCTGTCGGCATCAAGGGGAGTTTCTTCTAGCAAGAAATACTAATAAATGGGGGTGGAAATGAAATATAGTCTTCAGAGTCTTTTTGTCCTGTTGCCGTTGGTAATGGGTGGTTGTTCTTTTTATGACACCGACGACGAGTCTTCTTATGCCCCGAGCGTCGAAGACGTTGCCGGTTGCTGGCTTTCTACGGAAAACATTGGAGCCGAACGCTGGATAACGATCCAGGAACAAGGCTCCATCCGGAACGAAATTGTGATTGCCGCACCTTCAAAAACCTGTGTGGAATTTTGCGTCGGTAAGGATTCGTCGTTTTCCTATGTGGCGAAATATGCGGGCTCGGAGTATTTCCCGAATTATTCAGCGAAATTGAATGGAACCGTGGCGCCAACTACAATCAGTTTTATGGGGACTGGTGGAGAAGACTGGAAGTATTATTGGAACAATGGGGAGTCTGGTGGCAACAGTTATGGAGATGGGGGAATCCGGCTAGTTGATGGAACGCTGAGGGGTATTGACTTTTACCTGAAGATCGAGGATAAGTTTGGAGGCGTGAATTATTCGGAGTCCATCAGGAAATTCTCCCGTACCGAAAACAGGAACGCCTGTGACGGAGCGCTTGAGGAATAGGGGGCGGATGATGAAAAGATTTTTGTTGCTCTTGCTGTTTCCGATGCTTGCTTTTGCAGGCGATTACAAGTCCCGCTTTTTTGTGGGCGGCATGATTGCCCCATCGAAAGTGAAAGTGGAATACTTAAATAGAGAATATACTGATTGGAACGGGGATTGGGGTGGAGAGGCTTCATATAGTGGCTTCGGGAATGTGCATATTTACGGTGGGTGGGAATTCCGTCCGTGGAGCTGGCTCTCGTTATCTCCGGCGCTAGGCGTCAATCGTAATGGCTGGTCCTGGGAGCGCGCGGGGCATACGGGTGGCATCTCGTACTTTGAGTCCTATTTGCGCCTGGAACTCGCTTTCCATATAAAGGATTTCTATCTAGGCGGTGGCGGAACCTACGGCCTGGCCTATTTTTTCTGGGGTGAACAGGACGGGAAAAGTACGACAGAGGACTTGTCACAGGATTGCGAATATACGGCCTCGGGATTTTTTACGATGGGCTACACAATAAAGCAACATTACCGCGTAGGGCTAATTATAGGGCTTGATTATATTGAGTCAAGTTTTGGTAATAGTTCGGCGTCAATGCTCCACGTGAACTATGTGGGTCCGACCTTTACCTACCTGTTCTGATTTTTGTTCGTGGATTTGAACTCGCGAATTCAAGCCCGCGGGTGCGTCTTCTTGAAGGCGGCGCGCAGGCGTTCTGCATTTACATGCGTGTAGACTTGAGTGGTGGAGATGTTCGAATGCCCGAGCATCTCCTTTACGCTCATGATTTCGGCACCGTTTTCGAGCAGGTGCGTGGCAAAACTGTGGCGCAGCACGTGCGGGCTAGCTTTCCCCTCCCAGCCGATTTTACGTAGCAGGTCGTGGATGTCGTTGCGGAGTGTGCGTATCCCGAACGGCTTGCCGTCTTCGCTGAGGAATACGTATCCCGTTGCGGTGGGGAGGTGGCCCGCTTCCGCCTCCATCTGCTTGAAGTTCGCGATGCGGTCGATGAAACTTTCGGTGAGCGGCACGATGCGCTCCTTGTTGCCCTTGCCGAGCACGCGCACGAGTTTCGCGCTTGTATCTATGCGGTCCCACGTGAGGTTCTGGCATTCCGAGATACGCAGGCCCGAACCGTAGATGAGTTCGAGCAGGATGCGGGCGCGCACCTGCGGGAGCTTGGCATCCGGCGGCAGTTCCGGGAACTTTTCTTCGGCGAGGTCCTTTTGCCCCAGCACGTTCACGAGCCTCTTGGGGCGCTTGGGCATGGGAACTGCTTCGGCGGGGTTTGTTTCCAGCACTTTCGAGCGGACCAGGTACTTGCCGAAACTCTTTAATGCGGCGAGGTGCTCGCAGATGCTCGTGGGGGCCAGCTTCTGCTTCATCTTCAAATCCCACACGAAGCCCTTCACGTTCGTCTCGGAAAATGTGGAAAGTTCCGGCGCATTCTCGATGCCTGCGATTCGCTGCGCATTCTCGACTTGCGACGCGTCGTAACCCAGGTGCTCGAGGAACTTCACTAGCGACTTCTTGTAGGTATCCACCGTGCGGGGCGAAAAGCGCCGCCTCTCCGCAATGTACTGCAAGAACTGCTCTATGTGTTCCGGAAGGTTCATGTCGCATAATTTAATAAACAAATGACCATAATAAGGGGACTTCCGGTTGGTCTTGCTCCGGCGAAAAATCTATTTTATGGACAAGGTATGAGACTCGCGCGCATTTTTGACACACGTGCTCTTGTAGACTGCCGCTTTCGGGCGGCGGTCGCTTTTGCGTGCCGTCGGGCGGTGGTCGCTCTGGCCGTAATTGCCCTTGCCGCCCTGCCTGCCCTTGCCGCCGACCGTGTGGCGGGCGCGAACGAAACCATGAACATGGAACCCGGAGCGCGGTCTGCAGCCCTCGGTTCTGCTACGATGGCGGTCGACGGCGATTACCTCGGGCTTGTCTCGAACCCGCACCAGCTGTCATCGGTGCGCTACCTCTGGGCGTCGTTCTCGCATACCGCATACTACGAGGATACCCGCTACGATTTTGCGTCTGCGGTTATCCCGTTTTCCGAGGGCCAGGGCCTGGGTATTTCTTTTGCGCGTTTTGGCGCCGACGACATTCCCTATATACGCGAGGGCGAACCGCTCCCTGAGGGGAACGACTACAATACGCTTTCCTATGACGACTGGATGTTTTCTGCAACCTGGGGCAGGCGCCTGTTCAACCGTTTTGACCTGGGGGTGGGCTTCCACCTGCTGTACCGCGACATGGACCAGACGGGCTGGGGCTTCCGGGGCGATGCTTCCCTCCGGTATCGCGTAGTTGACGAACTGTATGTCGCGGGCCTCCTCAAGGGCTGGACTTCTTCTGCGACTACATGGGAGTCGGGCGAGTTCGAGTACTCCGCGCCCGAGTTTTACCTGGCGGCAAGCTACTCCCTGCCTGTCGCCTACCTGTATGGCAAGCTGAACCTTTACTGGCAGGGCGCGGGACTGCTCCACCGCGAGGCGCGCGCGCTCGGGTACGAGACCGATGACGATGTGGGGGGCCGCATCTGGGAAAGCCCGCTCGACTGGCTTTCGGGTGGCCGCGGCGGTATCGAGTTCGCCTTTGATTTCGGGCTCAGCGTGCGTGCGGGCCTCTCGAGTTTTACCACCTTCAAGAGCGTGACCGCGGGTGCCGGGCTTACCATCGCGAAGTTCCTGCGGGTCGATTACGCGTTTGAGTCGCACCCGGTTCTCTCTCCGGTGCATCGCGTGAGCATAAGCGTGAGCCCCTACCTGTTTGCGCATGCGCCCAAGCCCGAACCTGAAGCCGCAAGGCGTGGCAGTGCGGGTAGCAGCCTGCTCGGCGCCGAACCCGACGCCCCTGATGAAATCGCTCCGGAAGGCGCGTCCAAGGATGCCGCTCAACCCGCGGGCCAAGCCGACGGACAACAGGCTAGCCAGGCAACCGGCCAGCCTGCCGGACCAGCCCCTGAGGCTCCCGCCCCGCAGGCGCCCGTAGTGGAAGAATCTTCCGACGAGGTTCTTGAAACCGCGCCCTCTGGAGGCGTGTACTGGGAGGAGTAGCCGTTTTTTCGCTTTTTTTTAACTTTTGTCTGTGATTTTTTGCACATCAACCATTTTTTAGTTTATATTTCTTACCATGACGCAATTGAAGAACTATCGTGAAGTTGGCATTTTTGACCTTTTGTCTGCCCCTCTCAACCCTATAGGGGCGTTTGACGCCGAACAGTTCAAGAAAGATGTCCGCAAGCTGATAGACGACAATCCCGACGACAAGTTCGTCGCGGTCGACCTCATGGGTCTCGATTTTGTATACAGCGATGCCTACAATGCTTTTGTCCAGTTCCAGTGCGAACTTTCGGGCAAGGGAGGCATGCTCGCGCTCCTCAGCAACAGTGCGACCATCGCTGACGGTCTGAAGAAGGCCGGGCTCGACCGTACGCTCAAGGTGTTCGGTGCCGAAGCCGAAATGATGACTTTCTCGTTGCATAGCCACGATCCTGTAGAACTGCCTCCCCGTGAGCAGGCTCCTGCCGCTCCGTCGGAACCCGAAGCAGTTCCTGTCGCCTCGCAGAATGGCGGTCAGGCTCCCTCGATGTCGGGCGAGTTCCGTTCCGAGCGCCGTACGGGCCACAACCGCAGGTTCACCAAGAGCTTCAACGCTGTCGTGAAAGACGAGAAAAAACTTGCCTCGAAGGGCATGAACATGCCGTTCGAAGAGGAATCCTCGTCGGGAAAAACTGTATTCTTCATCATCCTCGTCCTTCTTGTTCTCGGTGGCCTTGCGGCCTTCTTCTTGATGTGATTGAAGGATGTCTGAAGGTTTTTCGGAACATCGCTGTAAAAAAAGATACAAGCCCAAGCGCTACAATTACCCCGTAGTGCGCGTTCTCCTTTTTTGCGTGGCCGTGGTGCTGTTCGTGCGTCTTGGCTTTGCCGAAAAGGTCGTGCAGCTGTTGCCGGGTTCGACTGTTGTGGAGGCGAGCGACTGGAAATCCCGGTGCGAAACTATGCGCGGCAAGGCCTTTGAACTCAAGAACGGTCTTGGCCAGTGTTCCTGGGTCGTCTCGGATTCCGTGTTCTACCTGCCGAACGATTTTTTGCGCTACATAGCGTCACAGACAAATTCAATGCACCCGAAACTTCACTGGGTTGCCCCGCGCGACCGTTTTTCCGAAGCGGTTCTCGTGCAGGTGGAAGATTCGCTTGTACGTACCTTCATTCACGTGAGGGGTCAGGATTCGCTTTATTACTGGGTCGATATCGCCGACGGGTGCCGCTATCCCGGACTATGCCCGAGGCAGCCGCTGGACTGGTCGGCGCTTACCATTACGGGTGACTTCGATTTCGAGGGCCAGGAATCGCTCCTCGCGATGGACGCGATGCTTGGAATCGGGGAGGCTCCCATACATCCGATTCTGCCCGGAATCGTACTTTCGTCGGGCAAGGATTCACTGGGCCAGTTCGTCGTACTGGATCACGGCAACAACGTGACCTCGCGCATGTCGGGCATGTACCCGGTGAACCCTGCCGATACGGTCCCGTTCCTCGAGGGCGAATATCTCGACATGAATTCCATCGTGGGGCGCCTTGCTCCCAGGGATAGCGCGACGTTCTACCTTACGGTGCGGCACAACGGGTTTTTCGTGCGCTGGGCCGATTTGTATTCGCAGACGCACCCGCTCGACAGCGCGGAAATTGCTAAATTCCTGCAGAAGATTGAGCTCTAGGTTTAGGGCGGTTTGATTTCGGAGAGTGCAGGTGCGCAAGTCGTTTATCATCGGGATTTTTGCTGCGGTCGCGGCCTTGCTTTGCGTGTCCGCGTGTACCCGCGACGATGATGGCGCGATTCCCGTATCTGCAGAAGACGATTCCTTCGTGGGTACGGGCTTTTTCCGCATTGCCGAATTCGATTCCAACTCGCTTATCCATCTCGTGTCCGATACGCTCTATCTGCGGATAGACAGCCTCTGGAGCTATTCCAACTGCGCGCTCAAGCGAATCGAAATCGATACCTCGCACGAAGGTGACGCTCTCGTGTTTTTCCCGAAGATAATCATCGAGTCCGATGGTAAGGATTGCCCGTCGCCGTTCCTCCACCCGGATACGGTAATCAAGCTGTTGCCCCCTGCCGAAGAATTTGGGGATGCGACGGTTCTCCGCGTGCGTAACGACGAGGGCAACGTTCTCGATACGGTTCTTTTGCGTCGCGGAAAGTTCGAACTCGATACTTTCGCCATCTACGTGGACAGCCTCTTCGATACGGTTTCTTCGCTCCCGCTCCGCACCAAGGATTCTCCCTCGGTCTTGAAGGTGCTCGATAGCCTCAACCCGCGCGTGTTTTACTGGCGTGCGATGGAATCGTCTTGCGAACTGCGCATCGACATGTGCGATTCTGTTGTGAACGATACGCTGTTCCCGATGGCCTGGAGCCTTACCGATACTGCCCTCGTGCCTATCCGCAAGGCGTGCGCGTCCGACGATTCCACCTACTGCGTGGCGAACCGGTGGGTGAACGATTCTTCTGCGGTCGGGCCTGTGCAGGAACGCGCCGATACCGTGTGGTTTACGAGCCTCTACTATGTAGAGGAGATTCCCGAATGTGCCACGATGAATTCCTTCCGGGTGGCGGGATACGCGCTGGGGAAGAACGTGAACTTTATCCGTGAACTTATGGTTCCCGACGAGTCCGAGAGCGCCTGCGGGCCTTCTGCACTGAAGGACGTGTTTATCTATGACATGGGCCGCAACCGCGTGTTCCCGGATTCCCTTGATGCGGATTCGCTCTACGGTACCTGGAAATCCGCGAAGGTCGCGCCGGCAAAGTAAATCGTTTGCATGTCGTATTCTTCGCGGAACCTATTGGAAGTAAAGATGCTGCAAGATAATATTGAATACTCGTTCGCGACGGACATTCCCGAAAGTGATTACCAGATAATCGTCGATTGCCCGTTTTTCAAGGACTGGATTGCGAAGGCGCGCAAGGATTTTGCGGTAACGCACATCCATGTGGATTCGGTCGACTACTTTAGCCGTGTACACCGTCCGCTGTTCATCAAGATTACTGCGACGGCGACATTGCCCGATGGCAGGCCCGTGCACGGCGTAGTGCTCTTGCGCGGGAATGCGGTGGGCGTGCTCGTGGTGCTCCGCTGCGAAGGGAAAAAGTACCTGTTGCTGGTTCGCCAGCCGAGGCTTGCCATTACCGAGGAAGCCTCGCTCGAAATACCCGCGGGGATTCTGGACTGGAGCGGCGATTACCGCAAGGTGGCGCTTTCTGAGCTTGAAGAAGAAGCGCAGATAAAGGCGGAAGATTCGGAACTCATCGACCTTTCCGAATTCTGGTGGAAGGGCATGACGGAAGGCTTTGCAGGCAGTTGCGGACTCCTGGACGAGCGCATTCGCCTGTACGCCATCGAACGCGACGTGACGCCGGAACAGCTGAAGGCGATGGACGGCAAGAACCAGACGTATGTCGAAGAGAACGAGTGGATTAGGACGGTAGTGTTGCCCTACGAGGAAGCCGCCCACAAGTTTATCGACGGCAAGAACCTGATAGCGCTGTTCCTGTACGAACGCTGGCTAGATTCGCAGCGCTAGATTACCAATTGCCTATATTATTAACAGTTAGTCCGATGAAAAATACGGCGAGGTAGCCGTACCATAGGCCCGTGAGTACGTAGTTGAGTCCGCGCTTGTACGCCTTCGGTTCGTTCTTGTTCTTCTCGCGGATAACGAGAATGTTCTTGCGCAAGAAGTACGCGCAGATGGCAAGGCCGATAAGGGTAGCGAGAATCAAGAGTACGTAAGCCATGGTTTAAATATAATAATTTCGAGTAGCGTCGTCTAGAACTGCGCGGTCAGTAACGGTGCGACGACTGCGGTGAATAACCCTGCAATCCCGATGGCAAGGCTGCTCATGGCGCCCTGCACTTCGCCCATCTCCATGGCGCGGGTGGTGCCGAGCGCGTGGCTTGCGGTGCCGATGGCGATACCCTGCGCTACCTTGTGCTTTATGTGGCAGAACCTGCATACGGCGGGGGCCGCGACCGCACCCGTGATTCCCGTGACGGTGATGGCGATGATGGTGACGGAAGGAATGCCGCCGATTTGCGACGAGATGACGCTCCCCATCGGGATGGTGACGGATTTCGGGAGCAGCGAGAGCATGAGCGTGTTGCTCAGCCCGAGCAGTTTACTGAAAAGAATCACGCACGCAATCGAGGTGAGGCTACCCGCGAAGATGCCCGCAAGTATGGGCTTCCAGAATTGCCTGAGTTTTGAAATCTGCCTGTAGAGCGGCACGGCGAGCACGACTGTCGCGGGCGAGAGCATCACCGAGATGTAGTCGCCGCCCACGTTGTAGCTTTCGAGGCTGATGCCCGTAATCAGCAGGAATCCGACGATGAGGATGTTGCCTATCAGGAGCGGGTTCAGGAAGGAATACTTGAATTTTTTGCTGATGAACACGCCGGTTTCAAAAGCGACGAGCGTGAGGAATATGCCGAACAGGGGAGAGTTGATGATGGCGTTCATTTTTCGCCCCCGATTGTGCCGTTGCGCTCTGCACGCTTGGTAAGGCGTTCTGCACGCAGGGCCAGGTTTTCCCGGTATTCCTGCCTGCGGATGAAAAATTGCGTGACCCGGCCACCGGCAGCAATGGTCACGAGCGTGAAGGCGATGCAGAGGAACAGGAGTAGCGGCCACTTGGAAAGTACGTCGTCGCCGACGGCCATGATGGCGATGCTAGGCGGCAAGAAGAACAGCGCGAGGTGGTTAAGGAAAAAGCTCGAGACGCCCGAAATCTGTTCCGGCTTGATGACTTTTGCACAAAGTAATATGAGCAGCAGAACCATGCCGATAATGTTCCCCGGGAGGGGCACGCCCACGATGCGGTGGAGGAATTCCCCGGCAAGGCAGATGGCGAAAATGACGGCAAGTTGGAGCGGGATTCTCATTGCGGGCGTAAATTTAGAAAAGTATATTCTATATTTCATATTATGAAAGTCGTATTTATGGGAACGCCGGAATTTGCGGCCTGTTTTTTGAAGCATCTCAAGGAATCTGATTTTGCGGACGTGGTGGCTGTTGTCACGCAGCCTGACCGCCCGGCAGGGCGCGGGCGCGTGCTCACGCCCCCGCCAGTCAAGCAACTGGCGCTCGAATACGGGCTCCCCGTGCTGCAGCCGACCGACCTGAAGTCGCCCGAATTCGAGAGCGCCCTGCGCAAGTTCGGGGCAGACCTGTTTGTTGTTGTCGCTTATTCCATTCTCCCGAAGAACATCCTGGGTGTCGCGAAGTTCGGCGCCGTGAACGTTCACGGGAGCCTTTTGCCGAAGTACCGCGGTGCCGCTCCGGTCCAGCGCGCGATTGCCGATGGCCTTCCCGAAACGGGCGTGACGGTTTTCCGCCTGGACGAGAAGATGGACCACGGCCCGATTCTTGCGCAACGTACGGTGGCGATTGACCATCAGGATACGACGGCATCACTCCTGGAAAAGATGGTCGCACCCGGTTGCGACGCACTGGACGATGCGATTCACCAGTTGCTCGAAGGCCGCGAGAAGGACTTGACGCAGGATCATGCGCAGGCAAGTGGCGCGCCGAAGCTCAAGAAGGAAGAAGGCCTGATTGATTTTAACCTGCCTGCTGCGGTAATCCACAATAGGATTCGCGCATTCAACCCGTGGCCCGGCGGTTACGGGAAGCTGGGCGGCCGTATGGTTTACCTGCGCAAGACGGATACTCCGGAGGCGGGCCCGAAGCTTGCCCCAGGTGCCGTTGAATTTAGGGACAATCGCTTTTACGTGGGTACGGGCGAGGGCCTGCTCGAGGTCATCGAGATTCAGGCCGAAGGCAAGAAGCCTATGCCTGTCGCCGACTTTATGCGCGGAATCCAGAAGCGCGAAGGACTTTGCTTTTGCTAGACGATTCCCTGAAAGAGCGCATGGACGCATACCGCGTGCTTCTGCTGTGGCAGAAGGACGGCAGCTTTATTAAAGAAAGCGGGCTTTCTCCTTTCGCAATGGAACTTGCCCTGGGCGTGTGCCGCAGGCACCTGTACCTGCAATACTTTTTAAAGACTCTCGTAAAGAAAATGCCCTCGCTTGAAGTGGCGACCGTGCTTGAAATGGGAATCTTCCAGATGTTCTTTATGGAAATCCCGGACCACGCCGCCGTATCGACGAGCGTGGAACTCACGAAGGCGGCGAACCTTGGCGAAGGTTCCGCGCGGCTCGTGAACGCCGTGCTGCATTCCGCGCGGAGGTCCGGGTTGCCCGCACTTCCGCAACAGCGCGTGCGTCGCGTTTCGATTGAAAGTTCGGTGCCCGAATGGCTGGTGCGCCGCTGGTTCGATATTTACGGCGGTGACCGTGCGGAATCGCTTGCGAAGGCGACGCTCGAGCGCCCGGTGGAATGGATTCGCGTGAACCTGCAGAAGACTTCCGCCCCGGTACTTGCCCAGAAACTCGGGCTTACGGGTGCCTCGATTCTCTACGACCGCTACATCCAGGTTCCCGAAGATGCGAAACTCAAGCCGATTCTGGAATCGGAATCTTTCGCGAAGGGCGAGTTCAGCATGCAGAACCCTTCCGCGTACGAGGTCGTGAAACTGCTCGACCTGAAGCCCGGCCAGAAGGTTTGGGATGCGTGTGCCGCTCCCGGCGGAAAGTCCGCGCTGATGGGCGAGATGGACAGTTCGCTCGATATTCTCGCAAGCGACGTTTCCGCATTCCGCGTAGAAAAGATGCACGACGTGGTGGACCGCCTGGGCCTCAAGAACGTGCGGCTGGAATGCATCGACGCGCTTTCGCCGCAGCAGTCGAAGTTTGACCGCATCTTGCTCGATGTGCCCTGCAGCAACATGGGTGTTATGCCCCGCAGGCCCGAATCAAAGTACCGTATTACGCAAGATTCCATGAAGGAACTTGCCGAACTGCAGTACGGAATTCTTGAATCCGCATCAAATCACCTTGCGGAAGGCGGCGTTCTCGTATATGCCACGTGCAGCCCCGACCCGCTAGAAACGACCCAGGTCGTGAACCGCTTCTTGAAGGCCCACCCTGAATTTGCCAAGCGTGGCGAACATGTGCTCCCCGGCGCGCAGGATAATCGTTTTGACGGATTTTTTGCACAGGCTATAGAACGGAAAAAAGTATGAAACTGAAACTTATTTTATCGTCAATCGTTCTGTGCCTTGCGACGGTTCCGTTTGCACAGACTGCTGATTCGGCCGTTGTACAGACTCCTGCGGATTCTGTTAAGGCGAACCCTGCGGATTCCGCTTTCTCGAAAGCGTACGTGTCTATCGAGGGCGGCGAGATGTACCCCTTCGGCGACCTCCAGGATGCCGTGGAAAATTCGTTCTATGGGGGTGTCGGGCTGCGTTACAGTTACTGGGATGACTTTGACGGCTTTGTGCATTTCAACTATGCCTACGTGAAGGTGCGTGCCGAAGGGATTCCGTTCCCGGGCGTGCACCAGTTTGTTGGTCGCCTCGGGCTTGACTGGCGTTGGAAACGCATCCGCCCGCTGGCCGTGGGTGCGGGCTTCACCTGCAACTGGACGCGTGCCGATTACGATGGCGAGGAGGACTATTTGAAGGGCCGTGGCGGCATGCTTCTCGATAACGAAACGGAATTCGGGTGGTTTGCCCGCGTGAACATGCCGTTCCTCTACTTCAAGGACTTTACGGCGGGCCTGAACGTACTCTGGGAACAGCTGTGGACTCTCCCGGAAAGGTCGAATATGCTCACCGTGGGCTTCTACATTGAAAGGAGGGTCTGGTAATGAAGTTTTCCTCCTTGTTGACAACGTTGTCTGTTTCCCTGCTGGCGGTAAATGCAAGTGCGGCGATTGACCCCGAAATGGAAGGGATGGAGCCGGTTAGCCGTGACGACGGAACATTCCTTGTCGGCGGGCCTACATACTTCTTTGACCGCATTCTCGGTGCGGGCGGAATCCACTCCGAAAGTGAACTCTGGACTCCGCAAAAATTGCGCAATCGCCTCCTGTTCAACCGCATGTCGGTACCGCCCTCGTGGGAGCCGATGGAACCTTCCGTGTGGGTCAAGACGGGCAATGAACTCGGCGACATGATTTACCAGGACGTGATTACCGAGACGGACAGGCCCACGAACCGCATGCCCATTCTCGAAGGTGGCTTCAGGACTCCTGCTTTCAAGGGATTCTGGGCAACTGCCCGCGGTTTCCAGGACGACCACTATTCTGCGCGGACAGCAGGCTATCGCAAGAAGATGGTCGATGACGAGTTCTCGCTGTTCGGCGAAAATTACCCGATGTTCAGCTCCATCTACGGCGGGCTGGGCTATACGAACGATTTTGTGAACGCTTCCGTGCTTGCGGGCGAGGAATACATCTGGGAATACATGGAATCGTCCCGCTGGATTCCGGTACACATGGCGCCCCGTGTGGAAGGCCGTGTGGATTTCTGGAACTTCGCGCTGACTGCCGCTTACGAGCACGCGGAATACCAGAACAAGCGAATCGGTGAATCTGGCGAGCGTGACGAGGTGAGCGGTTCCGTGCTTTACAAGTGCGGCGAAGATTGCCAGAAGGGTGTTTTCCAGATTTCGGCAGGTTTGGCCTTCCGCTTTGTGAGCGATGACGGCGACGTTTATACCGGGCTCGATAACGACCGCGTGCTTTGGCCGTTTATGCAGTTGCGTGTACAGCCGCTCCGTTGGCTCCGCGCCGACGTGATGTTCGGCATGAATGATTCCGACTGGCTCGTGCAGGATAGCGTAGAGATGGGTACGCCCGTTCCCGTGAAGGGCATGGGCGTTACGCTCGGTATCAAGAATATTTCGGGTACGCGCTTGAACCCGCTTGCCGACGACGTTGAATATTTCAACATGAAGGGAGTGAATGACGAAATAGACCTTGCTCCGGATGGCCAGATGAACCTGGTGCAGGGTTACCTCGCGTTTGTCGATACGGTCGCTTCCGTTTCGCTTGGCGGGCGCGCAAGCTTCTGGGCGGAACACGGTGCCGAGACGTTCGACGTGGAAGGTTTCGTAAAAGATGACAACCTCGAGTTCCGCTATGGTGACGTTGCCCGCATAAATTCCTGGATCAAGGGCATTACGGGCGAACTCTGGATTGACGCGTGGTACGAGGATATGTTCAAGTTCCGTGCGCTCGCGGGCTTTGAACGCATCGACGGGCCTACGGAACGCTTCGAGGTCACGCCTTCGGAATTCTTTGTCGCGTTTACCGGCGACTGGCTTATCCGCAAGAGTTTCCGCGTTTCGCATTCGCTGCGCTACAGGAGCGATGCCCAGTGGAACCTGCGTGGGCACGACCCGCTCGTGGTGAAGGGCGACTGGTACTGGGACGCTACATTCGAGCAGCAGTTCCCGAAGCTCGGACTTTACCTTGCGGGAACACTTATACACGTGCTTGCCGACGAGGTGGTGCAGGTGCCTAACGGCGACTACGACCGCATCCGTTTCGTCTGTACCGTCAAGAAAACGTTTTAATTAAACGAAATGTCATCCCCGCGGAGGCGGGAATCTCCCTTGCATGTCATCCTCGCTATACGATACTTGGCAACTTGTTGCCATAGTAGAGTTATCCTCTTTGGGGAGAAGGCGAGGATCTTAGAACCCACATCGTCATCCTCGCGTAGGCGAGGATCTATAAAGCAATTTTTAATGCTTTTAGGCTAAAACTATTCGCGAACGCCTTCGCGGCATCTTTCTTTTTCACCCACGTTGCGTTGAGCCGCGGGTCAATTTTCTTGCCCGAGCTGGCGACGCACTTGCTCGCCTTTGTGGAGAGCTTTATGTACAATACATTGCATTCAATCTTGTGCACCGTGATGTTGTGCCGGAAACTCCCGCATTCGCGTGTATGTACAACGTTGTCTGCGTTAAGGTAGGCTTCCGCTTCTGCGGGCAAACCCGCGGTGGCGTTCCTCGGGCTTTCAAAATGCGGGAGCGTCGCCTGCCCCGCAAGGAAGGCTTGTCCGGCGGATACGGCAAGCAACTTGCCGTCGGCGCTTTCTACGACAAGCGCCGTGCCGTGCCAATCCCTCTGCGTGCGCTCGCGTTTGGGCGGGAACTCTCCGGTGCGCCCTTCGGCATTGGCACGGCATCCGCCGTTTAGCGGGCAGTTTGCACAGTCGGGATTCTTGCTCCTGCATACGGTGCGCCCGAGTTCCATTAGGGCCTCGTTGTGCATGTATGCCTTGGGAGAGTCTGCGACCTCGCGGGCGTATTTCCAGTAGGCCTCGGTGCAACTCACGCTCTTGCCGGTTGCATTCTTGCCCGCGCTCGCCTTGTCTGTCGGCAGAAAGTCGAGCGCGTAGAATCGCGCAAAGATGCGCACGAGGTTCCCGTCCAGAATCGCTTCCCGCTGGTGGTACGCGAGGCTCAGTATTGCCCCTGCGGTGTACGCGCCTATTCCCGGCAATGCTTCCAGTTCCTTGCGGGTCCGCGGCATTGTGGCAGGTCGGTGAGCTTGCCGAACCGCCTGCTCGCAGACGGTTTTTGCGGTTCTTAAAATATTCCTTGCGCGGCTGTAGTACCCGAGCCCCTGCCAGTACCGGAACACTTCCTCCTCGTTCGCCTTGGCGAGAGTCTCGATATCTGGGAATCGCTTCATCCACTTTATGTAGTAGTCGCGAACCGTCGCGACCTGCGTCTGTTGCAACATCGTCTCGCTAATCCATACCGCATACGGGTCGCGTGGCGCGTCCAAATCTGCGGGCCTCCACGGGAGCTTTGCCGCATTTTTCTTGAACCACTCGCGCAGGCGCTTTAGGATGTTGCTTTCCATGCGTCAAATATATCAATATTGGGTGCGCCGCTTGCCCGGGCGGGTGCGCGTTTTTTGTATTATTGAACGGAGAAATAAAAACCCGTAACCTGATATCTGGAACCTGAATATGGCCGAACAGAATAAAGCAGAAAAATTCGTTTTCTACATGTACAAGATGACCAAGTCCTACCCGCCTAACAAGGAGGTGCTGAAGGATATTTCCCTCAGTTTCTACTACGGCGCAAAGATTGGCATCATCGGCCAGAACGGTGCCGGTAAGTCCACCTTGCTCCGCATTATGGCGGGTATCGACAAGGAATTTCAGGGCGAAGCCTGGATTGAACCGGGCCGCACCGCGGGCTACCTTCCGCAGGAACCGCAGCTGGACCCGAACCTGACCGTCAAGGAAAACGTGATGCAGGCCGTTGCCAAGAAGCAGGCCGTGCTTGACCGCTTCAACGAGATTTCCATGAAGTTCGCGGAACCCATGGAAGATGACGAGATGAACAAACTCCTCGACGAACAGGCGAAGCTTCAGGACATCATTGATGCACAGGACTTGTGGAGCCTCGACCGCAATATCGAAATTGCGATGGACGCTCTCCGTTGCCCGCCGGGTGACTGGCCGGTGACGAACCTTTCCGGCGGTGAAAAGCGCCGCGTGGCTCTCTGCCGCTTGCTCCTTGAAGAACCGGATTTGTTGCTCCTTGACGAACCGACGAACCACCTGGACGCCGAAACGGTTGCCTGGCTCGAACGCCACCTCCGCGAATACAAGGGCTCCGTGATTTTGGTGACGCATGACCGTTACTTCCTCGACAACGTGACGAACTGGATTCTGGAAATTGACCGCGGTCGCGGCATTCCTTGGGAAGGCAATTACGCCCAGTGGCTCGA
>JAEEGI010009215.1_pt1 | contig 21676 bp, 14 predicted proteins | sample 8958751 | NCBI WGS metagenome assembly JAEEGI01 (sample SAMN16246545, study PRJNA631951) | gut metagenome | biome: gut microbiome; feature: rumen; material: KS-attached | host: Bos | place: Iran: Karaj | collected 2018-10 | reverse complement strand
GAGTTTTTCCATCGCCGTCGAGCGTTTGCTCGGCGCGGGACCGCGCCGTTTTTGCCCGTTAATTTTGCGTTTTATACTGTTTTTGCAGCAAAAAACGCAAAGCTCGCGCAAAAATCGCGGTTTCCCGGCCGTGACATGTGCGGGGCTGTCAAAAAAAGTCGGACTTTTTTGACAGCCCCTTACAGTTGCTTTTATGATTATTCCGTTTATTATGGCAGATGAGCGATTCATACGGAAAGTCAAGGCAAAAAACAGTGTTGAACTATTCGTTTTTTTGTTATATAATAATGCTATAAAATTAAAAAGGAGCTGACTGTCTATGAAAAAGCTTGTCTGCCTTTGTTTGGCCCTTTTGACCGTCTTCGCGCTGGCCGCCTGCGGAGAACCCGCGTCGGGAAACGACACGACCGCGCCGGCTTCGGCGCTTCCCGAAGTCACCGATACCCAGGCGCCCGAGACGATACCCTTTGACACCGTCGAAAAGAAGGACTACGGCGGATACGAGTTCAGGATCCTCTATCCCGCCACCGACCACTGCGAGAAGGATTTTGAAGCCGAGAACATCAACGGCGAGGTGCAGAACGACTCAGTTTACACCCGCAACAACGCGGTCGAAACCAGACTGAATATCAAGATTCTGCTCTCGGTCGCCGAAAACGCCGACGCCGTGATCTCGGAGGTCAACAAGCAGTATACCTCCGGCGACACCAACTACGATATGTTCGGCGGACACAGATCGCTGCTCGCCCTCTCCTACCAGGGAAAGCTCTACGATCTGAAAAAGATCGACGCTTTCGATTTTGACGGCCCGTGGTGGGACGCGAACTACAACGACACGATGACGATCAACGGCTCGCTCTATTCCGCGGTCGGCGACCTTTCGGTCGCGTCGATGCTCTTCGTGTCATCCATGACCTTCAACAAGAAGCTCATGGACGACTCCAACATCGCATATCCCTACGACAAGGTCAGGAACATGCAGTGGACCTACGACGAACTCTATGAGATCGTCAAGGACTACGGATCCGACGTCAACGGCGGCGGAATGAAGCTGGAGGACGACCTCTACAGCATCGTCGGCTGGAGCTACGAATCGGGATTTTCGCTCTTCTACTCGTCGGGCTTTACCTTCATGAACCGGACTCCCGACGGCAGATACGAGGTCGATTTTGACGCCGAGATCGCGACCGATCTCATCACGCGTGCCAACGATCTCTGGCACACTCCCTTCGCTCTCTGCTACAACGCCAGCGGCGACACCGAGCACGCAAAGCTCTACAACGTCTTCGCGAGTGGCAGAGCGCTCTTCTCGGATATCTGCCTTTCCAAGATCGGACGGTTCTACTCCGACATGTCGGACGACTACGGCATCGTTCCGGTGCCCATGATGAACGCCGATCAGGACAGATACTACAGCTACTGCGGGTACACGATCCCGGTAACGCTGACCACGAGCAATATCCCGGATCCCGAAATGACCGGCACCGTCATCGAGGCGCTCGCAAAGGCCTCCTACACGATGGTGACGCCTAACATCTTCGAAATCGTCACCAAGACGAGGAACGTCCGCGACGCCGACTCTCCCGAGATGGTCGAGATCATCTTCCGGAACAGATTTTACGACGTCGCGCATTTCTATTCGCTGCAGACCCTGGGATCTTTCGGAAGAGATCTGATCAACGTCAACAACGCCGGCACTGCCACCAGGCTCAAAGCCGGGAGGAGCGCCGCCACGAAGGAATGGGAAAAGATCCAGCAGGCCTACGACGCGCAGTCGGCGGGATAAGCCCGATACAAACGAATAATCACGCTTAAAATACCGGCGCCCGCGGGAGCAAAGTATGTGCGCTCGGCATGCGCGATTACTAGGCTGCGATCATTTTCTATGGGTTGGCGGGGGAAACAGAATGAAGTAGAGATACGTTAGACGCAAATATGAACAGCGGAAAAAGAAGCATATCGATTTTTATAGGTTTTTGGGAAACCATCCGCATAATTGTAAACATTTTGTTAATTGTGCCACAATTTTGCTCGGATGTGCGGCAAATGTGACGCTTTGTCACACTTTCACTGCTTTTTGTCTCTTGATTTTATTTCTGCTTTGTGCTACACTGTATATGTGTGTAAAAGTCTACTCCGGATCATGACCTCTCTACTTCCATTTTACGCATATTTCAAGTATAATATTCGGAGTAAAAGACAATGAAACACTTCAGGAAAATACAAATATGAAAAAAATTAGATTATTATCATTATTGATTGCTTTGTTCACAGCTTTTAGTTCAATTATTCGAGTCTCTGCTCTAAATAATGAACATAACAAGGATGAAGATGAATTATTGGTTTTGTTCAGTAAAACCACAGAGCGGATACAAAATTATGCTTATGCAAAATATCCTGCCGGAATAATTAGAGAACCTACTGAATATAATATGCGTATAACCCACCCGAAGATTCTTGATGATGAAACCAAAGACGGTTCTATGATCGCATCAGAAGTCGATTCAATGCTTTTTTACTTGTTTTTTTCGGAGGTGTTTACCGATAAAATATCTTCAATTTTGCTTGTCGACCCTGACGATAATATAACGACCGGCGGCTTTTTTATGTATGAGAACAAACACTATGTTATCCCAGGCTATGTGTGGAATCTGCCAGGGTATCTTATAGGTCCAGATCTGGATCACTGCGTCCCTCTGGTGTATGGGTTAGGCATAGGTTCTGTTCCGTATGATGAACTTCTGATAAACGGAAATGAAGCACGTATGATTGTAACTCTATGGAATGACAGCGGTTCAATTCCTTACGATAAAAATATAGATACTAATATTGGTCAATATGAACTGCACTTTTTGAAAACCGCCGACGGCTGGCGGGTGTCCGGAGGCTCGTTTATTGATCTGTTTTTCGGAATCAGGAGCGTAGAACACTCACCTGGCACAGGGGATTCGGTCGTAGGTTCGGTTTTTGTCTTGTCGGTCTCGGTGGTTTGTGGCTTTTTTTGCATTAGCTATATTGTAATTGGCTCTGGTTTAAGACGGAAGAAACAGCTCTGTTTTTTTAAGATGGTCAGTTGAAGGCCGATGTTTTTCAGGAAGGAAACGGTTAAAGCTAAAAACGGCATGGTTACATGCCGAGAAAAACATCTGAGGGGTTGGTAAAAAACTCGGAAAACGCGTTTTTTAACAACTCCTCAGTATTATGTGATACGTGTCAGATCTCCCGGTAGAGTATCAGCTCGCTGTCGAGAGAGGCTGAGAGATCCGCCCTTATGCCGTCGCGAGACATTTCGTAGCCGCTGAGCGTGACTGTTTCGCCGGTGTTGTCGAAGGTCACCTCGTACCGCTTCCCGGCGCTTATACCCTTCGGGAAGACGGTCGGGCGGTCTCCGTCGAAGCCGGGCAGCGTGAAGACGCCGATGACGCCCTTCGATCGGTCGGGAGACGCGTCCTCGATGACGGCAAAGCCGTTTTTCAGAGCCTCGTTCGTATCGGGAGTGTGATGGAAGACGAGGCAGCCTGGGAGCATCGGGGCGATGAAACTCTTGTACAGATCGGTCGACCGTCTGACGAACCCGAAGATGTCGGAGTTCATCTCGCAGTCCTTCTGGCCGAAGCAGTTGAGCGTCATGTGGGTCAGCATCGCGTTGCGCATGTGGAAGGCGAGCGATCCGACGGTGTGGCAGCCCATGCCCGCCACCAGCCTGTCGACCCTCTCGGGCGGCAGCAGCATCGTCATCCCGTTCGTTATGAGCAGCGACCGCGGCGGGATCTGGTTGTCGCTGACCCAGGTGTGGTTGAAGAATCTCATCATGCCGGGGTCGCAGCGTCCGCCGCCGCCCGCGCAGTTCTCGAAGATGACGTTCGGGAAGCGCTTCTTGAGATTCTCGTAGAGCCGGTAGAAGCCCTCGACCTGGCGCATCGCCCCGCATTCGCGGAATCCGCCGTTCTCCCTGGCGAAGAAGTATTCGTCGCCGCCGACGTTGTAGTCGATCCTGAAGAGCGAGAGCCCGTAATCGGTGATGATCCTTGCGGCCTGCTCCTCGCACCAGGCGACGTTCCCGGGGTCTGAGAGATCGAGGTATCCGTTAGACCGGTCTCCGTCTTTATGGACGGTGAACCTGTCTCTGAAGTCCTCGTAGAGCTTCGATCGGCTGCCTATCCGCTCGACCTCCATCCACATCCCCAGCTTCAGGCCCTTCGATCTCGCGTAGTCAAGGACCTCCCGGATACCGTTCGGGTATCTGTCGGGGGCATAGTTCCAGTCGCCGGCGCAGCTCCACCATAGCTTGCCCGCGGTGCCCTCGGAGGGCGATACGTACCAGCCGGCGTCGATTATGAAGACCTCGGCTCCGGCAGCCGCCATCTGATCGATGAACTGCTTCGTCGTGTCGAGGAGCATGTCGTGCTCGGGACCCATGCCGGCTCCGATGACGCATTCCGGCGCGGCCTCGGGGAGGGTGAGGACCGACGAGCGCAGGTGTGCGAACATCGCGTTGACGGCGTCGTCGAGGTCACCCTGGACCATCCCGATATGGACCGCAGGCGACTTCAGCGTCTCTCCCGGGCCGATCACGAAGAGCGGCCGGAAGGAATCGATATCGGCGGAGAAGGAAAGAGTCGTCTGGCGGCTCCAGGGGTGCGCCTTGTAGTCGAAGGAGAAGAGATAGCCTCCCGAATATGCCAGCTGTGCCGTCATTACCGTCCCGCGCAGCCGGTTCTTCAGGTAGAAGACGGGTGCCCGGCAGCGTCCGCGCGAATACCTGCCTCCGAAGGAGGTGCGGTCGGGCCGGAGCCTGTGCCAGGAGAAATCCCCCTCGGTATTGCCCGAATCGCTGTCGAAATAGCCGAGCTCGTAGATACCGTCGACCGGGGTGCCCGGCGCGAATCTGCCGAGATCTGTCTGCTCGACGGCTCCGCTCAGCGGGGCCAGACGGCTGACCGCCGCGGGAGAACCGCCGAGGTTGATGATCTCGACATACCTCTCGAAGCAGGGGGTGCCGTCGATGATGGTGTGGATCGCGACCGCGATGCCGTTCCTTTCGTTCTTCAGCCTGAGGACGGCGTGGACGCGGCCGTCTTCATCGAAGGAATCGAAGGAGACGAAGGTCATCTCCTGATTGCAGGCGCAGCCGTTGACGTCGAGCATGAAGGCTTCGGCGTCGGCGCAGGCGTTCTGCGGCATGCGGGTGACGTTGCTCCCCAGGACGTTCATCGGGTATCCCGCGGCGTTCCAGCCGGATACCGTCAGCCGTCCGTGAGAGAATATCTCCTCGTAAACGGTGAGTCCCGAGCGGTAGCAGAAGACGGGCTCCTCCCCGGGTATGTAATATACGTTCTTGAAAAGATCTTCTCCGGATATGACAGGTCTCATGTCGTCTCCCCCGTTTCTCTGCGGTGAAGGGCCTTCGATCCCTGGACGGCGGTCGACGGCTGGATTATGTTCTCTGCGACCGCCTTTATGATCTTTGCCCTCAGCATGTTTTCTGTGTCACGGGCCTCCTCCGATGCCGCGAGGTTGAGCTGCTCTTCGGGGTCGTTCTTTCTGTCGAAGAGGAGGTAGATCTCGCCGTGTGTGTTCACGGCGGCCTTCCAGTCCTCGTCCATATACATTATCTCGCCCATCAGCTCGCTCAGGACGTAATCGCGGGGCTTTTCGCAGGTCCCTTCGATCACGCCGCGAAGCGAAAGTCCGCACTGGGGATAATCGACGGTGCCGCCGCAGAGATCGACGAGCGTCGGGCCGACGTCGATCAGACTTACGAGGGCGTCGGTCACGAATCCGCCCTTCGCGGCGGTCTCGGGAGTGCGTATGATGAGCGGTATGTTGAGGGCGCCGTCGAGGAAGGTACGCTTGTTGACGAACTCCTGGTCGCCGTTCATCTCGCCGTGGTCGGCGGTGAAGAGGATGATGGTGTTATCCCATTCGCCGCGCGCTCTGATAACGTCGAAGATCCTGCCGATCTGGTCGTCGATCAGAGTGCAGTTGCCGCTGTAGTCGGCGCGGATCTCGGCGGCGACCTCGGGTGTGCAGTGGATCTTCTTTACCGACATGCGGACGTCGGTCTCGCCGCGGGGACGGTCGGGGTTCGCGTTCTTCATCCGCGGCCTGGGCCGGGGCATGTCCTCTTTTCTGTACATGCTTGAGTAGGGCTCGGGCACGTCCCAGGGCTCGTGCGGGCCGCCGAAGCTCACGTGGCAGAACCAGGGCCGGTCTCCGGTATAGTTTTGCAGATATTCGACTCCCCTGTCGCCGACGTAGACGTCGTAGTATTCCTCAAGGGGAAGGGGAGAGGGTTTTGCGAAGGGCGTTTTGCCGCGCTCGGCGACGTCGGCGGCGAAGGCGTCGAAGAGGCCGAGCTCCTTCCACCTCTCGGTCATGTGCGTCCTGGATTTGCAGGAGGCGTGCGGGCCTGTTATCTCGTCGTAGGCGTCGAATCCGTAGGCCTCGAGCATCGGCTCGCGGGAGATTATGTCCCCGCTTCCGCCGTGCAGGTGGGTCTTTCCGAACATCGACGTCGAGTATCCGAGCCCGCGGAACTTCTTCGACCATATGTTCGCGTCCTCGGACAGTATGAATTTCGTGTTGTCCCAGGCGCCGGTCGTGTGCGCGTACTTTCCCGAGAAGAGCCCGACTCTCGCCGGGACGCAGAGGGGCGCGCAGGTCGAGCAGCGGGTGAAGACGACGCCCTCGCGGGCGATCAGGTCGAGGTTCGGCGTCCTCGCCGGCCCTCCGACGCAGCTCATCCAGTCTCCCCGGAACTGGTCGGTCATAAGGAACAGCACGTTCGGCTGCCGTTTTCTTTCCTCCATGATTGTCTGCGCGTGTCACGGAAGAGGTGACACGTTTTCCTTTCGATGTTTTTCGGCATGATCTTTCCGACGATTATTCTGCACTATTATAACATGCCAAACGAAATGCGTCAACGCGATTTCGCATGGATTTCGCTCAAATCGGCAAAAATTTCGCGAAATGCCCCTCGGGCCTTTCGCGCCGGCTGAAAAGGAGGCGCTTGCGTTCCGCGTGTTTGCCGCGGGCTTTTTTTCTGTTTTTGACGCTTTTTCTTTACTTTTTTGTTAAAATATGATATGATATTAAGGAACCTGTGCTCAGGAATTTGACTGAATAATTATTTATTATACCGGAGGAAAACAAACACATGGCAATCAAGCGTGAAAAGCTTTCCATGGACGGCAACACCGCTGCGGCGCACGTATCATACGCGTTCACAGAGGTAGCCGCGATCTACCCCATCACTCCCTCCAGCCCGATGGCTGAAATCACCGACACCTGGTCGGCGACCGACAAGAACATCCTCGGCAAGCCCGCCCGCAACATCTTCGGCGAGCGCGTCAAGGTAATGGAGATGCAGTCTGAGGCCGGCGCCGCCGGCGCCGTTCACGGCTCTCTCGCTTCGGGCGCTCTCACCACCACCTACACGGCTTCCCAGGGCCTGCTCCTGATGATTCCGAACATGTACAAGATGGCCGGCGAGCTGCTCCCGGGCGTCATCCACGTGTCCGCACGCTGCGTCGCCTCTCACGCCCTTAACATTTTCGGCGACCACTCGGACGTCTACGCCTGCCGTCAGACCGGCTACGCGATGCTGGCAGAGACCAACCAGCAGGAGATCATGGACCTCGGCGCCGTCGCCCACCTCGCCGCCATCAGCGGCAGAGTCCCCGTCCTCAACTTCTTCGACGGCTTCAGGACCTCCCACGAGATCCAGAAGATCGAGGTCTGGGATCTTGACGATCTCAAGGACATGGTCGACTGGGACGCCATCAGGGAATTCAGACAGAGAGCCCTCAATCCCGAGCACCCGGTACTCCGCGGCTCGGCCGAGAACGGAGACATCTTCTTCCAGCACCGCGAGGCCTGCAACGAGTACTACGACAAATTCCCGGCGATCGTCGAGAAGTACATGAATAAGGTCAACGAAAAGCTCGGCACCGACTATAAGCTCTTCAACTACTACGGCGCTCCCGATGCCGAAAAGGTCATCGTCGCCATGGGTTCGGTCTGCGACGTCGCAGAGGAAGTCATCGACTGGCTCAACGCCCACGGCGAAAAGGTCGGCCTCGTAAAGGTCAGACTCTACAGGCCCTTCTCGGCGAAGCACCTCATCGCCGCCATCCCCGAGACGGTCAAATCGATCGCCGTCCTTGACAGGACGAAGGAGCCCGGCTCCCTCGGCGAGCCTCTCTACCTCGACGTCGTGACCGCTCTCGCCCAGAACGGCAGAGGCGACATAAAGGTCGTCGGCGGACGCTACGGACTCGGCTCGAAGGACACCCCGCCCTCCTCCATCTTCGCGGTATATCACAACCTCGGCCTCAAGAAGCCGAAGAACGGCTTCACCATCGGCATCGTCGACGACGTCACCGGCCTCTCCCTCAAAGAAAAGGCCTGCCCCGACACCGCTGCCAAGGGGACCATCTCCTGCAAGTTCTGGGGCCTCGGCGGCGACGGAACGGTCGGCGCCAACAAGAACTCGATCAAGATCATCGGCGACCACACCGACAAATACATCCAGGCCTACTTCCAGTATGACTCTAAGAAGACGGGCGGCATCACCATCTCCCACCTGAGATTCGGCGACAACGTCATCAAGAGCCCCTACTACATCACCAAGGCCGACTTCGTCGCCTGCCACAACCAGGCATACCTGACGAAGTATGACATGGTCCAGGACGTCAAGCCGGGCGGGACCTTCCTCCTCGACTGCGCCTGGAAGCCCGAAGAGCTTGACGAGCATCTGCCCTCCGCCGTCAAGAAGTACATCGCCGCCAATAAGATCAATTTCTACATCATCGACGGCACCGGCATCGCCCTCAAGAAGATCGGCAACGGAAAGGTCAAGAACACCGTTCTCCAGTCTGCCTTCTTCGCTCTCGCCAACATCCTTCCGAAGGACGAGGCCATCGGCTACATGAAGAAGATGGCGTACAAGTCCTACATCAAGAAGGGTCAGGCCATCGTCGATCTCAACTACGCCGCCATCGACGCCGGCGCCGACGCCTTCGTAAAGGTCGACGTCCCGAAGGAATGGGCGACCTGCGCCGACGACGCTCCGAAGGCGAAAGCCACCGGCAAGCGTAAGGATCTTGTGAACTTCGTCAACGAGATCGTCGATCCCGTCGACTCGATGCGCGGAGACGCGCTGCCCGTATCCGCCTTCCGCGGATGCGCCGACGGCACCTTCCCGCAGGGCGCGGCCGCATACGAGAAGCGCGGCGTCGCCGTCTTCGTGCCGGTCTGGAAGCCCGAGAACTGCGTACAGTGCAACAACTGCGCGTTCGTCTGCCCGCACGCCGCGATCAGACCCTTCGCGATGACCGAGGAAGAGGCCGCCGCGGCTCCCGAGGGAACCCTCTTCGCCGCGAAGCCGGTCCTCAAGACCAATTATAAATTCACGATGGCCGTCTCGGCTCTCGACTGCATGGGATGTACCCTCTGCGTCAAGGCCTGCCCGGTCACCAACAAGGCGATCGCCGACGCCGGCAAGGCCGTGGCCGCCGAGCATCCCGAATACGACGCCAAGACCGCCGCAAAGGCCGCCGCGAAGCTCGCGAACGCCAAATCGGCGATCATCATGGATCTCCAGGAGAACGGACTCTTCCAGCAGGCCGCCTTCGACTACGCCGTCGAGAACGTCTCGGAGAAGCCTGAGATCATCAACACCACCGTCAAGGGAAGCCAGTTCAAGCAGCCGCTGCTTGAGTTCTCGGGCTCCTGCGCCGGATGCGCCGAGACCTCCTACGCCAGGATAATCACACAGCTCTTCGGCGAGAGGATGTACATCTCGAACGCCACCGGATGCTCCTCCATCTGGGGCGGCTCGGCTCCCGCGACCCCCTATACCGTCAACCGCGAATCGGGCAAGGGTCCGGCCTGGGCCAACTCCCTCTTCGAGGACAACGCCGAGCACGGCCTCGGGATCGCTCTCGGTCAGAAGGCTATCCGCGAGGCTCTCATCGCGAAGGTCAAGGCCTTCGGTGAGACGCTCAGAAGCGACGCCAAGAAGGAGATCGTAAAGAATTATCTCGACACCGTCGATGACGGCAAGGCCAACGGCGCGGCCGCCGCGGCTCTCATCGAGATGCTGAAGAAGTCCCAGAACGCCGACGCGAAGGAGATCCTCGACGGAAAGGATTACCTCGCCAAGAAGTCGGTCTGGATCTTCGGAGGCGACGGATGGGCATACGACATCGGCTTCGGAGGACTCGACCACGTGCTTGCCAGCGGCGAGGACGTCAACGTCATGGTCTTCGACACCGAGGTCTACTCGAACACCGGCGGACAGGCCTCCAAGGCCTCCCAGATCGGTCAGGTCGCCCAGTTTGCCGCTGCCGGCAAGTCGATCAACAAGAAGAACCTCGCCGAGATCGCGATGTCCTACGGCTACGTATACGTCGCGCAGGTCGCCATGGGCGCCGACATGAACCAGATGCTCAAGGCCATGACCGAGGCAGAGGCCTATCACGGACCTTCGCTCATCATCGGATACGCTCCCTGCGAGATGCACGGAGTCAAGGGCGGCATGCAGAACTGCCAGCTCGAGATGAAGCGTGCGGTCGAAGCCGGATACTGGCAGATGTTCCGCTACAATCCCGCCGCAAAGGCGGAGGGAAAGAATCCGCTGACCGTCGATTCGAAGAGACCTTCGGCCGACTACCGCGAGTTCATCACCGGCGAGACCAGATACAGCCGTCTCGCCCAGCAGTTCCCGGAGCGCGCCGAAGCCCTCTTCGCGAAGGCAGAGGCGGCGGCCGCCGAGAAGTACGAGAGACTTCTCAGATACGGCAGACTTTTCGAGGAAGAAGCAAAATAATCGCGAAAATCCTGTTAAAAACCCGCCGGCGGGGAAAGCTCACGCTCTCCCGCCGGCGGGTTTTATGTCGGTAATGTCAGTCTCTGCGACCGTATATCAGGATTATTCTGTCGGGAATCTGTCAATGGAGACAAGGATCATATCGGGTATAGTAATACCCAGATACTGCTTGGTGTCAAAATTCTGTTCCAGGCGCGTATGGATCGGACAGGTGATCCTTCCGTCGGAATACAGGATATACCGGTTACCGGCTGCGATTTCCTCCTGATCACCTTTGCATACAGCGAACCGGAGCACTTCCGCGCCGTGATCTGTGTTATCCGGGAGGTTTACATCGCACCTGAACGAAAAGCCGTACTCCGATTGCACAAGCGCTCCTTCCGGCGCGGACGAGTATTTTTTCAGGAAGTCCGAGGCTTCCTTTCCGGTAAGGCGCGATTCGCCTCCGCTCCTGTTGAGAACGACAGTGTTATACCCGTCTCCGTCGGGACTGAAATACTTATAGTTTTCCCTTCTTTCCCCGGCAGCGAACATATAGGCGTACTTGTAAGCGAAAAACAGAGCCGCCTGTTCCTCGGTGATCTTTGTTTTGCCGATCTTGTCGTTCCGGTAGACGGTTCCGTCAGGAAGAACGTAGTATTTCTCATCCCCGTATTCAAATCCCGCATAAAAGCCGTCCATAACGCTTATCTTTTCTAAGGGCTCTGTGAATGACAGAGGGAGGATAATATCTTCAAAAGCGCCGAAGACCGCCGGTAAAACGTTGTAATAAGTCGAATAATAGAATTCTCCCGGGAATCCCACAATGATCTTAAGTGTTTTGCCGCCTCTGAAAAGATACGGAATGTTATACTCCCCGTTTTGGAGCGAGATGAAAGACGGAAAGGTAAACACCGCCTCAAGCGTCATACCCAGACCTTCAGAAAGACGTGCATAACTGTATTGAAGAATATGGATCTTTCCGTCGGAATACAGTTCGTCCGCCCCTTTTCCGGTAGTGTTCTCTTTTTCCGGAAGAACATAGGATGAATATTCGGAATCGGAGCAATGAACTTCGACCGGATTTTGTGACGGATCACAGCCAGTAGAGTCCTCTGCGGGCAAAGGACCGGGGGTCGAACACGAGACGAGTAATACGGCGCATAACACCGAGACAGCGATCACACCTATTGATTGAGTAATCCTTCTTTTCTTTTCCTTCATTCGGATCTCTCGCTTTCAAAAGAGTTATTGTGTCAATATACCGCCTGCCGGGGCAGCGTTCAGGCTCCCGGGAGGCGGTTTTTTCAGTCGTTATTTCTTAACCGTATCAAGATACGCGACGATGTCGGCGACCGTCTTGAAGGTCATGAGCTGTTCGTCGGGGATGGTGATGCCCCAGTCCTCTTCGACGGTCATAAGGAGGGTAAGAATGTCAAGCGAGTCAGCGCCAAGGTCCTTTTTGATGTCCGACTCGGGCGTGATCCTGCTTTCGTCGATCCTGAGTTGCTTTGCCAGGAGTTTTTTCAGAGATTCATACATAGTTTGATTTTCCTTTCCGGATTATATTATAACTGTTTCAGGCGGCCGGAAGACCGGCAGCGGGGATATCCCCGGCGGCATCCGCCGCCTGCGGAACCGTCATTCGCCGGTGTCGAGGGCGGCCTCGATCGACGGGTTCAGCGAACCGGTCTCGGTCCGGTAGACCTGCTCGATGCATTTCTCGACGGCGCGGGCGTTGCTGCTGCCGTGCCCCTTGACCACCGTCTTCACAGTGCCCAGCAGCACGCTGCCGCCGTAGTTCTGGTAGTTCATGAATTCCTTTTCCTTCATGAACATACGGTACATGAAGAGCGCGCCGATCTTGTTTATGAAGCTTGAATTTATGTCCTTTTTCAGCTTTTTCAGCATCTCCAGGCAGGCGCCCTCGGTCGATTTGATCAGGACGTTGCCCGCGAAGCCGTCGCAGACGATGAGATCGAAGTCCCCGCCGAGGAGCTCCCTCGCTTCGGCGTTGCCGGCGAAGTTGATGTCGTCGCGGGCGGCCAGCAGGGGATAGGTCTCCTTGCGGAGGTCGTCGCCCTTTCCGGCCTCGGTCCCGATGTTGAGCAGGCCGACGCGGGGTGACTCGATCCCGTATACCGCCTTCATGTAGAGACTGCCCATAACGGCGTTCTGGATGAGGTAGTCGGGCGTGACGTCGACGTTGGCTCCGCTGTCGCAGACCCCGACGACCCCGCCCTTCATCGTCGGCATGACGGGGCAGAATGCGGGGCGGATGACGCCTCTGAGACGGCCTACACGCAGCGTCGAGGCGGCGACTAGGGCTCCCGTCGAGCCGCAACTTACCATTCCGGCGTATTCGCCGGCCTCGTCGGCGCGCAGCAACGCCACCGCCTTCATCATCGAGCTCTCCTTCTTCAGTCGGATGGCGTCGGTGGGCTTTTCGTCGCAGCCGATGACCTCGGGCGCGTGGACGACCTCGATCCTTGACTTATCGTATTTTTTTCCGGCAAGTTCCGCCTCGATCAGCTCCCGGTCGCCGGTGAGGACAAGGGAGACGTCGGGCAGGGCTTCAAGCGCGGCGAGGCTTCCCTCGACGTTTGCCGAAGGGCTCCTGTCGCCGCCGAAGCAGTCGACTATTATCCTGATCACTTTTTGATCCCTGCGTTCTCAGTGAGTTCAGCGGCGGGTCGATCTGAAGCAGACGCCGACGCCGTTCGGTCCGCAGTGGCTGCCCGCCGTCGGGTTGACGGGGACGATGGTGATATCCGTCGCGGGTCCGTATTTTTCCTTCAGGAGTCTCGCGATCTCTTCGGCGACCTCGGGATAGTCGCTGTGGCCGATGTAGATCGGATGCGCTCCGGGATCGTCGCCCAGCTCGTCGACGTAGGCGAGAAGTCTTTCGATCGCCTTCTGGCGGCCTCTTTCCTTGCCGCAGCTGACCATTTTGCCCTCTGAGTTCATATTTATGATCGGTCTGACGCCGAGCAGTGTGCCCATCGTCGCGGCGAGTCCGCTGACGCGGCCGCTGTGTTTGAAGAATTTCAGATCGTCGACGAAGAAATACATCGCGAACCTGTCGACGTTCTCGTCCGCCCATGCGACTATCTCCTCAGGCGTCTTTCCGGCCTTCAGCATCTCGCCGACCTCGATCACCATGGCGTAGGAGATCGTCGTGATGCCCTTGGTGTCGATCCCGTAGAACTTCCGCTCGGGGTATTTTTCCTTCAGTCTCGCGAGCGCTCTGTCCATCGCCGCGAAGGAGGCCGACATGGCGGCAGAGAAGTGGACGTAGAGGATGTCGTCTCCGGCGGCGAAGACGGGCTCGAAATATTCGATATACTGCTCCTCGCTTACGGCGCTCGTGGTGGGGAGCACGCCGCTTCTCAGCTGATCGTAGAAGGCGTGAAAGTCAAACTCTTTGAAATCGACGTAGGGGAAGATGTTTTTGCCGTCGATGCTGTAGGGCATGCTGATGAGCGAGCAGTTGTACTTCGCGGCAACTTCCGGGGTGATGTCGGTGTCGGTGTCTGTGAAAAATCTTAACATAGGTCTCTGTTGCCTTTCTTTGTGTTATTCGAGGATGAGAATGTAGTCGTGGACCGGCTGGCCGCCGAAGGTCGGGATGATCTCGGTTCTCGGGTATCTCTCCGCGAGCTCGGCGCCGAGCTCCTCGGCATCCTCCTCCGGGACGGCGGCGCCCCTTATGAGGATGAGGACGTCGCGGCCTGCGGCTCCGAGCTTTTCGGCGAGCCCGAGCGCGGCTTCGGTCCTGTCCGGCGCGTCCGAAAGGACGTCGTCGCCCTCAAAGCCGATATAATCGCCGGCCTTTATGCTGATCCCGTTCATGCCGGCGTCGCGGCTTGCCTGCGAGACAAAACCGGTGGTCACTCCGTCAAAGGCGGCGTTGAGATCGCTCTCGATGCCGTCGGGGTCGCCGGATGAGGGATCGAACATCGACATGGCGGCGTAGCCCTGCCCGATGTTCTTTGTGGGGATGACGCGGATGTCGGCGCCGCCGTAGAGAGAGGCGGCCTGACGGGCGGTGAGAATGATGTTTCCGTTGTTGGGGAAGACGTAGATGACGTCGGCGTCGGCCCGGTCAAAGGCCTCGATGAAATCCTCCGCCGAGGGGTTCATGCTCTGTCCGCCTGCGACGACCTCGTCGGTGCCCAGCGAGAGGAACATATCGCGGACGCCGTCGCCCGAGGCAACGGCTACCGTCCCCGCCTTCTTTCTGGCGCGTCTGCGCCCGGGGACGGTGTCTTCGGCCGGAGTTTCGGCCATGTCCGCTTCCTTAAGCGTTTCGCTGTGCTGGAGGGACATGTTTTCTATCTTTAGCGTGAGGAACTCGCCGAAGCCCTGAAAATAATTCAATACCTCGCCCGGGTGAAGAGTGTGGACGTGGATCTTGATTATGCTGCCCTCGCGGAAGGCGACGACAGAGTCTCCCATCCCGTTCACCCGGTCAAAGAGCTCTTTCTCGTCGAAGGCGGCGACGCCTCCGGGGATCTTCGAGTTCTGAAGCCTGAGGAGAAACTCGGTGCAGTAGCCGTATGTCAGCTCGCTGTCCTCGGTGAAAAGCGAGTAGTCGGCGGCCTTCGCCGCGCCGGGCGCGGCCGATTCGAAGAGGATCTCCTCGCCGCGGAGGGCGTGCTGCATGCCCTCGGCGATATAGACGAGCCCCGCCCCGCCGCTGTCGACGACTCCCGCCTCGCGCAGGACGTCGAGAAGCTCGGGCGTCCGCTCGAGCGAGCGGTGAAGCTCGGAGAGAAGATCGATGAAATAGCTCTCAAAGCTGCTGTCGCGGCCGATCCTTCCGTTGGCGAAGGAGACGGCGTCGCGGTAGACGGTGAGTATCGTTCCCTCGACGGGCACCGATACGGCGCTGTATGCCTCTTCGACTCCGCAGGCGAGCGCCTGTCCGAATGCGCTGACGTCGGCGCTGCCGGCTCCCATGAAGCCCCTCGCGATCCCGGCGAAGATCCTTGAGAGTATCACTCCCGAGTTTCCTCTCGCGCCGAGAAGCATGCTGTGGGCGATCGTCTCGGAGTCCTTCGCGAGATGCGCCGAGGGTGTGGCCAGGCCGGTCACGCCCGAGTCTATCGTCATATACATGTTGTCGCCGGTATCGCCGTCGGGCACCGGGAAGACGTTCAGGTCGTTGACCTTGGTCCGGTACCGGCCGAGATTTCCCGCGCCGCCTCTGACCATATCGGCGAAAAGCCGTCCGTCAAGAATGAAAGTGTTTTCTCCGTTCATCAAAAAGCCTCTGAAAAGGAAATAGTGTTAAGACTGAAAGCGGGGAGTCTGTTCGGTGACCCGCCCGGCGCGCTCGTCGGCCGACAGTTTTCTGACGGCGGCGGCGATCCAGGCGGTGGTGTGTCTGCTTTCCGAGATTATGACAGGCCAGTCGCTGACCCTGAAGACCTGCCGCAGCTTTTCGCCCAGCCAGTCGGGGATGCGGTCCTTGCCGTAGGTCTTGATGACCTGTATGACGACCGCGGTCTTTTCGGACATCTGTGACATGAATTTCGAGGATGCGTGCTGGAAGGAGATGACGGTGTCGCCGTAGCTGTAGGTGCGGTAGGCGCCGTCGGTAATATATGTCCAGACCGCGGGAGCGTCGGGGGCGATGCCGATCAGATGGCGGGCGGTGTCACCCGAGGGGACGATCTGCCAGAGATTGTTCCGTGCGAGCGCCCGGGCGACGCTGTCGGGATCGGGACCGGTTTTTACGGGGGTTGCCGGGGCGCCGCCTGCCCCTGAAGGGAGGTCCGCTCCGGCGCCGACGAACTCGACCTCGACGTCGCTGGAATACTCGTCCGAAAGATCGCGAAGGATCCGGTCATCGTCCTCAGAAGAGAAGGCGAAGGGCTTCCAGAACACGCCTCTCATGACCTTGGCGACGCCGCCGCCCTGGCAGAGACGCGTCAGTGTCTTTGACACCGTTTTGGGATCGGCCAGATCCGAAAAGTCCGAGAGCACGAACACCGAGCCCTCGGGAAGCTCGCCTATCCTGTCTTTTATCTTTGCGTGAATAGTTTTGCTCATATTTTGCAGTGTGTCTTTCCGTATGCCGCTTCGGGCATAAAATCAAGCCGGAAACAGAAAGGGGGCGTGGTGCGGCGAAGGTCGGTTCCCGGCGGTTTTATCCTAAAAATTATATACTTTTTTCGACAATTTGTCAAGAGTATTTATCACTTATCCGGATCATTCGGCCGCTTTACGGCATCTTTCGTCAGGGTTTTTCCGAAAAAACCTCACAGGACAGACAAGGGTCCGCCCGATATGGTCAAAAATCTTGACTTTTTTTTTTTTTTCATTATAATATTGGGTGTTTTCGGAGGTAAGCTGATGACGGAGATATTTCTTATCAGGCACGGGGAAAGTGTTGCCAATCACACACAGGTGCTCTGCGGACTGACCGATCTGCCGCTTTCAGAGACAGGTCTGGCTCAGGTCGCCAGAACGGCGGAGCATCTGAAGGACAGGGGGATCTCGGCGATATACTCAAGCCCGCTGAAGCGGGCGTTCCAGACCGCCGAGGCGCTTGCCGCGGTTACCGGACTTGAGGTAAAAACGGTCTACGATTTCCGCGAGGTCTGGTGCGGGGAATGGGAAGGGAAACCGATACCCTACATTATTTCGCGCTGGGGTGAGGACTACCGGAAGTTCGTCGACTGCGACGAAACGCTGAAAAACGGCGGAGGCGAGAGCCTGATCGACGGGTACGCCCGCTTTTCATCGGCGATGACGGAGATCGCGGAGAAGGAGGACGGACGAAAAATTGCCGTGACCGCTCACGCCGGCATTATCAGGGCCTTCTGCGGCTACGCCTCGGGAGGAAGACCGGGGGACCTCCAGTACATGGCGAACGCCGCCTACGCGCATATCTTTTACCGGGACGGAAAATTCGATATCGCGGAATACGACGTCAACGGTTTTCTTGAGGGCCTGGTAACAAAGATGACGTTCATAGTCTGAAATATCGAAAGACAGGAAAAATTACGAGGGGGATGTCACTGCCGAAAGACCGTGACACCCCCTGATTTTTAACAACCCTGTGTATGGAATGTATTATGATCAGCCTACCGTCAGGACTCCGGCGGAGCTCACGCTGCCGTTAAGACCGAAGAAGGCCGCGAGCGAGACCGCCCTGTCGGAGAGCTTCTGTTTTGCGGCGGCGTCGGCCGAAGCGTATCCCGCGGCCGAAAGAGATGTGTTGATCGCAGAAACGAGAGCGTTTCTGTCGGCGTTCGAAAGCGAGATCCCGCAGCCGATCGGATCGACGGTGAGCTTGCCGTCCTCGATCGCCGTCCTTACGACGGTGTTCCCGACTATCCTTGATCCGAACACCGAGTCGGCGAGGACCTGCGGATCAGATTTGCCCTCGGCGAAGAGATCGCCTCCCGAGGTGTCTGCGCCGATCGCGAGGGTGTAGACGCTGACGAGCGCCGCCGATTCTTTCTCGGAATCGACCGCAGGATCGTCCTGCGCGCTCTTTATCTCTTCGGTCAGGATCTTTATGAATCTCTCGACGCCCGGCGCGGACAGGGGCGAGATGCCGAAGGAGGTCAGCTTGTCAGCGGTGATCTGGCTGGTGATGAAGTCGGAGGTCGTGTCGTCCATGTTGTCGACGAGCCACTGGAGATCCTCCTTGATCGAGGCTTCGTCCGGGTTTTCCGAGGTGAGCTGATCGATGATGCTGACCGATTTCTGCGAGGCGCCGATCGTCGACTCGAGATTGTCAAGCCCGCTCTCTTTCAGCTTTTCGACGGTATCCTTGTCTATGAGACCTGTCTCCTTGAGCTTATCGCTTTCCGAGAGAGCGTCGAGCAGCGTTCCGGTGCCGCCCTCCACGATGCCGCTGCCGTCGATCGCGTCGGTGAGCTCCTGCAGCGCGGAAGCGTCAAGCGAGGTGATGATGTCGGTCCCCTCTTTTCCGTTAATCGATTCGAGGACCTTGTCCGCGGAGGAGACGATCTTTTCGATGTTTTCCGCCTGTTCGTCGGTCATATTTTCAAGATCGATAGAGAGGGCATCCGAAAGATCCTTTGCGGCGTCTCCTTCAAGGCCAAGACCGTCGGACAGCGCTTCGACGCCGATCGATGCAAGCGCCTCGGCGAGCGGCGAGAGCTCGGGGCAGTCCTTTATCGCCTTCAGGACGCCGGATACCGCACCCGGCACCGCGAGGGCCGAGAGCGGGCTCTTTTCCTTGTCCTTCAGCGCTTCTGACGCTCCGGTCACGTTCAGGACGTTTATGGCTCCCGCTGCGGCGTCCAGGATCCTTGACGCGCTGTCCTCCTTCATGTTTTCGAGCGATTCAAGCGCGGCCCGGGCGACCGGGGCGGCAGGGCCCTCCTTCGGGAGATCGACGGTGATCTTTCCGAAGCTGCCCGTCTCTTTTATGCTTTCCGCGGCGGATGAGACAAGATCGGCAATGACCGCGGAAAGTTCGGGATTGTTCTTCAGCTCCTTTGAAAGCTCTTCAAGCTTTTCCGCGAATTCGGGAGACAGGATGTTCTCTCCGCCTCCGGCTGCGTCGATCAGCCCGACGGCGGCTCCGGCGACGTTCGCGGACCGATCGAGCTGTTCGTTCAGACTTGTTCTGTCTCCGTCGACGGTGACCGTCGAGAGGATTTTGTATATCGGACGCCCGCCGAAGACTCGCGCGACGGCGACAGCGGCGTTTCCGTCCGCCGCGCCGGCGATCTTATCGGCATAATAAACGAAGTTGCGGCCGTTGCTGATCTCGGCAAGGGTGCTGCGCACAGCGGGATTTGAATCAAGCAGAGTCACAGTTTCGGCAAACCCGATCGAAGGGACCAGCAGGAACGACATGATAAGGAGTCCGTTGAGGGCCCCGACGCCGAGCTTTACAAGCCATTTCCAGCCGTTTGTCGGAGAGATCCTGTCAAAGAGCTTTGCGAAGAGGGCGTTGAAAAAGCAGAGAAAGATCTTGGTAAAGAAGAATATCACCGCAAAGAGCAGCGGCGCGATCAGCGAACCGAAAAGCCCGGTGAGCCACTGATAGGTCACCGACCCCGTTTTGAGAGGTATCGGATCGCCCAGAGCGGCCATGACGGCCCTCAGAGCGACGCCCGACAGAGGCTTTCTGAGGAGCATTGCCGCGATGAAGGCGAACAGGGCTGCCACAAGCGTCAGCGCCAGCCCCGACATGACCTTGCCCGGACGCCGGATGACTCCGAAGAGGATGACGATGCCGACGAGCGAGAACGAGAGGATCGAGAAAACGACAGACGCGATCTTTATCAGCTGCACGGCCTCGACAGCCATGCTCATGCCTGAACCCATCATAGCAATATACCTTCCTTTCACGGCAGGATGCCGGATAAAAACCAATATTAAAAGTGCATACACAACAATTATATCATAATTTTTTGATAAAATCAATCAAAAAACAGCTTTTCCAGGGCGGCCGTGTTCGGCAGGGGACTTTAAAACTTGTCTTGTTTTTGGGTCAGTCCCGCGGCTGTAGTGTACGGAAAACTGTGACATTCACCGATCCGTGGCGGGTATTTGCAACTTTCCGGGGTAATAATTCATTCTATCGCACACTTTTCGATCAAAACAGTTGACAAAACGGTTTTTGTGATGATATAATTAGACAAACTATTTTTCAGGAGGAAAAAAACCATGAAAAAAACGCTTGTTCTGGTCATTTCGGTCATCCTTATGATCGCGCTGTGCGTTCCCCTTTACGCAGCCGGCAAGGCGATAGACATCACCGATACGGTTAAATGCGCGACGATGTTCGAGATGATGGACGGGAAGCTCAAGATCATTCGCGACGATGCCATCCTCATCCCCGCGACCGATTACACGAACGCAATCTCGGGAGACGACCTCCCCGGAACCGGCACGAGGACCCTTACGGTAACCAACACTGTCGGATGGACCAACTACTTCAACGATCAGGACTTCCTGCTCGACGCCGCCGATGACTCCACCATCTGGCAGTATCCCTGCATCTGGTCGAAGATCTTAGGTCCGATGACCTATGACTTCACCGTCGAAGAGGCGGGAACATATGAATTCGTCGTCGTAGGATGCGCTCAGATCAAGGAAGAGGCTGTCGACAATGACGCCAAGGACCGCGGATTCTGCGTCTCGGTCGACGGAGGCGACAAGTATCAGGTCAACATCTCGGATACTAAGGGCGTTTTCCGCAGCTATACCTACGATTACGAATATGAAAAAGCCAAGGCCGACGAGATCAAGACCGCGAACGGTGTCAACACCACGAACTACTTCATGGGCTACTACTACAACATCGTGATCGATCTCACCGCCGGCAAGCACCAGTTCGAGTACTGGGGCCTTGAATACAGCGGTGATCAGGATCTCTCTCAGTCAACCGGACCCCGTCTGAACTACGCCGGGACCTATGTCCAGAAGTACCTCTCCGAGGCTGAGATCGAGCTCTACACCTACCCCGAGTACACCACCGAGGAAGTTACCACGAAGCCCGAGACCACCAAGGCCGCGACTACTGCCGAAGTGACCACCGCCGCCCCCACTGAGCCGGTCGTCGACGAAACGACCGCCTCTCCCGAACCGGTGGGGACCGATGCTCCGAAGACCGAAGAATCGGGATGCAAATCCTCCGTCGGAGCCTGCGTCCTGCTCGTCGCCCTCGCAGGCACCGCCGTCTTCTTCAAGAAGAGGCACTGATAACACGGGCAGCGCTCACTGACAGATAATTCTTTACCGGGGCTGTCAAAAAAGTCGGACTTTTTTGACAGCCCCGCACATGTCACGGCCGGGAAACCGTGACATGTGCCGATCTTTTTCGTTTTTTGCCGGAAAAACATCATTTTTTCGAGCATTTCAGAG
>JAEEGI010009213.1_pt1 | contig 21678 bp, 21 predicted proteins | sample 8958751 | NCBI WGS metagenome assembly JAEEGI01 (sample SAMN16246545, study PRJNA631951) | gut metagenome | biome: gut microbiome; feature: rumen; material: KS-attached | host: Bos | place: Iran: Karaj | collected 2018-10 | reverse complement strand
TATAAACGTGTTTTAAGAATCTTAAGGGCCGTTTCTTTATTTTGAATTTGACTTCTTTCAGTTTGTGAATAAACAATAATTCCTGTAGGTAAATGGGTAACACGTACTGCAGAATCTGTTGTATTAACACCTTGTCCTCCTTTACCTGAGGCACGAGTTATATCTATTCTTATTTCATCCATATTAAGTTCATAATCAAATTCTTCAGCTTCTGGCATAACTACTACAGTTGCCGTTGATGTTTGAATTCTTCCATTAGATTCTGTTACTGGTATTCTTTGAACTCTATGTGCTCCTGACTCATATTTAAGCTTTCCATAAACGTTATCACCTTTAATTGAAAACTCTACTTGCGCAAAACCACCTGCTGTTCCTTCAGAAGCATCCAATATTTGGGTTTTCCATCCTTGTTTTTCAGCATATCTTGAATACATTCTATAAAGGTCACCAGCAAAGATATTAGCTTCATCTCCACCAGCAGCTCCTCTTATTTCAACAATAATATTCTTTCCATCATTTTCATCTTTTGGAATTAATAATATTTCTAGTTTTCCTTCAAGTTCATTTTTTTGATTTTGAAGATTTTCAATTTCTTCTCTTGCAAAATCAGCAAGTTCAGGATCTTTTGTCATTTCATGAGCTTCTTCTAAGTCATTTAATGTTTTTTTATAATCATGATAACAATTAACGGTTTCTTCTATTGAAGATAATTCCTTAGATAACTCACGATATTTATTAATGTCTGATACTACATTTGGATCTAATAGAAGTTTATTAATATCATTATATCTTTGTTCTATTATTTCTAATCTTTCTATCATACTATCACCAATTAATTAATATCTTCTTCCATTTCGTCTTCATCTATTACAACTAAGTCTGCTAAATCATCATCATCTGATTCGTAATCATCATCAGTATTTTCTGCATCAAAAGAGTCTTCCTCTTCTTCTTCATCATCATAGTCATTAGTTTCTTCATCTATTTCTGTAACTTCTTCGTCATCATCATTAATTTTATGAATAACTTTATCTGATGTATGATGCTCTCTTAAATCCCATAAACCGTCAAGCATTGCGAATCTTTTATCCGTCATTAAAGAAGTATAAAAATCACCAATTTTTTGGTCTATTACGCTTTTTGGTAAATTTAGTAATTCACCAATAGCATTAAATAAATCTAAAGTATTTAATCCTCTTTTTCTTTTTTCTAAAATTATATACGCAACATCCTTATAAGACATGTTAGCTACATCTGCTTTTTTAATTCCTCTCATAACTCCTCCAATTACGTTATAAACAACAAACTTATATCATTTTTTATATATAAAATCAATATATAATTATATATTTCTACAATTTAATTTCAAACTCATTAGTTATATTTTCATCAACAAGCAAATACTTGATATATAAATGCTCTAAATTATACTTCTTTTCAAGAATATTTACTCTTATTTCTAAATCAACATTTTCTTTATTTAAATGAATATTTATATGATATTTAGATAAATCAATTACATATTGATATTCATCATTTTCACGATTAATAATACCATTTTTTAAATCAATAATCGTTTTTACCCCATCATCAAAATAAGTAATCATATTTTCTTTATATATTACATCTGCTTGATAATCTTTACTTTCACCATATAAATTATATTTAATACGAGCCAATCTCTTCATAAAACCTCGCATAAATTATACAATAATTACTTTTAATTGCAAAGAAAAAGTTATAACTAAGTATAACTTTTATAATATGATTTCTAATTCATCATCTTGTTTTAAAAGTAAGGCGTTAGCATCATCTGTATCTAAATGCAATTCAAAGTAAGCTTCAACGCTATCTTTTAGATATACATCTTCAAGAATAGCTCCTTTTTCTCCTACTTTTCTAACACTAACTTTTCCAATACCAACAAGGCCTTTTTCATTACGAATTTCTTCATTAACATGAATATGACGAGTAGCAATAATAGCTGCATTTCTTGTAATTGATCCACATGGTCCTACTATTTCAATTTCAGCTGCTCCTACTAAATCACCAGAATTTCTTACAGGTGGATCTATTCCTAAACTATAGGCATCTGTCTTAGAAATTTCTACTTGAGTATAGTTTCTAAAAGGTCCAAGAACCCTTACTTTAGGTATCTCTTTCTTTGGCGTTCTTAATGTAACAACTTGTTCACAAGCAAACATACCAGGTTGTTTTAAATCATTTCTTTTTTTAACTTCTTCGTCTCCAAATAGAAGTTTATAATCTTCGTCAGTTAAATGTACATGACGATTAGATATTCCAACAGTTACTTTCATATCATTACCTTCTTTCTAAAACATTATATCTTATTGAAAAAGATTTTACAATTAGATATAATTATTTTGGTGATTTTATGTGGAAATTTATTGTTTCTCTCATCTTAGTAATTATTGGCTTAATAATAATAAAATCCATGGATTATAAGAAAAGATTTAATTTCTATTTAAGTAGATTAGATATAACAAATACTAAGTTAAAAGATAGTTTAATAAAGAAATATGACTTAATGTTAAAGCAAATAAAACTATTAAAAAACAAGAAGAAATTAAATGAAGATGATTTCGAAGAATTTATTGATATTAACAAAAAAGAAATAGATGTTCTTAAATTAGATAATATAATTAATACTTATGAAAAGAAAATAGATATTATCTTTCAAAACAATAATAAACTTGTTAAAGATAATACCATAAGAAAGAACATTAATGACATCGAAAAAATTTCAATAACTATCACAGCATTAAAAAAATATTATAATATGGTTGCAATCAAATATAATCATTATATTCATAAGTTCCCATCAAGATATGTTGCTAAAATAGGAAAATATAAAGATAAAGAAAAATATGAAGTAGAAGATGATAAAGAAAAAAGCTAGTTAAACTAGCTTTTTTTATTTATAAATTCTTATCTTAACTTTTAAGGTTTTTGATGAATAAACTAATCTAGTATCTTCACCAGTTACAATTACAGGTACTTCGTATTCACCTGGTTTTTTGTACTCAGCTAAATCAATTGTAGCTGTAACTTTACTCTTATCTAACTCTTTAATAGCAGACTCAGAACCTTTAACAATAACATCTACACTACTACTTGCTTCATTAACAGCTTGAACTTTTAATGATGGATCAAGATTAACTGTTGATACTTGAACTCCTTTTATTTCTTCTTGTTGTTCACTTGTTACCGTTAATTTAACACTTAATGAGTTAATACCTAATTCACGAACACCATTTGGTTTTTGAATATTAACATTAAATGTCTTATCAGCATTAAGACCATTAACATTAATAACTACTGGAATTGAATCAATCTTAGCTAAGGCATCTTCATTACCATAGATCATAATTGAACTTGAACTTGGTGTAATTGTATCTATTGCATATCCTACTGCTAAAGAACCTTCTGGTACAACTTTAATTGGTACCATCTTACTTGAACTAGCAAGGGTTACTTCAGCATCAACTGTTTCAGGTAAGATTTCAACATCAACTACTTTACCATCTTCATCATAAGCAACTAATTTAGAACCTTTAACACTTGTTGTTCCTACTTCTGGATTAACAATTAAGTTAACATCAATTAAAGCTTTAACATAAGCAACTCTCTTTAAAGTGTCTTCATCAGACTTAATAGTTACTTCTGATTTATTTAAAGATACATTCGTTATATCAAGTTTTCCTGATAAAGCTTCACGATGTAAGATTTCATAAGATAATTCTCTTGTTGAACTAACTTTATCTCTTATAACAACAGTTACATATGTTGGATCAATTTTGTATTCAACAAAATCAAAATATTTTTCATAATTTAAAGCCACTTTATGCGTTCCAACAGATAATTCACGTAAATCAACACTAATCGTTGGATTTGGATATTGTTTAGCAAGAGTTATATAACTACTATTACCAAACAAAATAACATCAGCGGTTTCTGGTAAACCTTCAATAACATAAGCTTCTTCGTTATATACAGCTTTAACAGGAATACCATATAATCTTTCTGCATGATTATTTAACATTGAACTCGAGTTCTTATCAAAGAAATAGAAAACTCCAAAAGCAATTAATAAAGATATAATCAATAATGCTTTCTTTGAAGAAATAATTTTTTCAAATGATTTTCCATTACCTGTAAGGACATTTTTAATTTTTAATACTACCTTCATTATTGGTGTAATCAATATTCTATCGAAGAATCGGAAGATTCCACCAAAGAAGTTTAGACTTTTTCTAGTTATCTTCTTCATCGTCATCATCCTCACTTATTATTACATCATCTTCAACTTTATCTTTTGGACGTAATTCATCGATTAACATCATTCTTGCGTCATCAATTGATAAGTTATAATATAATTCACCTTTAACAGCGATAGATACACGGCCAGTTTCTTCTGATACAATTACCGCAATGGCATCAGCTTCTTCAGCAATACCAAGAGCAGCTCTATGTCTTGTACCTAATCTCTTATTAACACTTATACTATTACTTGTTGGGAAGACTGCTCCCGCACAACTAATTTTATTACCTTGAATAATTACTGCTCCATCATGTAGAGGGTTATTAGGGAAGAAGATTGATTCTAATAACTCATTTGTTATATCCGCAAATATTGGTTTTGCTCGATTAATGTAATCTTGAAGACTAACATCACGTTCAATAACAATTAAAGCTCCAATTCGACTTCTTCTTAGATAATCAACTGCATTAATGATTTCATAAACTAATTTTTCTCTTTCATCAACTGTTAATACTTTATGTCTACCTAGAAGTTGACCTCTTCCTAATTGTTCAAGAGCTCCTCTAATCTCAGGTTGAAAGATTATAATTATTGCAAGAGGGCCATATGTAATTACATATCCTAATAAAATATTCATGGTTGTTAAATTCAACCAATTACTTACTATTTTTAATAATATAAGTATTAAAACTCCTTTAAATAACAAAGTCATTTTAACGTTATTCTTAATGTTTTTAAGAATATAATATATAAGCATCCAGACCAAACAAACGTCTAGAATATTTTTCAAAATTTCTAAAATACTATCTATTGTCATATATTCTCCTATAAAATTAAGTATACCAAAAAAGGGTTTGTAAGTAAACCTATTTAATTAGCATTATACTTCAAATATTCATCAATAAAATTATCAATATTTCCATCCATAACACCAGTTACATCACTGGTTTCACAATTGGTTCGATGATCTTTTACCATAGAATATGGATGCATAACATAACTTCTTATTTGGCTACCAAATTCGATATTTACATTATCTCCTTTAATATCATGCATCTCTTGTTGTTTTTTTTCTATTTCAAGAAGTTTGAGTTTTCCTTTTAATATTTTCATTGCCGTTTCTCTATTTTGAATTTGGCTTCGTTCATTTTGGCAAGTAACAACTATCTTTGTTGGTAAATGCGTAATTCTAACAGCAGAATCCGTTGTATTAACATGTTGACCACCTGCACCACTACTTCGATAAACATCAATTTTTAAATCTTTATCATCTATTTTAATATCAACATCATCATTGAATTCTGGTGTAACATCAATACTAGCGAATGAAGTATGACGCTTATTATTAGCATCAAATGGTGACAAACGTACTAAACGATGAACACCTTTTTCGCCTTTTAAATTACCATATGCATATAATCCGTTTACCTTCATTGATACACTTTTAATACCAGCTTCTTCACCATCTAAATATGATAATATTTCATATTTATAATTATGTCTTTCAAAGTATCTAACATACATTCTAAATAACATATTTGCCCAATCACAAGCTTCAGTACCACCAGCTCCTGAATGAATTTCTAATAAGCAATTATTCTTATCATATGGACCACTATAAAGAAGATATTTTGATACTTCTATTAAATTATTACGTAGTTTAATTACATCTTCTTCAAGTGATTTAAATAACTCTTCATCATAACTTTCTTTTAATAATTCAACTATTTCTAAATTATCTTCATTATTCTTTTTAACAGTATTAATCTTATTAATAATATCCTTTATACCATTAAGTTCATTAATAACTTCTTGGGCTTTTCTTTGATCATTCCAGAAATCAGGTGAATTAGTAACACTTTCTAATTCTTTTATTTTCTCTTCTTTACTAGGAACGTCAAAGTGACCTCCATAAATCTTCTATCTCTTTTTTATTATTCAATAATTCTCTTTCAATTATATTAATATCCATAATTATCACCAACAAAGATTATATCCTATCATAAAAAAAATATCCACTTTATTGTGGATATTTTTTATTCTACTTCTTTCTTTTGTTCTTTTAATGGCTTCATTGTAGGGAATAAGATTACATCACGAATAGTATCTGTTTCTGTGAAGAACATAATCATTCTATCTAATCCATAACCAATTCCACCTGCAGGTGGCATACCATATTCTAGAGCTTCTACGAAGTCCATATCAATATCATTAGCTTCTTCATTACCTAAATCTTTTTCTTTTAATTGATCTTCAAATCTTCCTAATTGATCAATTGGGTCATTAAGTTCTGTATAAGCGTTTGCACATTCATGACCAGATATAAATAGTTCAAATCTATCAACAAATCTTGGATCTTCTGGATTTCTCTTAGTAAGTGGTGAAATTTCTACTGGATGACCATATAAGAAGGTTGGTTGAATTAAAGTTTCTTCTACATATTTTTCAAAGAATAAGTTAATTATATGTCCAACACTTTTTTCATGTTCTTGAACTTCAATATCATGTTTCTTAGCAAGTTTTAAGGCTTCTGCTACAGTCATTTCTTTCTTGAAATCAATTCCTGTTTTCTCTTTAATAGCATCTACCATACTAACTCTTTTCCATTCACCAGATACATCAATTTCATGTCCTAAATAATTAAATGTTGTTTTACCAAATACCTTGTTAGCGATTTCCTTATACATATTTTCGGTTAATTCCATCATGCCTTCTAAGTTAGAATATGCTTGATAAATTTCCATAATAGTAAATTCAGGATTGTGTTGAGGATCCATTCCTTCATTACGGAAGGTTTTACCTATTTCATAAACACTTTCCATACCACCAACTAATAATCTCTTTAAATATAATTCAGGCGCTATTCTTAAATACATGTCTATGTCTTGTGTATTATGATGTGTTACAAATGGACGAGCTGAAGCTCCTGTTAATAAATTAGTTAGAATTGGTGTTTGTACTTCTACAAATCCTTGATTATCAAGGAAGTTTTGAATACATCTAATAATTTGAGGTCTAGCAAAAGCTATTCTTCTAGAATCTTCATTCATTATTAAATCAACATAACGTCTTCTATATCTTTCTTCAACATCAGTAAGTCCATGGAACTTTTCTGGAAGGGGACGTAATGCTTTAACTAAATGAGTATATTTTAAACACTTAACGGTTACTTCACCAGTCTTTGTCTTCATTACTTTTCCATATACACCAACGATATCTCCAATATCAGCCATCTTAAATAAGTTATATGTTTCTTCACCAACATCGTTTATAGATATATATATTTGCATTGATCCTGTTTTATCTTTAATTGTAAAGAATGATGCTTTTCCCATCTTACGAATAAACATAATACGACCAGCAAGGGTTGCTGTATCATCCATGTTTTCAAAAGCATCATGATCAATATCTTGATACTTTTCTTTTATATCTATTGCATAACTATCTCTTTCAAATCTTTGGCCAAATGGATCTAATCCCATTTCTCTTAACTTTTCAGCTTTATCTCTTCGAACTTGTTCTTGTTCTGTAAATTCTCTCATAATAATCTCCTATTTATTTTTATTATTTTTTTTATTAGTTTTCTTTGTAGTCTTTTCTTCTTTTTTAACTACTATTTTTTCTTCTTTTTTCTCTTCTATTTGAGCTTCAACAATTTGATCATCAGGACGTTTCCGTTTATTAACAACGATTGTTTTACCTACTAAATCATGTAGGCCTCTTCCGTCTTCTCTAAACATCGCAACGAATGGGCATGTTAACCATAAAGTAGTTATTACCATATCAACATAATTAAACATACCAATAAATGTTTTTTGTGACATTGTATAAACTAAAATTATTGAAATAATATCACCAAAAGTTCTTGATATTAATAGTGTTCTCGCTAATGAACCAAGGAATGTTGGATTATTACCATCTTTTGCTTTTACTTCATATTTACAAATCATTTTACCAGGAGTTTTTCCATGATTAAAATATATGAAACATGTAAAATATGAAATCATTAAAACAATTGTGATACCATTTTCAAGTAAACCATATTTATATGAATCATATGTTAATTTCATAGATTCTTGAACGAACTCTTTATTTTCTATTTTCTTTTGAATTACCATTTCTTGTAATTCTTTATTTCTATCAATTACTTCATTATATTTACTATTTTTAGGTAATATAGATAAAATAGCTGATGCAAATAACATTACTATGGCAAAATCAATTATAAAAGATATTATTCTCTTATATATAGGTACTCTATTTTCCATACAAATCCTCCTTGTAGGTGTTTAATAGGTTTATTATATCACAGGAATTTGTTAATTTACATACTTTTTCTTTAATTGAAGCGGAATTCTTAAGTCCTTTTAAGTACCATGCAATATGGCTTCTAATTTCTAAACATACTAACTTATCAGGTTTTATTTTTGATAAATAATTAATATGTTTAATACACATATCAATCTTTTCCATACCTGTTCTTTGACTAGGTATTTTACCTTTTTCTAAATAATTATTAATATCTTCAATAAGCCATGGGTTTCCTAGTACACCTCGACCTATCATGATAAGATCACAACCTGTTTCATCTAACATTTGTTTAGCTTTATAAACATCTGTTATATCACCATTACCTATAACAGGGATTGAAACAGCTTCTTTAACAGCTTTAATAATTCTCCAATCTGCTTTTCCACTATATCCTTGACTTCTCGTTCTAGGATGAACACAAATAGCACTAGCACCAGCACTTTCGCATACTTTAGCCACTTCAACAGCATTTATACTATCAAAATCCCATCCACTTCTTATTTTAACTGTAACAGGACAATGAACAGCTTTAACAACACTAGATACTATTTCTTTTATTTTCTCTGGATTCTTTAATAAGGCACTTCCTGCTTGCGCATGAACTGCTACTTTAGGAACAGGACATCCCATATTAATATCAATAATATCTGGTTTCATTGTCTTTTCAATATATTTAGCAGCAATAACGAAAGTATCAACATCACTACCAAATATTTGTTGAGCGATAGGTCTTTCATCATCTTCCATATAAAGCATATCTTTAGTCTTCTTATTATCATAAAAAATAGCTTTATCACTTACCATTTCAGCATAAATAAGAGCACAACCTTGTTCCTTAATTATTTTTCTAAAGGCACTATTACATATTCCCGCCATAGGAGCAAGAACGGTCTTACCTTTAATTTCAACATTTCCAATAAAAACACTCATAATGCCTCCATCAAATAACAAATTATACTAGATATAAACTTATTATTCAATATTATTATAAAACAAAAAAAAGAATGATTAAATCATTCTTTTCTATTGCTACTTAGCTGCTGGATTTTTAATAACTTGACCAACTTCAATTAAGTCAATATTTTTAATACCATTATATCTAGCTAAACGATAACAATTAACTTTCCATGTTCTAGCAATAAGTGATAATGTATCACCCCAAACAACTTTGTATTGTTTTGCTCCTACATGAGAATTAATCTTAGTATTTTCTTTCCATTCAACACCGTTTCTTTTTAATAATTTCTTAGTAGATTTAGAACCACTGTTTTTGTTATCATCTTTCTTGTCAGTATCTTTTTTACCATCATCTTTTTTATCAGTATCTTTCTTGTCAGTATCTTTCTTGTCAGTATCTTTTTTATCTGTTTCAGATGGTGTATTGTCTTCCTTCTTAGGTTCTTCTTCCTTTTCACAACCAGCGGCAAATGTTAAGGTAAATACCATAAATAAGATTAATAATGTCGTACCAAGCGTCTTAGATTTCATTATATCCCCCCTATCGTTTTTTAGTACAAGTTAAATATACCATATCACCCTATATATATCAATAATTTTACAAAAATGTGACAAAAAAAGAAAGATTATTCATCTTTCTTCTTATTATCTTTATTTTCTTTAGTTTCGCTTTTTGGTTTAGAAGCTTTATCTTCAACTTTATTTAATTCTTTTACTAATTCATCTTTATTCATTTTAGCATAATTATTGATATTCGCTTCTTTGGCTTTTTCTCTTAATTCTTCAACACTTAAATCATCAAGAGTTGTTTCATCTGGAAGTTCCTTATGTTCAACTAAGTACATAATCTCTTCATTAGATAATGTTTCTTTTTCAAGAAGAGCATTTGCTATTAATTTAACTAAATCCATATTATCTTTAAGGATTTTAGTAGCTCTCTTATAACATTCATCCATAATTTTTCTAATTTCAGTATCAATTTCATGAGCAACTGTATCAGAGAAATTACGGGTCTTATTATAATCACGACCAATGAAGACACTTTCACTTTGTTGTTCTAATTGAACTGGTCCTAAATCACTCATACCATATTCAGTAACCATAGCACGAGCAATCTTTGTAGCTTTTTCAAAATCGTTATGAGCTCCTGTAGTTATTTCATGGAAATTAAGTTCTTCAGAAACACGACCACCTAATAAACCGGTAATTTGTTCAAGTAATTCGGTTTTAGTTTGGGTATATTTTTCTTCTTTTGGAACCATCATAGCATATCCACCAGCATAACTACGTGGAATAATTGTTACTTTTTGAACAATATTAGCACTTGATAATTTTAATCCAATAACAGCATGTCCAGCTTCATGGTGAGCAACCATTCTTCTTTCTTTTTCAGTATATTTCTTACTTACTTTAGCAGGTCCCATTAATACTCGGTCAGTTGCTTCATCAATTTCTGGTAATGTAATTAAATCTTTATTACGACGAACAGCAAGTAAGGCTGCTTCATTTAATAAGTTTTCAAGATCGGCACCACTAAATCCTGGTGTTCTTTTAGCTAAAGCTTTTAGACTAACATTTTTATCTAAAATCTTATTTCTTGCATGAACTTCAAGGATTTCTTCACGACCTTTAACATCAGGTAAATTAACTGTTACTTGTCTATCAAAACGTCCTGGTCTTAATAATGCTGGATCAAGAACATCAGCACGGTTTGTTGCAGCAATAATGATAATACCTTCATTAGTACCAAAACCATCCATTTCCGTTAATAATTGGTTAAGGGTTTGTTCACGTTCATCATGTCCTCCACCTAAACCAGTTCCACGTTGACGACCAACTGCATCAATTTCATCAATAAAGATTAGACATGGAGCGTTAGCTTTAGCTTGTTTAAACATATCACGTACACGACTAGCACCTACACCAACGAATAATTCTACGAAATCAGATCCACTAATATAATAGAATGGAACGTTTGCTTCACCAGCTACAGCACGAGCAAGTAACGTTTTACCTGTTCCTGGAGGACCAACTAATAGTACTCCTTTAGGAATTCTAGCTCCAAGTTTTTGGAATCTCTTTGGACTTTTTAAGAAATCAATAAGTTCTTTAACTTCTTCTTTTTCTTCTTTAAGCCCAGCAACATCTTTAAATGTTACTTTATTTCTACTATCAGATAATTTAGCTTTACTCTTACCAAAATCAAATGATTTAGCAGCTCCACCAGCTTGTTTAGTAAGGAATAAGTATCCAAGTACTAATATCAAAATAAGTGGAAAGAAATTTAAGAAGATTGCTAAGAAAGTACTTGAAGAAGGATCTTTATAAACTGTTATTTTATAATCATATTTTTCATAACCATCAACAATATCTTTAATAACCTCTTCTGATAAAGGTGTTGTTACCGTAAAGGTTTCATCTTCACCATAAGATTTTAATTTACCTTCAATGTAATAAACCCCACCATCTCTACTTGGTGTTACTTCCATTTCTGCTACTTCACCATTTGCAATGGTATTCATAAGTTCATTATATGTTAATTCATGAACTTTAGTATTAGATATATAGAAAATATAAATGATTACTCCCATTACTACTAATAAGAAGACATATGGAAGTATATTCTTTTTAACATCTTTTTTATTCATAAATAATCTCCTCTCAACAACATTTATATATTATATCACACGTTTCATTTTTACGTCTATTATATTTCGATTTTTTTACTTTAGGAATCCATACAATTTTATCATTAGAATCAACAACAATTGGATAGTTATCTCTTATTCCTAAAGGAATTTTACTATCAATAAAAATATCACTTACTTTTTTATGTTGATTCATATTTTTAATTATCATTTTATCACCATTTTTTCTGGTCCTAACACGTAAAGGCAACAAAACGTCATTACTATTAAGTCTTAAAATATCATTACCATCAGTGTCGCAACTATCAATCTTTTTTAAATGCATTCCATTAGGCAAAATACAATCTTCATTAAGTTCAATATCATATGTTGATAATTGATCAACAACCTTTTTAAAGTATACTTTATCATATTCTTTTACAACTTCATAATCATTAGGTAAATTATACTTAATACTTGCTTTTTTAGAATAAATTGCTTTAAGAACGATTGATACATGACGATTATCTATTTCTATCAAATCATCTGCATAAATAGTAGCTAAAATATGATCAATAATTCTTTTTTGAATTAAATTATCTTCTTTAACAAATTCATTTACTTTAATTATGCCATCAACATATACATCATTAATAACACTTTTAGTAACACGATCTATAAAATTATCATATTCTTGTAAGGTTTCACTAAATTTAATGAATTTACGATGAACATCTTTATCTTCCTTTTTTAAAACGGGAAGAATATACTTTCGATATCTATTTCTTGTATAAACATCTTTATAGTTACTCTTATCAACTCGATAAGGAATATTATTATCAATATCAAACTTTTCGATTTCATCTTTAGTAGCATAAATAAGAGGTCTTACAATCTTATATGTCTTCATATCAACAATCTTATTAAAGCCACTATATCCTTTAAGCGTAGAACCACGTACAATACGCATTAAAACGGTTTCTACTAAGTCATCTCCATGATGACCAGTCATTAAATAATTAGCATAATATTTACTAATTATACTACGATAAAAATTATATCTAATATTTCTTGCTTCATTATGAAAATTATCATCACCATATTTTTCAATAATCATTTTTTCAAAAAGAATGTTTCTTTCATCACAATAGTTCTTTAAAAATACTTCTTCTTCAAAACTTTCTTTTCGAACATTATGATTAACATGAGCAACAATGATTTTAAAGCCAATTTTCTCTCTTAATTTATTTAAAATATATAGTAAAGCCATGGAATCAGGTCCAGCTGATACTCCAACAACTATAATATCTTTACTTGTAAGACAAATTGTTTTCTCTAGGAAATTATAAACTAAGTCCATAAAAACTCCTTTCCATCTATTTTATCTAATTAAAAAAGTTATCGCAATAGATAACTTTTATATTTCACATCTTATTCATCTTCTGGAATACGAATTATTAATTCATTATCTTTAGAATAAAAATATTTTTCTCTAGCGTATCTTGCTAAATACTCTGGGTCTTGTAACCGCGATATTTCCCCATCTAATCTTTCCTCTTCTTCTTTAAGAGACGCTAATCTATTAATAAGTTCTTCTTCTTCTTTCTCTTTGGCACGGATTTTATAAGAGCCATTAATAAATGAAACGGCTAAAGTTATAAATAATCCAACACATAGCAAAAACAAAAGAAAAATACGAAATTTTGAATAATTTGACTTCTTCTTTTTCATACAATGACTCCTATTTTAATTATATAAAATAGAGCCTTTATTATCAACAGAACGTAAAGAGAATGTTTCCCTAGTATACATTAAGTTTACATCGATAATATACATGCATTTTACAAAAATAAAAAATAAGGAATAAATCCTTATTCTTCTATATCTTCTTCGTATACATCTTCAGTAGCTCTTTCATATACTCCAAGGATAGTGTCATTAAACATTTCTCTAGTTTCCTTGTTGATTGGATGAGCTAAATCTTTACTTACATGTAATTGTTCACCTTCATTTTCTTTGTCATAAGTTGTGATTGTTTTACTTGGCATTGCAACTACCATCTTTTCAGGTTTTTGAATGATACGAATGTCTTTAACTACAAAGCATTCATCTAATCTTACTTCAGCGAAAGCTTTTAGATTAGAACCTTCCTTATTAACCTTACGAACTTTAACATGTGTAATTCTCATTCTTGTCCCTCCTTGCACATTGGATCATGTCCTATTTTCATTATATAATAATTAATTTTATAAAGCAATTATTTTACAAAAAAAAACAATTCTTTAAGAATTGTTTTGAACTTCTACTTTTACTTTCATAGAATAATACATATTACTTAGTTCTTCTGGAGTATATGTACCGTTTTCAGAAACTGATACAACACTATCATCAACCCATAGGCGAACTTCAAATTCTTTATCGACATGACTTTTTGAAGTTAAGGTTCCTGTTCCTAGGATTACTTCTTCATTTCCAATAGCTTGACCTGTTGTTCCAAATGAACCACGAGGATTAAATGTTATACCTTCTAATTCTGGACTAGATATATAAGCAAATACTTCAGAATCATTAAATTTAATTCTATTCTCGTCTTGTTCACCAGGAATTAATTTAACAACATAATTAATAGCACCATCACTAACGTTTCCAGAAACAGTAAATCTAACAACATGTCCATCGTCTATTAATGTACGACCTTCTTCTGAACTTATAGGATATGGATTAACTAAATTAAGGGTATTGCCATCAGCAAATTTAAAATCGATATTTCCTGCTCCTACAATATTGTTACTATTAGCACCTATTCTTGTATAGGTAAAAAATGCAAATGATACACCAATTACTGCAATAATAAGAACAGCTACACCAATTACGGATAATAAGATTTGTTTACTAGTATTGTTTATCATCTTTATCCTCCTTACTCTATAATAAGAGTAACATATGTATTTTAATTATTCAATGATTTTTACAAAAATAAAAAGGAGAAAAATCTCCTTAATAATTCACTGCTTTTATCTTAATTATTGACATCATTTCATTAAATTCACTTGTTCGATAAACGATTTTACCAAGATCTTCACTATTACATGCAATAAGGTTGTTTTCCATATCTGGTACATCAAGAGCACGATTATTTATATTTCGATTTACAGTATCTGATATCATTACTTTTCTTGAATCTAGCCATATTCTTATCTCAAAATCTTGATATGCATCTGGAGCAGTTGTGTGAACATTACCAATTAACAAACTTAATTCATTTCCTTTATTTATTCCTGTTAAAGGAGCTCCTTCACCATTAGATCCAAAGGTTGATCCTTCATTTGTTCCAAAATCAAGAACTTTATATCCTGGCATCAATTTTTTAGGGATTATTTGAGCATAAATAAGACTATCATCAAAGATATTTTCTCCAGATTTTTCTTTATCTAAAGCTAGCGTTATTTTAAAGTTCATGCCATTTGGTAATGAATTATAACCGTTTATTTTAAAATTAATAATCAAAGAATTATTATTTTCATTACCATATTCTTCATTAATCATATCACTATAACTTATAGGATATTTGTTTTTTAAAACTGCCTCTTTATTATCAAAATCGAAAATTAAACTACCATTAGATATCATATTATTTTTTGGTATTTGGGAATAATCTGTTAATGAGTATGATACCCCAACCAATAGTACAATCATAATTGTTAATCCAGCTAAGGATAAAAAGGCTTGTTTCTTTTTCGTCATATTACCATCCCCATCTTTCTACAGTAAAGTTAATATTATAATTTCTACCTATTATTTCTGTATCTTTTTCACTTGGATATAATAAATCCATTGTAAGACCAACAATTGCACTTCCTCTATCTAAAACAATACCATAAAGAGGGTTATAATTGTTAAATCTATAATTATCAATTCGAATTATACTTCCACATGGAATTGATTTATCAGCTGCTAATATTCTTATTTTTCCATATTGTTTATCATAAAAATAAATATTGCCATTTCGAACATCTTGATTAGGTGAACATCCAACACGACCACCACAACCTTCACAGTCTGGTCCATAACCAGTTAATGTTCCTTTAAATTCAATCATTCCTTTAGGCCCATTAAGCCTTATTTCATTTGTACTAAACACTTTTTTTATTCTTTCAACTTTTTGAACAATCTGTGATGACTGAACAGATTTAACTCCGTTCGTATTGGTAGTTGATATTGAATATGATTTATTTCCACTAAAAATAATGAATACTAGAAGACTTAAATATACTATTCCCAGGAAATAGTGTTTTACTCTTCTTTTCACTCCCATAGTATCACCTACTATCCTATCAAAACTATAACATTTTTTATATTTCAAGTCAATTTTATCAAGAAAAATCGAGGTTTAGGCATGTAAAAAAGAGTATAAAAATACTCTTTATTTTACATTATAAATTTTTAATGTATTATCAAAAGTCTTTTCTGTAACTTCTGATAGTGGAACATTAAGAAGTTTAGCTAGAAATTGTGCAACAATTTTAACATTCTTAGGCGCATTAGGACGACCTCTATATGGTTCTGGAGAAAGATATGGACTATCTGTCTCTAAAACAATATTATCAAGGGTGATCTCTTCGAAAATATCTTTTAATTTACTATTTTTGAAAGTAATAACTCCACCAATACCTAGATAAAAACCTATTTTAACAAATTCTCTTGCCATTTCTAAACTACCACTAAAACAGTGAATAACACCGCGATTCTTATGTTTAGCTAAGATATCATAAATATCTTGAATAGAATCTCTTGAATGAATTACGACTGGTAAATCATATTTTTCAGCAAGTTTTAATTGCTTTTCAAATAATTCAATTTGTTTATCACGATTATCATCATTATGATAATAATCAAGCCCGATTTCACCTACACCAATAATTTTTTTATTAGTTTTAATAACCGTTTCTAAATCTTCTAAATCTTTATCTGTTACTACATCAGCTTCATCAGGATGAAAGCCAGCTGTCATAAAAATTTCATCATAACGATAGATAATTTCTAATCCATCACGAATACTTTTTTTATCACAACCTGAGATAATCATTCTTTTAACATTGTTGTTATCAGCTTCCATAATTATTGTATCAACGTCATTTGTTAAATCCATATGACAATGGGTATCAATCAAACATTTATCTCTCATTTTTATCAATCCTCATAAATAGTGGACTTGGAGTACCTAATTGATATTCATTACTAGAAACATATTCTTCACTATGATTATCGATATTTAATTGACTAAATATTTTATCGCTAGTTTCTGGTAAGAATGGACTAAGTATTTCCGCACCTACTCTTATTCCTTCTAATAAATTATATATTACTGTTTCTAATCGATCCTTTTTATCTTCTTCTTTAGCTAAAACCCATGGAGTTGTCTCATCAATATACTTATTACATCTTCTAAATAAATCAAAGATGGCATCTAAAGCATCTATTAAGTGAATAGAATCTATATTCTTTTTAACCTTTTCAGGTACAGAGGCCATAACACTTTTTAAATCATCATCAAAGTCACCAGTAATATTCTTATTAGTAACTTTGCCATCAAAATACTTAGTTCCCATTGATATAGTTCTATTTACTAAATTACCTAAGACATTGGCAAGATCACTATTAATTCTTTCAATTAGTAAGTCTTCTGTATAATTACCATCTTGAGCATAAGGTATTTCATGAAGACAATAATATCTTATCGCATCTGTTCCATATTTCTTACATAAATCATCGGCATAAGCAATATTACCTACACTCTTACTCATTTTATCATTAGAGAATAATAGCCATGGATGACCAAAAATTTGTTTTGGTAATTCTAATCCTAAAGCCATTAAGATAATAGGCCAATAAATAGCGTGGAATCTAAAAATATCTTTACCAATTAACTGTAAGTCAGCTGGCCAATATTTTTTAAATTCTTCACTACTACCATCAACATCATATCCTAAGAATGTAATATAGTTAATTAAAGCATCAACCCAAACATAAATTACATGTTTTTTATCAAAAGGAACTTGAACTCCCCATGTAAATGTACTTCTTGATACACATAAATCTTGTAATCCTGGTTTAATAAAATTATTTATTAACTCATTCTTACGTGATTCAGGTACTAAAAATTCAGGATGACTATTAATATATTCTACTAATCGATCTTCATAATTAGTTAGTTTTAAGAAATAAGCTTCTTCACTTGCTTTTTCTACAGGACGTCCACAATCAGGACATTTACCATCTACTAATTGAGATTCAGTATAAAATGATTCACAAGGGGTACAATACCATCCCTCATAAACACTTTTATAAATATCTCCTTGTTCATGTAATTTATTAAAGATATTTTCTACTCTTTTACAATGATCAGGATCTGTAGTACGAACTAACCTAGAATAACTAATATTTAGTAAGTCTAACATCTCTTTAAAATTAACCGCAATTTCATCTACATATTCTTGTGGTGAAATACCTGCTTCCTTAGCTTTTGTTTCAATTTTTAAACCATGTTCATCAAGTCCTACTTGAAAATAAACATCATCACCATGTTTTCTATGGTATCTCGCTATGGCATCTGCTAATACATCTTCATATACATTACCAATATGACTTTTACCACTAGCATATGGAATAGCTGTTGTTATCATAAATTTACTCATAATATTACCTCCTTTTAACAATCATTTTTATCATATTTAAAATATTTAATTACACATCCGGATTTTATTCCCTGTTGTTAATAAATATTTATTATATAAAAATACTTTCATATTATCACCACCAAAATAAAAACACGATAAATTCCTAAGGACGAAATATACCGTGTTACCACCTTAATTCATAGAAAACTATGCACTCAAACTTTAACGTAGCGACCCGGTTTATCTCCAAAACCATACTTCGATATATTCAATTATCTTCTTACACCAAACAAAGATTCTCTATAAATCTTATATACCTACTCATTTCTTCATTGATAAATATGCAATGATTATAACATCTAAAATATTAAAATACAAGTATTATCTAGTAATGGCAGCTGTTTTTTCATTCATGTGATCTAAGTGATTATTATTTTCTTGATAATTATTAATTAATATAAGATTTATATTACCAATACTTGATTTTAGTTTCTCCATAAAACGATTATATATAATCTCTTTAATTAGTTTTTCTAATCTCTCTTTAGAGAAATCATCAAAACCAATAGAAACATCATTTATTAAACTATCAGCTTCTTTTAAATATAATTCTTGAATATTTGTAATTAAAGAACTTGAAATCATTTCTAATTGATTAACATATTGCATAAAATCATTGTTAACAACAACTCCTTCTAATGTTGTTTTATTTGTATCTATATCTTTAAAAAGAGCATCTTTTAACAGAATAAAAAATTTTCTTATTCTATTACTAATTTCGTCACGAGATAAAGTATTATCACATTCAATAGATATCTCATAGGTACGATTATCTAATTCTTTAAAAAATAAAATTATTAAATTTTCAATAACAATTTTTAAGTTTTCATAGTTCTGATCTAAATCTTTGAGAAGTTTGTTGATGTATATTTCTTGATTCTTTTTGGCAAGTTCTTTACTTACTTCTTCTTCACTCATTCATATCCTCCCTACTATAATTAGAATAACAAATTAGAGAGCTTTTTGTCAATTTTTACAAATTCATTTTATATCATAAAAAAAGTGTAGCTTCTACACTTTTTATTAATTAAAGCATGGTTTTAAGTAAATCTATTAAGTAATAAATGTAATGTTTCTCTAATCTTACGACCTCTAGTGTTATACTTAAACATCTATTTTTGTAACTAAACTTAAAGTACTTTGAAATATCATACGCATTCATAAATAGCTTTTCGCCATCGATTTCATTTGATTTATTAGCACTAAAGATGATTTCAACAGTAGTCTTTGTTTGATTTACTTTTATTATATCCAAATCTTTTGCAATCTTTTCAAACCATTCTTCATACATGTATATTTCAATATCTTTATTGATTTTACCAAAACGATCTTCAAGCTCTTTTCTTACTTCCATTAGTTTATCATAAGAATCAATAGTATTAATTAAACGATGAATTTCAATCTTAATTTCGTTTTCATAAACATAATTATCATCAATATGGGTTGTAACATTAATAAGCGCTTTATTAGAATCAGCTTCTTCTTTCTCTTCTTTGTATGTTCCTTTAAGTTTTTCTACTTCTTCATTTAATATTTTTAAGTACAAGTCAACACCAATAGAATCAATAAATCCTGCTTGTTCACTACCTAGAATATCTCCAGCTCCTCTAATTGATAAATCACGGTTTGCTATTTTAAAGCCACTTCCTAAAGAAGTAAACTCTTCAATTGCTTTTAATCTCTTAACAGCATTTTCTCCTAAGACTTTACCACTCTTATACATCATATAAGCATATGCAATCTTATCACTTCTTCCAACTCTTCCTCTAATTTGATAAAGTTGAGATAAACCAAAGTGATCAGCTTCAAGAATGATTAAAGTATTAACATTTGGAATATCAATACCTGTTTCAATAATTGTTGTACATAATAAGATATCAGCTTCATGATTAATAAATTTAAACATGCAATCTTCTATTTGATTTTTATCCATTTGACCATGGGTAACAATTATTCTTGCTTCTGGTACTAAACTTTGAATTTCATAAGCTTTATGCTCTATTAAATCAACATGATTATAAAGAATAAAGATTTGTCCATTTCTTGCTAATTCTTTATAGATAGCATCTCTAATCAACATTTTATCTTCTTCAACAACATATGTTTGAATAGGATAACGATTTATTGGTGGTGTTAAGATAAGAGATAAACTACGAATACCAACTAAAGACATTTGTAAGGTTCTTGGTATTGGGGTTGCAGTAAGCGTTAAAACATCAATATTAGCTTTGTATTTTTTTATCTTTTCTTTATGAGCAACACCAAATCTTTGTTCTTCATCAATTACAAGTAGACCTAAATCTTTAGGTTTAATCTGATCATTAAGAATTTTATGAGTACCAATTAAGAAATCAACAGTACCTTTATTAAAATTTTCAATAATACTATTCGCTTTCTTAGTTGTTACAAATCTATTTAATAAACCAATTGTTATTGGAAAATCTTTAAAACGATCAACAGCATTATTATATTGTTGCATAGCAAGAATCGTTGTTGGACATAAATACATTACTTGTTTTCCATTCATTATAGCTTTAAAGATAGCTCTAAAAGCAACTTCTGTTTTACCAAATCCAACATCACCACATAATAGTCGATCCATTGGTTTAGATGTTTCCATTTCATCTTTAATTTGCTTAATTGCAAGTATTTGGTCTTCGGTAGGTTGGTAAACAAATTCATTCTCAAACAATTCTTGTAATTCATCATCTGGCTTATATTTGAAACCAATAGATGCTCCACGTTTTGCATATATGTCAAGTAA
>JAEEGI010009211.1_pt1 | contig 21682 bp, 7 predicted proteins | sample 8958751 | NCBI WGS metagenome assembly JAEEGI01 (sample SAMN16246545, study PRJNA631951) | gut metagenome | biome: gut microbiome; feature: rumen; material: KS-attached | host: Bos | place: Iran: Karaj | collected 2018-10 | reverse complement strand
AGAAATAAAAGAAGAAAAAAATAAAAATAATGATGAAGAAGAAAATGAAAATAATGAAGATAAAAATAATAATAATAATAAAAAAGATTTATTTAATAGAAGTAAAATATTTGAAAAAGGATTAAGAGATATTCCAAATACAGAAAATAATTTAAAAAAAACTATTAATAGGTTTAGTTTAGCTGATACTTATGATAAAAAACAATTACAAAAAAAATTTAATAGTGAAAGAGAAGAATCTCATTTTAAAAAAAACAAAAAAATCGAATCAAACACTGAAAGAGAAATAGAAAATGATCCTGCTCCTTCTATTAAAAATCAAGTTTTAGAAATAAATAATAATGATGAAGATATAAATAAAAAAATTTTGGATAATGATAAATTAAAGAGAGATGATTCTTTTAAAAAAAAAAATACTGCTTCTACAAAAGAAAAAGAAGTTATAAATATAAATGATATAAATTTATTTGAAAATAATGTAACGGATAATAATACTAATCCTGATATCAAACAAGAAAAAAATGAAAGAAAACAAGAAAGAGAAATTATAATGGAATCAAATAATAAATTTTCAAATGTAAATTTGAATAACAATAATTTAGAAAGTAAAGAAGAAATACAAGAAAATATAAATTCTTCTTCACCAAAGAAAAATTTCAATGAGAAAATAATAGAAAATTCTCAAAGTAAAGTTAATGAATCTTTTATTAGAAATATTACAATCACACAAAGTAATTTTGATCTCAATTGCATTTCTCAAAGTAGAAAATTTAAAAATTTAATTAAAGTAAATAAATATTATTTTAATTTCATTCCTAAAAAAAAAATTGATAGAATAAAAAGATTTGAAAAAACTGAAAGTTTTAGTTTTAATCATAGTGTTAGTGTTAAGAAAAAATTAATTGATAGTATGAAAAAAATAAATATTGATGATTTTAATAAAAAAAGTGAGTTGGAAGATTTAGAAAAAAATTTAGAAGAATTATTAGATAAAGTAAGATTTAAATTAGGAAATCAAAGTAATGATGTTAGGATGGAAAAAATACTTGAAAAATATTCTGTTATGTTAATTGATAGGTTAGAGAAAAAAAAGTTTAATAAATAATTTTTTTATTATATATAATTGTTTTTAATAAAAAAATTTAATAATAAATAAATAAGTTTTTTTTCATATAATGGAAGATATTAATTTAAAAATTGATTATTCTAATGATAGTACAATAAAAATTGATGATTCAATATATATAAATGATGAAAATTCAAAAAATACTGTAGAAAAAAATGATGATGAACAAAATCAACAATTAAATATTTCAAAAAATAAAATGAGTAAAACATTCCAAAATGATAATACAAAGTTATTAAACAATCAAAATAATAATAAAGATTTAAAAGAAAGTTTAAGTTTAAAATTTGCAGAAGATAGAAGATATAATAATGAAAATATTAAAAGTGGGAAAAGTCTTTTTTTAGAAAGATATATTTTTAATGAAAGTAAAAAGAAAGTAAAAAATAAACATAATTCAATAAAAAGAATTTCAACAAATATTAATTCAAATTTTCCTGAAGAAAGAATTAAAGAAATGGAAGAGGCAATAAAAAAACATAAAATAACAGAAATTTTTAATAAAAAATTAGATAAATCAATTTTTTCATTTAATTTAAAAAAATATGATAATTGTTATAATGAATTATATAATAGTGAAATATTATTTAATGAAAATGAATTTGCTGAATTTTTATTAGTAATAAATGGTTTAGATACATTCATAATAGGAGATTTTTTAGCAAAAGATAAAGGATTAAATTCAAATTTTGTAATTTTAAAAACATATATGAAAAAAATAAATTTTAAAGGAATGTCATTTTTAAATGCAATAAGATTTTTATTATCAAGATTAAATTTACCAAAAGATGCAGGATTAATATTAAATATAATAAATGAATTTACAATAGTTTATTATAATGATAATAATCCAAGTGAAAATTATAAAGATTCTGATGCTTTATATTTATTAGCTTCTACAATCTTTGCTTTAAATACTATGTTTATTAGAACTGATATTAAAAATATGAATGTAATAAAAAAAGAAGAATTTATTTCAATGAATCAATCTTGTAATAAAGATTATGTTTCTAATTTATATGATGAGTTAAAAAATAATCCTTTAGATGTTAAACATGATTATCATGAAATAATTTACAAAAGATTTGTTGTAACTGGAAAAGCAAAAGTAGAAAATAAAGATGAATTAAATCATAATAATATTTCTGATAACGAATCTAAAGAATATTTAAGTATGATTAAACAAGGACAAAATTTTTTAAAATATGGGAATTATGCAAGTCCACATGAAAGATTTTTCCAATTATCAAAAGATGAAAATAAATTAATTTGGAAAGCAACTTCAAATTGTTGTTCTTTAACTCCTAAAAAATCAGTGGATATAAAAAATATTAAAAATGTATATTTAGGTTTAAATTCAAGTAAAGTTTTTGAAAGATATAAAATTCCTCTTGATTATGATCAAAATTGTTTTTCTATTGTTTTAAATAAAGGAACTATTGATTTAAGAAATGAAAGTGATGGAATCACAAAAAAATGGTTTCATGCTATAAAATTTTTAATAAAGAGAAATAAAGGTTTAACTCAATTTAAAAAAAATAAACCTAAAGATAAAAATGAAAATAAAGAAGAAACGATTGAAATTATTTGGAGAACTGAAATTTTATTAAAATGGGAATTATATAGAAAATATTTAATTAAAAGAACTTCTTCTTTGGAATTATATCATAACATAAGTGAACAAAGTAAGAAAAGTTTTAATCAAAAAGTAAGTGGAATTTTTCAAAAAATGAAAAATAATAAAATTAAAGATAATAATTTTGAAAAAATTTTATTAAATAAATCTGAATTTTATCATCTTTGGACTTTAGGAATTCCTTCTTTTTTAAGAAAAAGAATTTGGCCTATTATAATTGGAAATGAATTATCAATAACAGAAAATTTTGTTGATCATTATGTTCAAATAATTGAAAAAATAAATTTTGAAGAATATAACCAGCTTTATCAAGAACATTTAAAGAATAAAAAAAATGAAGATCCTATTTTAAGTGAAGATTTTGTTTTAAATGAAATGTTAAATGATATATTAAAAATATCAAATACTATATTTGGAATACATATTGATAAAGAATATTATGATATTAATTCTTTTAGTGAAAATTTATTTAAAATTGTTAGAATATTTATTTTATATAGACAAGATGTTAATTATTCTCAACAATTAGTTTATATAAGTGCAATTCTATTATTAAATTCTGAAAATTATTTTCAAGCTTTTGTTAATTTAGCTAATTTTATTATTCCTTCTTGTTTAATTAAATTTCTAAAAAATAAAAAAGATTTTGTTGAAATAAGAACTTTATTTTTCACTAATTTATTAGAACAACATACTCCTTTATTAAAGACACATTTAGAAAAATTAGGAGTTAAACATTCTATTTATCTTTCACAATGGTTAGATTATGTTTTTATTAAAGCTTTTAATTATCAAACTGTTTTAAGATTATGGGATGTTTATTTATTAAAAGGAGAAATTTTTTTATATGAAATTGCTATTTCTATTTTAAAAATGGAAGAAAAAGATTTATTAAATTTACCTCTTTCACTTATTTTAGAAAGAATTAAACATATTCCTGAAAAATATACTGAAGATGAGTTTTTTAATATTTTAAATCAAATTGATATTTATCAACAATTTAAGTTTTATATTAATGATGTAAATATTGGTTATGAAAAAGGAATTTTAATGCAAGCTCATTTTAATGATTAAATAAAGAGTAATATTTATTTTTTTTTCTTTCTTATAATGTTATATATATAAAATAATTTTTTTAATGAGAACAAATAAAAATTTTTATATAATAAAACAGTTAAAACAATATAAATTTTAACAATTCCCATCAAAATTACATATTTTCCTTTAGTAATAAACATCCAGTAAATATTATCCATATTATAATTACTTTTTTATATTTAACAACATCAAAATAAAAGCAAAATGACTATGACAATTATTCCAAATGAATGATGGTTTTCCATATTATATCTTTCATCTCCTTTATCAATTGCTTTATCTCAATTAATTTTTCTTTATCATTAATCTAATATAATTATATATTAATTGGATTTACAAAGGCTTTATCTTTAACCGAAACAAAATAAGAACCTGAAAATCATGAATTATTATATTTGATGAATATATTCCTGTATGTGTTATTAATAGAATGAAATATATTATGAAATGCATAATAGTCAATACTTTACAATATGCAAATTTATTATTTTAAACACGTTAACCTGGGCTATTTCTTCGACAAGTTGGGCATTGTTCACATTCCCAATCCTCCAAGTTGACCAAGCTGGATCTGTTTGACACTGGCTTATCTATAGTTAATAGATTTCGAATTCGAATTGTTGATTTTGGATTTATTGGGTTTATTTCTACTGTATTTCTGATATTTCATAACTTTTATTTGATATTTCTATTTCTTTTTGGAAAATCAGATATGCATTTTTTTTTCTTTACAATTCATTTTTAAATTTGATTTTAATTTTATTGATTTCTATAATATATTTTCAAATTAATTTTTATATAATAAAAAAAATTTATCTTGTTTTTATAATATGAAATTAAATATTTTGTTTAAATATATATAATATGCCTTATTATAATTAATATATCTATTTAATTGTTAATTTATCAAAAATTTATTATTATATATACTTTTTTACTAAAAATATTACTATAAAAAATTTCAAAAAATGTAAAAATACAAAGGTTTAAGAAAAAAAAGCTGGAGAAGTCATTTTAGAAGTAAAATTCTCCCAAAAAATATCATATTCTCTTTTATTTTTTTCATATTTTAAATTACTTTTATTTTCGATTTCTTTTATATATTCTTTATCTCTTTCTTCCTTAATTTTTTTAGCAATTTCAAAAGCTTCTTTAGAACTGATTCTTTTATAAATTTGTCTATCAAGCATTTTTTCAACTAAACTTCTTAATTTATTATCATGAATATATTCAAAATTAATTGTTTTAAATTTAATCTCATCACTTAAACTACTTAAACTTGAACTTTTAAAAGGTTCATACCCAGTGATCATATTAAATAAAATAATACCAGCAGACCAAATATCGGTTTTTTCATTATAACCATATTTACTAACAATTTCAGGAGAACAGTATTGAGGAGTTCCAACAAATTCATATAACAGTTTTCCTTCTTTTGGAATATAAGTAGCAAAACCAAAATCAATTAATTTAATAACTGGATTATTGAATTTATCTATAGTAATCATAAAATTTTCTGGTTTTAAATCTCTATGACAAATTCCAATTTCATTATGAATATAATTTAATACATCCAATATTTGATAAGCCAAATCTATACATATATCTAATGGTAAATGTTCTATTGGTGAATTTACTATAAAATCATATAAATCTCCTCCTTGTCCTAATTCCATTACAAAACTTATTGTTTTTATATCTTCATATACTTCATAATATTTTATTATATTTTTATGTTTTAATTGACTAAATTTTACTTCTTTTATTATGTCATTTAAATTTTTAATTGTACTTTTATTTATTCTCTTTATTGCAAATTTCCCATTTGAATTTTCTCCGATACATACTATACCAGATGAACCTTTTCCTATTATTTCAGATGATAATTTATAATATTTATTTATATCATCTCTTTTTACTAAATTTTCTGGGAGGAAATAATCATCTTTTAAAGAAGATATTGATATTCTTTTTTTATTTATTGATGATTCTTTTGATGATGTGTTTGTTCCTTTACTTTTTTCAGTTCCTAATCTTATTTGACTTTTGAAATTATGATTTTTGGAATTTATTGATTCACAAACACCCATTTTATTTTTTAAAATATTTTAGGTTTTTAGTTTTAATTTATAAATTTTATAATTAAAAAAAAATGTTTAAAAATAAAAAACTTCATTCATCTCCTTCAGTACCATAAACAGGTTCATCAGTAAAATTAACTCCATTAGCATTACCCCAATCTTTAAATACTTTAATACATTTATTAACTTCAAGAGTTTGTTGTCCATCACATAAATAATGAATAATTTCCTGTAATTTATCACTGTCACTTTTACCACTTAACAACTGATAAAAAACTCCAATTGCAGATGAGATTTTTCCTTTGGAATTTTCAACACTTGGAGAAAATTTTTCCAAAAATAAGAAAGCTTTAAAAGAAAAATAAAAAGCACCCATTCTATAAAATTCATTTGCAATAAAATTTAATAAATAAATAGCGACAAGATGATTATCAATAGAAATATATAAATTCCAAGCATATTCAGGTTTTCCATTAGCAATAAAGCATCTACATAACCAACTTAAATAATTTTGATCATTTTTATATTTTTCTCTTTTTACTCTACTTAAAACTTCTTCTGCTTGTTTGTAATTTTGACACATACAAAGAGCTACTCCATAATTATAATTAAAATCATCATCATCTTTCATATATTGTTCAATAGAATCTAAATATATTAATTCATCATTAAACATTCCTCCTAATCTAAAACAAGAAGCCATACATTGTCTTCCTTCTATTGTATCACATTCACTTGTACTTGCTCCTATACTTTGGAAGAATGTTTGTGCTTTTCTTAAATTATCATTCAATTCTATTGGATTTTCACTTTGTTGTTGATACCCCATTACACAATGTACAATTGCTTTTAATATATAATCTTTAGTTGTTATTGGCTGCATGTCTTTTATTAAATTATATGCTTGGGTTATTTGATCATTTCTTAAATAATAAATTATTAAATTTTGACGGGCTTCAGGAATTATATCTAATAAGTTACTAAATGTTTTTAATTTGTTACTTGTTGAGTCACTTGTGTCAAATACTGATAAATTGTGACGAAGAATATCATTATCTTCTATTAAATCTGGTTTTTTTGTCTTTTCTTGTAAGTCAAATAATATTTTTTTGGCTTCTTTGTCATTACCATTTGAACTATATTCTATACAAGCTTTTAAATTTACTGCTATCACTGAATCCGGGTGAATTGAAATATAATGATTGACTAAATCTAAAGCAATATCAAAATATTCATTTTTATAATAACACATTGCTAAATATATATTTAAAGCATCATATTTTTTATCCATGTATATTTTCTTATATATTTCAATTGCTTCTTCTTGTTCATTTTTTAAATAATGTAAGGCTGCAAGAGTCAATTGATCATTTATTGAATTTTGATTTAATTTAGAATGAGCATCAATAACTTCTTGTCCTTGACCTAATTTAAAAGCTAAATGAAATTTAACTCTATTATTTAATTCTGAAGTTAAACCTTTTTTAGCTTCTTCTAATCCTTCTTTAAATTTACATAAAGCATATAAACAACATGCTTTATAAGTATGTAAATTTAAATCATAATTTGGTTTCTTCATTAAATTATTATATATTTCTAATGCACTTGGAAAATCTCCATTATGGAAATATGAGTATGCAAGCCAAAGTTGATTATTTATATTTTCTCTGTTTAAAAGTTTTTCATGTTCTAATAAAGTTATTGCTCCTTCGAAATCTCTATTTTTTATAAATTCTTCTTTTGAATATGTTTTCTTTTCTTGCATTGGATTGTGAGATACTGTAGCTTTTAAATTTTTCTGTTGGTTACGAAGTTTTGATAAGGCACTTCCTGGACGTTGCATTTTTTCTTTTTTATATTAATTTATTTTTAAATTAAGAATTTTTGGATTTTAATTATTTTTTTTCATATTCAGGTAAAAGAAATATATTTTATAAAAAGGAATATTTTAATTAAAAATCATTGAAATATAAAAAGATATAATATTAATTAAATTTATTTTCACACAATTCCACCAATATTTTTCATTATATATTCAATTTCAAAAAAAAATTTTTTTAATATGTTTGTAATTAATTGAATTGCAAGATATATTTATTTTAGACATCAATTAATATATATAATTATTCTATTATAATATGATTTTATTGTTTAAAGAAGAAAAAGTTTTTTTAATTTATTATATATTTTTATTGTATTTTTTTATTTATAATATAGAATTATTCAAAAATTATTTATAAATTTTTCTGATTACTTTTTGTTTTCTTCAGTATTTAATTTGTTTTTTTCTTTGTTGTCTTCATATATTTTTTCCATTACGCTCTCTTTTATATTTTCTTTTTTATTGTCTATTATATTATCTTCTTTGTTTTTTTTGTTGTTAACTTCTTTTGTAACCATTGTATTAACTTTAATATCCTCTTTATAATCTTTATCATTAATTTGATTTTTTTTGTTAATATTTTTATTTATATCTAAGCTACTTTCTTTATTATTATCTTTGGTATTTATCTCTTTTTTTTTAACATCTTTTTTAAGGAAATTATTATTTGTATTATTTTCTTTTAATTTTAATTTTTCTTCTTTTTTTTTATCTTCAATTAATTCTTTTTCCTCTTCATTATCCTTTATGGCAATATTATTTGCATTTAGCTTTTCAGAGTCTTTTGTACTATTTTTCCCAATTCCTCCAACTTTTATTAATGAAGGAGCTTTAAGAATATTATCTCCATGAATACTTGATTTTCCTTCTTCCATTTTTGACTTTGATTCTGAATTTGAACTTCTAGAATTTTCACTGTTTAATTTTGATTTTTTACTTTTTGAATGTGAATTTTCACTTGAAATTGAACTACTATTTTTTCCTGAAATTTCATCTGAACTTATTTTATTATTTTCATTGTCAACATCAACTAAATTTAATTTAACTTCTGTAAATTTCATTTTTTTTTCATCTTCATCTTCTTCAGAAGAGCTTTTTTCTACATTTGTAGTTAATTTTTTTTTTTTATTTCTTGTAAATTTACTTTCTTTAACTGAAGAAGTATTTGAACTTCTTCCTTTATTGTTCTTTAAAATATTAGTGTTAATTTCTCCGCTTTTAAAATATTGAATTTCATTTTTTAAAATATCTAATAACTCTTCTTCAGTTAAATCTTCTAATTCTCCCTTTTTTTCTTCTTTTTCATCTCTTAATTTAACAGATGAATTAATAGAGTCAAAATTAAAAGAATCAGAACTTGAGTCATCAAAACTTTGATCAAAAGAAGAAGTTTCTAAATCTGCTGGATTTAATTTTTCAAAAAAACCAGTATTTTTTCCAATACAAATAACTTGATCAAATTGATTCAATTCTAAATCTTTTTTAGGATTAGTTACAATATATGGCATTTCATTTTTTAATTCATTTTCAGTATTACTCATTCTATAAACAGCAATTGGAATAACAGGAGGGTCTAATAAAAGAAAATAACGAACAATTGTTTCAAATTCAGTTCTTAAATCTGATCTACCAATAAATCTATAAATACTTATTGAAGAATTAGCTTTTATATCTTTTAAAGATATTCCATCACTTATTCCTAATAATTTCATTATTATTTCTAATGAACCTTCATTATGATATGAATATGCCATTAAAGAATCTAAGGATGATGAAAAAAAAATATCACTTTTAGCATATTTAGGCCATAATATCACAGGAAGAGAAGATGCTTTTTTAGATGTTATTAAAGTATTGTTTATGTTATTATTATTTATTAATTCTTCTTCTTCATTTTCATCTTCTATTAATTTCGATGATAAATATCTTACATTTAATTCATCTACTAATTCCAATGTATATTTGCATTTTTCGTAATTTTCTTCTATTAATTTGACTAAAGGTAAAATTCCAGAATCGGAAACTGAACTTTTTTCAACTGAATAACTTAATATATAAGCATGTTTACATTTATTTAAATGTAATTTATTTAAATGTTCTTGGTCTGAATATGAACTTTCAATACAAATTACATTTTTAAATGTTGATTGAATTAATTCCCATTTACTTGAGGGATGAAGATCAGTAACAAAAAATAATATTTCTCTAAAATATATATTAAAACATGAAACAAATTCTTCTAATTGTTCTTCTCTACAAAATACCAAGTAATGGTTATTTAAAAATGATAACATTTCTTTATTTGCTTCCCATATTTTAAAATGCTTTTTTCTTTTTAAAAATATTGAAGGAATTATTCTTTCTAATTCTGAATTTGCTAAATCTCTATTTGTTAAGGATATTAAATCTTCATTTTCATTCTCATTTTCTGTTGTTACTGATTTATTTAAATTTACTTCGTTTTGTAAAACAATATTTTCATCTCTGAAATTTTGTTTTAAAAAATTTAAATTATCAGATAATCCTTTTGTTTTTTCTCTAATATTTACTCTCTTTTTTATCATTGTATTTATATTATTATCACTATTTTTATCACTGCTATTATGCTCTGATTCATAGTTATTATTTAAAATTAAGTTTGTTTCAGTTTGGATATGATTTCTATTTTTGAAATTATTATCATTTTTTCCATTACTTTTAAATCGAATATATGAATTATTATCATTATTATTATTTGATAGACTACTATTATTACTTTTAATTTGGAAAATTTGATTAGCTTCATCTTCATCTCCTGAAATAACAATAATTCCATCATCTTTGGTGATAGTATAATTTAAAGGATTTAAAATATAATTATAATAAACAATATCTTCATCATCAGGACTAATGATTTTTTTTCTAATTCCAAAAATAAGAGATCCATAATTTAAATAAGCCTTTTCTACAAAGGTACAAAAATCAATAGATTCAAAATTATCAGGAGGAGTAACAATATAAATTTCTTGACTAACTCCTTCCAAATATTCCAAAATCCAAGGAGTATTAATTAAATTTTTAGAATAAATATTATCAGAAATAGAACTAGTTAAATTCATAATCATAGTACTAAAACCAGAAATGAATCCATTTCTAACAATAATACTCATTTTAATTTGTTGACTTGAAAAAGCTAAATCCCAATCAGCCCAATCATGTAATAAACTTTGTGTATTATTAAATTGAATATAAACTGGAGCTGGTGTAATTTGAGAAACCATTTTACATGCTAAAATTAAGAAATGATCATTTTTGTCTAATTCTTCTGAAAAATTATTATCACTTTTTAATATAACTGCACTTGCTGTTTCAGCACTTGCTTTCATTAATGTTTTTTGAGATAAAATATCCCCTTTAATATATTGTAGTTTATTATCAAACTTTGGATTTAATAATACTCCTTGGATTTCCTGTGATGGAAAATCACTTTGGATTATTACTGTTTTTATATTTGCACTTTTTTCCTTGTGATCTTCATGATAAAATTCACTTAGGAATTTCATTAAGGAAGTTTTAGTAAAAAACCCTCCTAAAATAATATGTTTAATACCTTTTTTTTCTTTGTAATTTTTTGTATATTGGGAATTTAATTTTAAAAAATCATTTATTTCAAGTTGACTTAAAGCAACTATTGATACTATAATTAATATTGAAACTAACATTCTTGCCCAACTTGTCTTTGGATATATATCACCGTATCCTACAGTTGCCATTGTAATTACCATAAAATATAATGCTAAATCGAAAGTTATGTTTTTTTCAGTCTTTATTATTTTATCTCCTTGAGGACATGTTATTGTATTTTTTTTTAAATTATTTTCATGGATTGTTTCATATATTGTATTATTTTCTCCTGAAGAACAAATTTCTTTTTCTGAATTTTGAATACTAAATGAAAATTGATTTGGAAATACTGTGTTTAAAAATTGAATTGTTCCTGTGCCTACTAATAATACTGCAAATATTGTTAATAATGATGATATTAATCTCCTTTTTGCTTCTTCTCTTCCGTCTTCTTTTTCTTTTCTTTCATTTTGAGATAAAACTTTATTTATTCTGAAAACTCTCATTATTCTGATCATACGAAAAATTCTTACGAAACCTAAACTTCTATGTCCAATTCCCAAAAAAGTTAATAATGGTGGAATTATTGTTATTAAATCTAAAATATTTAAAATATTAAATATAAATTTTAATTTTTTTTTAGCTATTATTAATGAATATATGTAATCAACTAATATTATACATGAGATAATTGTTTCTGCTATTTTTATTCTTTGTTTTTTTTTTGATTTATCTTCCATTGGAAAATATGTTATGATTATATATAATATTACTGAAATTAAAGATATAAGTGCTCTGATAATTGTTAATAACATTTTGCGATATACTTTTTTAGAAATAATTTGTTGAATATATTTAAATCCTATTTTTTCTGTACTTTCTTCATTTTTTAAATTTTGTCGAAGAAAAATTGCATATTTTTTTCTTAATAAAGATGATAACTTCCAATTTTCTCTATTATATAAGTCTTTTCTTTCTAAATGATGATTCTCTGAAGCAAAATTATTGTTTATTGATGATAACAAATTATTACGTTTTTGAAAATTTTTTTCTGAATTTATTTTATATATATTATATTCTTTTTCTGAAGACTCTTCATCTGAATTTCTATTTTCATCTTCTTTATTAATATGAATCATTTTTAATTTTTGTTAAATTTAACTTTTAATTCCAAAAAAAAATTATAATAATTATAATTATTCTTTATAAATATAGTTTTTATCTTTTTCATATTATTTAGTTAACGTGATTTAATTTAATGAATTACTTTTCATGAATTTAAAAGATTAATATTTTTATCGAAGAAAAATATTTTGTCACTTTTTTTATATCCTTTCTTGATTAAAAAATTTCTAAAAATAGATTATATTTTTGTTAAATTTATTAAAAAGAAAGATATAAGATAATTAGTTTAATTTATTATTATTAATTATAGATTATAATTTTGAATTAATTCAAATAAAAAAAAATAAAATAAAAAAAAAATTTATTATAAAAAATGAAAATAATCATTCAAATTTTATTATTGTTAACAATAAATAGTGAAATATTATATGTTTCTTATCTTCCATCAAGAGGTCCTTATACTATTTTAGTGGGTCCTACAGACGACACAAAATATTATTTATATATAGATCAAGAAGTTCAACATAGTATTTTTTTTGATATTGATTACACTTCTGAAGAATTTTTAAAAAAAGAGAAAGTTCAAGTTTCAAATGATACAGAATTAGAGTTAGATTTGATAGAAAAAAAATTTTTTGTGGCAAATTATTCAATGCCGATTCAATTTTATCTTTTAAGTGAAAATGATAAAATAGAATACTCAAATGCAGCATTATCATTTGTTAGAGAATGTAAAGATAGAAAAAAGTGTTTATTACATAGATTAAAAGATGATGGAAAAATTAGCAAAATTGAATATACTTTTGATAAAGCAATTGCAACTGAATTTTATGATGAAGAAGCAATAATGTATGTAGGAGGAATCCCAAATCAATTATTAGAAAATAAGAATGTTTCAAGATGTAAAATGGATAGTACATCCCCTTATTGGTCATGTCGTTTAAGAGGAATATTTTTTGGAGTAACAGTAAATGAAGAAAAATATGAAGTTAACACAAACATTAAATTTAATGTCAAAAATGAGAATTTCCAAGTCCCAAGTGATTTTGTTAGTTATTTTAAAAAAGAAATTTTAAAAAATGTTGTTGGAAGAGGATGGTGTCGATATATTTCTTCACCAGAAGCTAATGGATATCAATGCCAATTAAGAGCTATGAATTTAATTCCTACTATGCATTTATTAATTGGAAATGTTTATTTAAGTTTTCCTTCTTCTGTTTTATTTGAACTTCCTCAAAAAGATGCTTCAGACAGAGATTATTTGTATTTAAATATTGAAATTAATCCAAATGATGAATGGATTATTGGAGGAAGATTTGTTAATTATTATATTACTAGATTCAGCTATGAAGAAAATTCTATTAGTTTTTATAATAATGATACTTTTCTCATTGATACAACATATAATGAATTTACTTCTGGTGCTCTTCTTTGGGCTGTTTTAACTATTATTATTTGTATTGGAGGAATTGGATTATTGATATATATGAAATATTTAGAAAAGAAAAATGGAGGATTGCTTGATTAAGATTAATTCTTTTTTTTGATTTTAGTATTATTTATTTAAAAAATATTATTTTTTTAAAATTAGTGTTTTTTTAAACAATTTAAAATTCTTTTTAGTGAAATAAAATTATTCATTGAAAAAAATTTAGTTTTATAAATATGATTAATGGACAAATTGATATTAATATTTTTAAAAGATTCTCATTATTTTTTTATAAACACTTTCAGTACAAACATTATTATAATTTATTGAATAATTATCAACATTTGATTCGTTTGTTTTATTTGTAATATTAAAATTCATAATCCATAAAATAATCTGATTAAGAAATTTGAGAAGGAATATTTAAAAGTTTATTTTCATTAATAAAATAATTATTCACCTTCACTATTTGTGATTTTTGACATTATCAATTTCAGAATATTTTCTTATTTTATTTTTTATGTGGATTCTACTTTTCAAAATTGAAAATTTTTTATTACTAAAAATACATGAAAATAACTTTTTAATGGATAATATTTGTATTTATAGAAGATGTTTTAATTCTTTAAATAATAATTTAAATATTATAAAACTATTTAATATTGAAATATAAATTTTATAATCATATGTTAATCATATATAAAATCTTAAATTCTTCTACTTTAAAAAATAAATTATTTTCATTAATAATCATTTTGATATAAGTATAAAGCAAAATTAGTTTCAAATATTCTAAAAGTTGAAGTCAATGTTTATTTATTACTTTCTACAAATAATTCCAAAAATATTCAATAATGAAAATAAATATAATAATCAATAATCAAGAAGTTGAATAAAAAATATTAATTAATGATATAAATAATTTTAAAAATATTATAACTTTTAATCAAAGAGATTTGTTACTCAATAAAAAGAAATTTTATTTTAGAAGATTATAAGAGAAAACCTTTTCAAGTTTTTTCAAATTCCTAAATATTATTGTGAATTATTTTTGTTGTTTTAATTATTTCATTTGTATAATTTATTTTCATTTTTTATAATTATTTGAAAGAAAGTATCTATTTCTTTTATGATTTCTTTATTGTAATTAATAATTTACATTTATTGGTATTTTTAGAAAAATAATAGTGTTAATCAATTTTTAATTAAATTAATTCTTAATTATTTTATAAATGTACATTTTAAAAATAAATTGAAGTTAATTAATAAAATCTTAATTATTTTATATTAAAAATTATATTTTATTTAAAAACTTTTGTGTTTTTAAAATAAATATCATTCAAATAAATATCAAACAATAATTCAAAGTCTAATAATTTTAAATAAATTAAAATTATTATTAGGTAAAAAATAATTATTAAGGTATTTTTAATATTTCCTTTTTAATCAAAATAATTAATTTAGTTAGAAATAAAATGAGTAAAGATGAATCTGAAGATCAACTTAAATTGAACTTAAATGTTCAAAAAAAAGAAGATTCAAAATATAAGAAATATGTTGTAGAAGATTCTGATTCAAATATAAGTGAAGAAGATATTGAAACTAAAATGCAAAGATTAATTAAAATAAAGAAAGCAGGTCAAAAGAAAGATACAAAGGAAAAAGAAACCGAAGAAGAAAAATTAAAAAAAGAAGCAGAAAAATTTAAGAAAAAAAAAGAAGAAAATAAAAAAAAAAAAGAAAAAGATAAAAAAGAACAAATTAATAAAGGTCTAATATCATTTGAAAAATTATTTAAAAATATTTATAAAAAAAGATTTTTAAAAAGTTTAAAAAACAAAATAAATGCTAAAGAAAATATTAAAAAGGGAATAGAAAAAATTGTTAATTTTGAAAGAGCTTTAATTAAGAAAAGAAAAAAAAATTCATTTTTAAATTTAAAAAACAATTGGAGAAAAAAAAGAGAAGAAGAAAGAAAAAGAAAAGAAGAAGAAAGAAAGAAAAGAGAAGAAGAAGAGAGGAAAAAAAAAGAAGAAGAAGAGAAAAAGAGAAGAGAAGAAGAAAAAAGAAGAAAAGAAGAAGAAAGAAAGAAAAGAGAAGAAGACAGGAAAAAAAGAGAAGAAGAAAGGAAAAAAAGAGAAGAAGAGAAAAGGAAAAAAGAAGAAGAAAAGAAAAAGAAAGAAAAAGAAGAAAGAGAAAAAGAAGAAAAGGAAAAAAAAGAAAAAGAAGAAAGAGAAAAAAAAGAAAAGGAAAAAAAAGAAAAAGAAGAAAAAGAAAAAAAAGAAAAGGAGAAAAGAGAAAAAGAAATAAAGAAAGAGAGTGAAGAAAAAAAAAAGAAAAGTTCATTAAAATTACCACGAACAGATAAAATGACACCAAAAGGAGAGAATAAAATAAATTTATTAGACACAGAAAAAACATCAGAAAAAAAAAATGAAGAAAATGAAAAAAGTAATGATGAAATAAATACAGATTCAAAATTAAAAAAAATAGAAAACAAAAGAAAAAAATTAGAATATCGAAAAAAAAAGCATGAACAATTTTTAAATTATTTAGAACAACAGAGAAAAAATAGAGAAGCAGAAATAAAGAATTTATCTGAACAAATAGATAAACAAGAAAATAAGCAAAATAGAATAGAAAAAGGATTAAATGTTTCAAGAACAGATTCTTTAGTTCCTTCAGATAATAATTTAGATAATGAAATGGAAGAACAATTATCTAAATTATATAATAGAAAAATTACAAAAGGAAACGTCGGTGATTTAAAGAAAACAAAAAATAATGAAGCTTTATATGATTTTGAAAATGAAAAAAAACAAACAACTCAACTTAAAAGTTTTATAAGAAAATCAACTCAAAAAAATGTAAATAATTTTCAATCTCATTTAAATAAACAACAAGATAATAATAATATAGATGAAAATAATAATAATGTAAGAAAAAAATCAACAGTTAGAAAAATAACAATAAGAGGAATTAAAAAATCAACCCAAAGAGAAATTGATGCAATGGATGAAGAGGAAAATAAGAAAAAAGAAGAAGAAGAATTAGAAGAAAATGATGATTTTATGATTGAATTACATGATACTTATTTACTTGATGATGATGATGATAATAGAGTCGATGAAGAAGATGTTGAAGCTGACAAAAGTCAATTAATGGAATATGATAAATTTTACAAAGAACAATTCTTCAGAAATGATGTTTTTAATTTTGATTTTGAAAATGTTCATGATAAAGAAGAAGAAATTATAAAAAAAGATGTTGAAAGAATGGAAATGAAAAAAAAAATAAAAGAAAAAACAAAGTTAAAAGATGTGAATGCAGTAAAAGGAATGGATGTAACAGATTTACAGAAAGAAATATCAGATTTAAAAACACAATATGAGAAAATGAAAAAAATAGAAACAAATAAAATAGAATTAGTAATGAATAATACAGAGAAATTATTATATAAAGGAAGATTATTAAATAATTATTTTAAAGATCAAAGAGAAATGAGTAATATTCCTCATTTTTCTTTAGAAAGTGCAGCTGATAAAGGAGCTACTGAAGTTATTGATTTTAAACCTTTAAGAGTTGAAGAACAAATTAGAAGATATTATGATAGATGTTGTTGTTTAAAATGTAGAAAAAAATTTAATAGTGTTTTAATTCATGCTAGATTTTGGTGTTTGTTAATTGTTGATAATCAAATTTTCGATAATTTCTCACTTTTAGTTATTGTTCTTAATACAATTTTTATTTTAATTAGTGATCCTTTAGATCCTAATAATCTTGCTAATACTTCTGATCAATATTTTCTTTATTTTTATACTTTTGAATGTATTTTAAAAATAATTACTTATGGTTTTGTTATGACTGAAAATGCTTATTTAAAAGATTATTGGAATTGTCTTGATTTCTTTGTTGTTTTTGTAGGATGGATATCTTGGATTTTAGAAAGAGCAATGAATGGAACAAAAATTTCAGGTTTAGCTGCTTTAAGAGCTTTTCGTATACTTCGTCCTTTAAAAACTGTAAAATCAGTTAAAGGATTAAAAAAATTAGTAATTGCTCTTTTAGCTTCAATTTCACATTTATCAGAAACCACAATAGTATTATTTTCTTTCTTCTTTTTATTTGCAATTGCAGGGGAACAAATGTGGCAAGGTAATTTTTTAAAAAGATGTATGAGTTTAAATTATGGTTATATTGTTTCTTTAAAAGAAGATAAAGGAATGTGTACTTTTGATTCTGATTGTAATCAATATAATACTTATGGAAATAAATTTATTTGTGTTAAACAATATAGAAATCCTGATAATGGAGTTATTACTTTTGATAATGTTTTAATGGGATTTGTTACTGTTTTTGTTTGTGCTACTTTAGAAGGATGGAGTCAAGTTTTTACTTATGTTTCTAAAACTTTTAAAGATAAAATCATGGTTAATCCTGTTATTATTTTTTTGTTTTTTCATTTTTTTGTGTTAATGGGAGGTTTTTATCTCATTAATTTATTTCTTGCTGTTACTAATTCAGAATTTGAAAAAATAGAAACTACAAGAAAAGAATTGACTGAAAAGAAAAGTTTTTATAAGTTAATAAAAGGTAAATATGATTTAAAAGAAAAGGAAAAACAAGAAAAGAAGAAAAAAGAAAGAGCATTAAAATCAAAAAATGTAAAAAAGAGTGGGGAAAGTTTAAGAGAATTATATTATAAAGTTGATGATGAAGCATATCACATAATAAAAAATAGAAGAGATATTCCAACAGTATATTCGACAATAAAAGATATGTATGTAATGTCAAATAATAATCCAGAAGAATTATATACAATTGTAGAAATGATTGATGATGAAGAAACTCATTTATGTAAAGATGTAAAGAGACAACAAAAAGAAATAGATAAATTGATAGATGAAGCAAAAAAAGAAAACAAAAATAAAAGTAGTAAAGTGAAAAATAAAAAACAAGAGAAAGATGGAGAGAAAAAAAGTCTAAGAAGAAGTAGTGAATATGTTGCAAATTTAACTAGTGAAAGTATTAAGAGTAAAGACAATGGTAGAAGATTTGGAGGTGAACTTGAAATACCAAATATTGAAGAAAAAATTTATCCTGATGCTATTGCTCTTTCCATTAAGGAAACTGAGAAATATATGAAAGAACAAATGATTCATTTTCAAAACTTTATTAGACAAGTCACACAATTAGATGATAATGTTTTAAAACAAAAACTTGAGAAAAAAGAAATGGAAAGATTGATGAAAAATGAGATCATTCAATTGGAAGATTTATCTTTTGAAAAAGCAATTAGAGAAGAAGAAAAAAAAAATTTGGAATCTCAAAGTGTGAAAAAAGCAAAAAAAACAGAAGATTCAAGTTTAGAATCTGGTCAAATATTACATAAATCTAGTAATTTATTTAAAAAAAAGTTTATAAAACATGACAGAAAAAATGTTAGAATTAAAAAGCATAAGCTAAATATAGGAGAAGAATTATCATTTTTAACAGATTTATCATTATCTAATTTAAATGAATCAAATAATAATGAAAATGAAACAATAAGTAAAGATGATATTTCTTTAATTCAAAATTCTAATTCAAGTGAAACAAGAAAAAATCAAAGTTTATCAGAAGATAATTCAGTAATTGCGAATAAAGAAATAATTTTGGATGAAGAAGAAAAAATAAAAAATGAAATTGAATTTAAAAGACCTAGCGCACTTTTACCCGATTTAATGAAATTAAAAAATGATGTTGTTGTAAGGGAAAAATTAGCAAAGTTAAGAGAACATTTTAATTTAAACGATTATTTACAAAAAGAACAAAGTAAAGGATTAGTAATTTCTACATTAGGTAAAAGAAAATCATTTTTAAATTTTTTAAGATATGATGAAGAAAAAAATCATTTAGAAGATATAAATAATAGAATGGCTAATGGATTAGATCCAGGCGATTTTACAGATAATATGGATTTATCTTTATATGGGAAAGAAGATATTTCTCTTAGTTCAATTTCTTTAGGAGAAGTAGAATTATTGCCGAAACAAATTGCAGATTCTGAGAGAATGTATAATGATAATTTAAATATTGATGAAATAAATAAAAAAATAGAAAGTAATAAATATACTTCAATAGCAAGAGAAAGTATTATGAATAGAGATAAGGGAATGGGTTCTACTAATTTAACTACAAAAGAAATGCAAAAATTTTATAGGAATATTAATTATGGTTTAAACAATAATATTATTATTGATCCAAAACCTCCTAGAGGAAGAAATACTCAATTAAATAGAAGTCATGTTTTTATGAATATTGAACATCCTGAAGAAATTAATGAAGAATTTGAAATTCAAAAAGAAAAAAATGAAATTAAGAATTTAAATAATGATAGTGCTAGTTTAAATGAAAATGGAATAATTAACATAAGTCAAAATAAAAGTATTCAAAATGATAAAAATGAAGATGAAAACAAAAGATATTTTTATAAATCACCAAGTATTGAAAAAAATTTATATAAATTTCCTATGTTTAACAGTGAAGAATTAAAAGTTCCAGATGAAAATAAAAGATATACAGATCCATTAACAGTTCAACAAGATCAAATTTCAAATAATTTACGTGGAAAAAAATATTATATGAATTACTTGAATAATATAATTGATAAAGATTTAAAAGTAAAAGATAATTTTAAAATTGATCATTGGAAAGGAGAAATTTTAGGTAAACAAATTAAATATATAACAAAGAAACAATTACCAGAATTAACAGAAGCATTTTATGTATTTAATGATAAAAAATTAAATTTAAAAAGATATCGTTATTCATATTATAAACATTTTGATTTTATGGATCATGAATGTGCATATTTAACTCATTCATTAAAAAATTTACCAGTACAAATATTAGAAATTATGCCAATGAGAATGAGAGATTTTGGTAAATATGCAGTTGGAAAAGAAATTAATATGGGAACATTATCTTCAAGAGCAACTTCAACTAATCTTTCAACTAGAAGTAATATGACTAAAACTGCAGCTAATTCTAAAGGTATGAGAAGTAAAAGTAGTTTAATTTTAGGAAGTGCATTTGTAAGTCATCATAAAGTACAAGATGAGATTAAATATAAAAAAGGATTTTATGAAAAAGTATATAAAAAAATTGATGAGTTTAATTATAGAACTTTATCAAATTATTTTGATAATGATGAAAGTTTATATTATAAATTAACTGATGAAAAAAGAAGAGAAGATAAAATGAAAGAAAAAGAAGAAAGTAATAAAGAAAAAGATAGTAAAATTGAAGTTAAATCTGAAGTTAAAAATATAGCAATTTTTGACTTAAAAACAAATTCTCATCGTTATATTTTATCAAGTATACCAGATATATTATATCATGAAGATGTAGAAGATAATAGAAAAGAATGGAATAAAATGATAGAATCTTTAGAAAATTTTAATATTATAATTTGGAATTCAAATCCAGGAATTAAAAGAGGACAAAAATTAAAATATGCTTTTTATACAGTTGCAATTGATCCTTATTTTGATTATGCTATTATTTTAGTTGTTATTATAAATTCATTTTTTATGGCTTTAGATGGTAATTTATTTAGACCTGAAGTTTTTAATAAATTAAATATATCAAATTATGTTTTTAATAGTATTTTTATTGCAGAATATATTTTAAAATTTATTGGTTTAGGTCCCATTGTTTA
>JAEEGI010009210.1_pt1 | contig 21683 bp, 22 predicted proteins | sample 8958751 | NCBI WGS metagenome assembly JAEEGI01 (sample SAMN16246545, study PRJNA631951) | gut metagenome | biome: gut microbiome; feature: rumen; material: KS-attached | host: Bos | place: Iran: Karaj | collected 2018-10 | reverse complement strand
GCCGAGCAATGGAAGACATTGTTTCAAAAAGTCTTTTCCCAGAAGCGGTTCTCTTTTGAAAAGGTGCGAAATGTCGGGTCTTATATATCCCTTCTTAAATGAGTATATAAGGCACAAAGAAAGCTCTATCGTCCTCGCAAGAGTAGTGGCCAAAGCCGCACCTCTTGCATTCATGGCGGGTATTCCCATAAGACCGAAGATGAACACCGAATTTAAAACGATGTTTCCTATAACCGCAACGGAACTGATGACTGCGGTAAGCTTTACGTGTTCGGTGATCTTGAATATTGCGAGATAGCATTGTGAAATGCCGTTTATGAGATAAGACCATCCGGCAATTCTGAGATAAGCGCTTCCTATAATTATAAGTGCCTCATCCTGCGTGAAGATATGCATAAGATATCCCGGAACGAGTTCGCATGCGGCAAAGAAAACAAACGAGATCAATCCGCTCGTCTTAAGTATCAATGAAAAGAGTCTTTTCACCGTGCCAAGATCGCCTTTGCCGTAATACTGCGCGCCGAGTATGGAACCGGCTGCTGTTACCGCCAGGATGAACATGTTCTGCACGAACTGTATCTGCGTCGCAAGTGAAACGGCAGTCATTTCTTCCTGCGCTATACGGCCAAGCATCAAAGCATCGGCCGCCGCAACCGCCGAGAGCATTAAGCTCTGAAAAGCGATCGGAAGTGACAGAGTTTTCAGTTTTGAATAAAATACTTTTTTATCTATTACGTAGCTCATATAAATCACCAAATAAAAAAACAGTCATTACAAATCAAAGATTATACAATATAACTGTTAATTGTGCCATAACATATTTTTGGACACTGTCTTTTTGATAAGCTAAAGTTATCACCGGCTATATAAATAAATGATTAGTCCGTTGTTAGGCAGTGTGCTATACTTAATCGGGAGAAGAACCTAAACGTTCCAAACCGCTAAAGATCATAGGAGGAAAACGATATGAGTAAGAAAGTTATTGAAAGTTCACTTGAACTCATAGGAAAAACACCTTTACTTAAGTTAAACGGATATTCAAAAAAAGCGGGCATCACCAATGCCACTATTTACGCAAAACTTGAATATTTAAATCCCGCAGGTTCGGTAAAAGACCGTATCGCGCTTGCGATGATAGAAGATGCTGAAAAGAAAGGCATTCTTAAGCCCGGTGCAACGATCATCGAGCCTACGAGCGGAAATACCGGAATAGGTCTTGCGGCAGTTGCGGCTGCCAAAGGATATAAAGCGATCCTTACGCTTCCCGATACGATGAGTGTTGAAAGAAGAAACCTTTTGAAAGCATACGGTGCAAATCTTGTGCTCACGGAAGGCTCAAAGGGCATGAAGGGTGCGATTGCCAAGGCTGAAGAGCTTAATAAGGAGATAGAAGGCTCCGTAATACTCGGTCAGTTCGTTAACCCCGCAAATCCTGCGGTTCACAAAGCAACAACAGGTCCCGAAATCTGGGAACAGACCGAAGGCAAGGTTGATATATTCGTAGCGGGCGTAGGTACCGGCGGAACCATCACCGGTGTCGGAGAATATTTAAAGGAACAAAACCCCAACGTTAAGGTTGTGGCAGTTGAACCCGCTGCCAGCCCCGTTCTTTCAAAAGGCGAGGCAGGACCTCACAAGATACAGGGTATCGGCGCAGGCTTTGTGCCCGAAGTACTCAATACAAAGGTTTACGATGAAGTGCTTCCCATCGAGAACGAAGATGCATTTGCCGAAGGAAGAGCTTTCGCAGTAAGCGAAGGAATCCTTGTGGGCATATCATCGGGCGCCGCTTTAAAAGCAGCTTCCATACTTGCGGCTCGTCCCGAGAATGCCGGAAAGAACATCGTAGTGCTTCTTCCCGATTCCGGAGACAGATATTTGTCAACGGCTCTGTTTAACAACTAAGCATTTCGCAGGGAAAGGATAAACACCACCATCACATCGTTAAAGCGGCTGTGATGGTGGTTTCTTTATACCAAATTTCAATTTAATTGCAGATCGGGATGATTAGTTATAGACATATGTCGGAAATGATTATATAATAATCCACGGTTTACAAATAAGAAAGGCAGGTAAAACTATGGCCAGACCCACAAGAAACAGAAAAATATGCACTCTTCCCGAGTACACTTCATTTTGTGCAAAAGACAAAGTGACCGATGATGTCGTTACATTGACATTGGATGAGTACGAGGCCATACGTTTTATCGATTTTTTTAAACGTACCCACGAGCAATGTGCTGTTCACATGGGCATATCCAGAACAACGGTGACCGAGATCTATGAGCGCGCAAGATTTAAGATATCCGACATGCTCGTAAACGGTAAAGAACTAGTAATTGACGGCGGCAGCGTTTCTCTTTGCGGTTATACGGAATGCCCCGTCATAAAAAAATCGGAGGCATAAAATGTCAGAATTATTATCAGTAAAAGGCCTTAAGGCAGAGATCGAGGAAAAAGAGATACTTCGCGGTGTCGATCTTGAAGTCGGCGACGGAGAGGTGCATGTTATCATGGGCCCCAACGGTGCGGGTAAATCAACCCTCGGCTCGGTTATTATCGGCGATCCCAGATTTGAAGTAACCGGCGGAAGCATCTTCTTTGACGGTGATGACATAACGGGCGAAGACACCGATAAGATTGCCAAGAAAGGCATCTTTTTAACATTCCAAAATCCCATCGAAGTTCCGGGCATAACCCTGGGGAACTTTATTAAAACATCGCTTGAAATGATTACCGGAGAACGTATGAAGCCTTCGGAATTCAAAAAGAGACTGAAAGAAACACTGGAAGTTCTTCAAATGGACCCCGAATACGCCGAGAGAGATCTTAATGTGGGCTTTTCCGGCGGTGAAAAGAAAAAAGCCGAGATATTGCAGCTTTTAATGTTAAGACCCAAGCTTGCAATTCTTGACGAGACCGATTCCGGTCTTGATGTGGATGCTGTCCATATCGTTTCAAAGGGCGTCGAAGCATACAAGAAGCAGGTTGGCGGCGCACTCATAATAATCACTCACAGCACGAGAATACTCGAGGCTCTTAAAGTCGACAAAACACATATTCTTGTAGACGGAAAAATCGTTGATGACGGAGACGCTTCCCTCATCGACAAGATCAACAATGAAGGCTTCGAAGCATACATTAAAGAATGAAAAGAGGACTCATCGTCCCAAACGATAGGAAAAGATCATGAAAGAAAAAACACAGGTAAATGACATAGACAGAAGCTTCTATGACTTCAGAAATGAAGACGCGGATGCTTTTAAAGTCGATGCGGGTCTTACAAAAGATATCGTTTTGGAAATATCAAAAGAAAAGAATGACCCGGATTGGATGAGAGAATTAAGACTTAAATGTCTTGATATTTACAATTCCATGGAAGTGCCCGATTGGGGTCCTTCATTGGATGCACTTGATATAGATAATATTTTTACATACGTTCGTCCCAACATGAGGGGCATGCAGAACGATTGGGAGAATGTTCCCAAAGATATAAAAGATACTTTCGACAGACTCGGTATTCCCCAGGCAGAAAGAAAATCCCTGGCAGGCGTGGGCGCACAGTACGATTCCGAGATCGTATATCACAGCATACGCGATGAGGCCGCATCAAAGGGAGTTATATATACCGATATCGAAAGTGCACTTAAAACTGAATATGCGGATATGATAAAGGAACGCTTTATGAAAGTGCTTCCTCCCACTGAGCATAAATTTGCGGCACTTCACGGTGCGGTATGGTCGGGAGGATCTTTTGTATACGTTCCAAAGGGAGTCAAAGTTGATTTCCCGCTCCAGTCTTATTTCAGACTGAACGCAAAAGGAGCGGGTCAGTTTGAACATACGATGATAATTGTTGAAGAAGGCGCATCCGTTCATTTCATCGAAGGATGTTCCGCACCCAAATACAATGTGGCAAACCTTCATGTTGGTGCGGTTGAATTGTGGGTTGGAAAGAACGCAACGCTTCGATACTCGACCATTGAAAGCTGGTCAAAGAATATGTACAACTTAAACTCTAAACGTGCCGTAGTTGAAGAAGGGGGAAAGATAGAATGGGTATCGGGATCCTTCGGATCGCACATTTCTTATCTCTATCCCATGAGCGTCTTAAACGGCAAAGGAGCAAGAGCCGAATTCACCAGCGTTACTTTTGCGGGTGAAGGTCAGAATCTCGATACGGGTACAAAGATCGTTCACAATGCGGAAGATACGTTCTCTTACGTAAATACAAGATCCATCAGTAAGTCGGGAGGTATCAATACTTTCAGAAGTTCCGTTGTGATAGGACCCGACGCTCATGGCAGTAAGTCCTCAACATCCTGTGAATCGTTGATGGTTGACAGCATAAGCCGTTCGGACACGATTCCCGCAATGGATGTCAGATGCGCCGACGCGGATGTGGGACATGAAGCAAAGATAGGAAGGATAAGCGATGAGACGATATTCTATCTTATGAGCCGAGGATTGTCGGAAACCGAAGCGAGAGCACTTATAGTAAGAGGTTTCGCGGACAATGTAAGCAAGGAGCTTCCTCTCGAATATGCGGTAGAGATGAACAACCTGATCACTATAGAGATGAAAGGAAGCATAGGATAATGAGAATAAATAATATACCGGTACGCACATGGAACCGGTTAAAAGTCAACGACGTGGAAGTTGATGTATCACTTCCCAAGTCTTTACTTGAATATACGGAAGTTGTTCCCAAAGAAGTAGACAGTATCGTCGGAAAGGGCATCGGTCATCTCGCCGATATATCCGTAAGGACAGGACTGGGAAAAGAGTTTGACGATCTGATTTCCGACAGCAATCATAAAGTTTCCGGATATGTCGTTTCGGAAAATACGGACGTAAAGAAACCTCTTTATCAGACTTTTGAGATAGGGGATGAAAAGAAAGCACTTAACATTCTGGACTATACGGTTGAAGAAAACGGAAATCTTACCGTAATACAGACCATAAAAGAAAAGAACGACATGCCTGCAACCTATCTTATGCAGAACAAGCTTCGCGTCGCAAAGAACGCAACGCTTACCATCGTTCAGGTGCAGATGCTTTCCGATAAAAAGACATTTTTGAATGATTTCGGAGCACATCTTTGCGAGGGCGGATCTTTAAATCTCATTCAGATAGTACTCGGAGGAAAAGAAAGTTATTACGGATTGTTTACCGAACTTGAAGGACCTGAGAGTAAGGTTGAAGCCTCCGTTGCATATACCATGAGCGGCAGCAGCAAACTCGATATGAATTATGTTGCAAATCATCACGGAAAGAACACGGAAAGCAACTTTAACGTAAGCGGTGTTTTGAAAGACCGGGCATATAAGCTTTTCAAGGGAACACTTGATTTCCATAAAGGATGTTCCGGAGCAAACGGAGCGGAACTGGAGAATGTACTTCTTATCGACGATACGATAACAAACAAAACCGTTCCCCTCATACTTTGCGATGAAGAGGATGTTTCGGGAGCTCACGGGGCAACCATCGGAAAATTGAGAGAAGATCTGCTCTTATATATGAAATCCAGAGGTATCGATGAGAAAGAGGCTTACAGGATAATGGAAAGAGCTCAGATCGATGCCGTCGCCAATAAGATCGACGACAAAAAAACAAGAGAAGAGATAACGGATTATCTTGACAAAATACTGTAAAAAGAACGTAAGGATATAGTTACATGAGAGAGCTTGATGATAAAGTGCGGGAACTGTTCCCACTTATCAAAAACAATGATATTGCATATCTTGATAACGGAGCCACAACCCAGAAACCCGACTGTGTGCTTAAGGCGGTTGAAAAATATTATAACGAGGAAAACGCCAATCCCATGCGAGGTATTTATGAGCTCAGTGTAGCCGCCACGGACGCATATGAGAACGCCCGCGCGGCGGCAGCGGAGTTTATAAATGCCGGCGACGCCTCGGAAATAGTGTTTACGAGAAATGCCAGTGAATCGGTCAATCTCATAGCATACAGCTACGGTATGTCACAGGTTAACGAAGGCGACGAGATCATCGTAAGTACCGCGGAGCACCATTCGAATCTTCTTCCGTGGAAGCATGTGGCCGAGGTTAAGAAAGCAAAAGTCGTTTTTTTCGATCCCGAGCCCGACGGAGAATTTGATATCAATAAGCTGAGTGCATTACTTAACGAAAAGACAAAGATCGTAGCAATGACTCAGGTTTCAAACGTTATCGGAAGGATAAACGATATTAAAGCGATCTCAAAACTCGTCCATGAAAAAGGTGCTGTTTTGGTGGTGGACGGTGCGCAGGCCATTGCACACATAAGAGTTAACGTCAAAGAACTGGGTGCGGATTTTTTTGTGTTCTCGGGGCATAAGATGTATGCTCCAATGGGAATAGGTGTAATGTACGGACGTAAAGAGCTTCTTGAAAAGATGCCTCCTTTCCTTTTCGGAGGCGAGATGATAGAATCCGTTACGAAGGAAAGAACAACATACGCGGAAGTTCCTCATAAGTTTGAGGCGGGAACCGTAAATGTGGGCGGAGCCATAGGCCTTCATACCGCAATGGACTTTATCAGACAGTACGGTTTCGAACAGATCGTCGCGCGAGAGAACATGCTTACGAGCATAGCCCTGGACGGCATGAGAGAAATGCCTTATGTTGATATAATCGGCGGAGACATGGTATGTAACCATCACGGCATAGTTGCTTTCAGAGTTGAAGGCGTTCATCCTCACGATGTGGCCCAGGTTTTTGCGGATGCCGGTGTATGTGTAAGAGCCGGTCATCACTGTGCCGAACCTTTGCACAGATATCTTGCTCAGTTTGCGGGCACAAGGATCAATTCAAGTACAAGAATGAGCATAGCGATGTACAATACCGTTTCGGAGGTAGAAAGATTTCTGGATGTTCTTTCTTCAATAAGAGGCCTCATGGGTCTTTCGTAAAGGATAATTATGAGCAGCACTTTATACAATGAGATAATCAACGAACACAATTTAAGACCGTACCACAAGCAAAAACTTGAGAATGCAAATTATACGCTTGAAGGCGTCAATCCTTCCTGCGGAGATGAGATCACCCTCGAGCTTTTTATCGAGGACGGGATAATAAAAGACGCGGCTTACGAAGGAAGCGGCTGCGCAATATCGCAGGCTTCGGCCGATATCATGGCTGAAATGGTGATCGGAAAAACTTTGGACGAGGCCACTCATTTAAGCGATCTTTTCTTAAAGATGATAAAAGAAGGCGTCAGCGAAGAAGAGCTCGAAGAACTCGATGAAGCAGGTATACTTCAAAGCGTTTCCCACATGCCGGCACGCGTCAAATGCGCTGTGCTTGGCTGGCGTACCATGAAAGAACTTATTGAACCTTTAAAATAATAAGCGATGAGGTAAAAAGAAAGATCACCCGAAGCCGGGTGATCTTTTTTGAATTGCTGTCCTATGCCGCTATACGTTTGATCTGCTTTCTGATCAACGGACCTGCGATCACCGCAACTGCGATCTTTACAATGTCTGCGGGAATAAAGGGAATGACGCATACGGAAAGCGCCGAGGCAAAAGTATATCCGTCCATGACCTTTACAAACCAAAGTGTTCCGAAAAGATAGCAGACCGCTACGCCTATTATCATAAAAATAATGTGGAGCCATATCTTTTTTTCGAACTTGTCTATTATAGGACCTGCGATCACACAGATGAAAAGATATCCCAGAATGTAACCGCCGGTAGGTCCGAAAAGCTTTGCCGGGCCGCCTGAGAAGCCCGAGAACACAGGAACTCCTACAAGACCTATCAGGATATACAAAAACGTAGCGATAGTGCCGCACTTAAAGCCGACTGCGTAGAGTCCCATGTATATGGCAAAGATCGAAAGCGATACGGGGACCGGACTTATCGGAAGCGGTATCACAAAGGGCGAAAGGACACAGATCACCGCAGTGACAAGAGCGGTTTGTATCATTGTTTTTAAAGTCATTTTTCTGTTCATATATAAACTCCTTGGAACGAAATGAATTTGATGGTTTACAATCGACATTCGAAAGTTTACAATCATGTTGACGATCGGTCAACGATCTATTTCAAAAAGTTTACAATTAAGAAGAAAAAGGGACATAAATGAAAGAGACAACAAAAGAAAGCGTATTAAAACTCTTATCCGAGCACAATTCAAACTTCGTATCCGGGCAGGAGATCGCCGATACTTTGTATATCACAAGGGCCGGAATATGGAAAGCCGTGAACGCGTTACGAAAAGACGGATATAACATAGAGGCCGTAACGAACAAAGGCTACAGGTTAAGACTCGAAAAGGATATCCTTTCTTTGGAGGGAGTTCAAAGAAATCTTGATAAAGACGGTATAGAAATAAAAGTGAATGTATATGATGAGGTCGCATCGACGAACGATCTGGCAAAAGAGTATGCCGTATCGCACAGTGACGATATAGTGATGATCGCAAATTATCAGACTAAGGGAAGAGGACGAAGAGGCAGAAGTTTCTTCTCCCCCAAAGGCTGCGGATTGTATATAAGTTTTCTTTTGCACCCAAAGACCGACATAGAAAAAGCCACGCAGGCAACCTGCATGGCGGCGGTGGCTGTGTGCAAAGCCATCGAAAAGCTTACCGGTAAGGATGTAAAGATAAAGTGGGTAAACGATATATTCTTGGACGGGAAAAAGATATGCGGCATACTTACCGAAGGTGCCACATCGCTTGAAGACGGCTCTCTTTCCTATATGGTAATTGGAATAGGTATAAACCTTTACATTCCAAAAGACGGATTTCCCGATGAGATCAAAAATATCGCGGGCGTTCTTTTTCCCGAAGGAGAACTCGAAGAAGATATGAAAAACCGCCTCTCGGCAGGCATTATAAGAGAACTTACAAACCTGCTCGGAAGCGGTGATATAAATGACTATCTTGAAGATTATCGGTCACGATCGATGCTTATCGGAAATTACGTGAAGATATTGAACGGCGGAACCGTGTCGGGCGGATACGGTAAAGTCGAAGGTATCGACGATGAATGCCATTTGATCGTGCGTCGCGATAACGGTGAGGTTGAAGCGCTTTCTTCGGGAGAAGTCAGCGTTGTCAGGTACTAGCATTTATCAACCGGAAAGTTGAAATACGTTACACAGTTGTTGTAGCTTATGTCTTTGACTATCTGTGAAAGAAGGTCGAAGTCGCACGGATATTCACCGTTTTCAACAAGATTTCCGATGATGTTGCAAAGTATCCTTCTGAAATATTCGTGTCTTGTGTAAGAAAGGAACGATCTTGAGTCGGTGAGCATTCCCACAAAACCGGAGAGGTTTCCGAGTGATGCCAAAGAAAGGATCTGGCTTTCCATACCGATCTTATGATCGTTGAACCACCAGGCGCTTCCCTGCTGGATCTTTGCAACTGCCGAAGAATCCTGGAAACATCCGATTATCGTTCCGATAGCGGCGTTGTCTGCAGGATTGAGACTGTAAAGTATAGTCTTGGGAAGACCGCCGTTTTCCTCAACATAGTTTAAGAAGTTCGTAAGCTCATACGACGGAGTGTGGTCGTTTATACAATCAAAACCGGTGTCGGGACCGAGCTCTTTGTATCTTCTTACGTTATTGTCTCGCTTGCAGCCGTAGTGAAGCTGCATTACCCAGTTTCTTGAAACATATTCTTTGCAAAGAGCGGTGATAAATGCAAATTTGTATTTAAGCATTTCATCGTCTGTTACATTTTTGCCTGACATGCGTCTTGTAAATATGTCATCGATCTCTTTGGCGTCTGAGGGCGCGTACATCATGTATTCAAAGCCGTGATCCGATACCGTGCAGCCATTCTTTTCAAAGTAATCCATGCGAACTTTCAATGCATTTATGAGGTCTTCGAAGGAAGATATTGTTACATTGCTTACATCGGAAAGCTTCTTAATGTAGTCGACAAAGTCGGGCTTTTCCATGTTCATGGCTTTGTCGGGACGCCATGCGGGAAGCACTTTAATGTCAAAAGAAGCATCTTCTTTGATCATTTTGTGGTATTCAAGAGAATCTACGGGATCGTCGGTGGTGCAGATAAGCTTCACGTTCGACTTCTTTATGATATCTTTGGCGCCCATGTCGGGGCGGTTAAGTATCTTTTCCGTCACTTCCCAGGCTTCTTCAGCTGTCTTTAGGCTTAAAGGCTTGTCAAATCCGAAATATCTTTGAAGCTCGAGATGACTCCAGTGATAGAGGGGATTGCCTATAGCTTTGGAAAGACATTCAGCCCATTTTAAGAACTTTTCTTTGTCGCTCGCATTTCCTGTTATGTACTTTTCTTCGACACCGCATGAACGCATGAAACGCCATTTGTAATGGTCGCCGGAAAGCCATACTTCGGTAATGTTTTTAAAATGCTTGTTCTCGGCTATCTCCTTCGGACTTATGTGACAGTGATAGTCGATTATGGGGGCGTTTTTGGCATATTCGTGAAATAATTTTGATGCGGTCTTGGTTTCGAGTAAAAACTCCGCATCCATGAATTGTTTCATTTGTTACATTCCTCCGACTCTGTATTATTTTGTTTTTCTGGATGAAGCAGAAGTGCTTCTGTGTATGAGTTCTCCGTTAAATACGGTCTTTTGCGGCATGCTTTCGCCTGAAAGAGCACCGATACATATTCTTACGAGATTGGTGCAAAGCGTTTCAAGCTGATTGTCAACGGATGACAGTTCAGGTTCCGTGCAGACGGTGAGGACCGAGTTGTTGTAACCGATGATCTCAAGGTCTTTGGGGACTTTGATCCCTTTTCTCACGGCATATTTAAGTGCTCCTACAGCAAGGAAGTCTTCGGATGCCACAACACCGTTGAATTTGAGTCCTTTGTCGGCAAGTTCGGTAACGAAGCCGCACACCTTTTCGAGGTCTTTTGAAGTGCCGTTAAAATATCTGATATAGTCTTCATTGCACTTAAGCCCCTTCTTTTCGAAGGCATGGCGATAACCTGAAAGCTTTCTTGTGGCCGAATACGAGTTTGAATTGTAAAGATAGAGAATATTGTTCCGTTTGTTGTCGATAAGAAATTCGGTAGCCTTTTCCATCGCCGCACTGTCGTCACATGATATACAGTAAATGTTCTTGTGATCGAGATTGGCGTTAAGAAGCATTATCGGAACGCTGTCGGCCGCCTTATATATATATTTGTTGTTGGAATCGTCTTTGTCGATAAAAATGGAGCCCGCAAGGATGATACAGTCTACGTGCTGAGACATGAGCATTTCCATAGATTCGCGCTGGCTCTTTCTTTCGTAACCGGTACATGTAAGTATGCAATGATATCCGTTCTCACGAAGAGCACCTTCGATATAATAAACGGCTTTTGCAAGATACATATCCGAAGAATCCGCGCACATGATGCCGATGGTCTTCATGGAATTGAGTCCGAGACCTCTGGCGAACGCGTTGGGCGTGTACCCTTGAGAAGCGATGATGCTTAATACCTTTTCCCTGGTTGCCGGCTTAACGTTGTCAAATCCGTTGATAACGCGCGATACAGTCGCAGTAGATACTCCGGCAAGCTTTGAAATGTCATAAATATTCATGTTGTTTCTCCCCTGCTAATAAATATAACATAAATATTCACAGAGTGCGACAAAAAATGTAACCGCTTACAAAAAAAATTTACACCAAAAAACTCCCAAAAGGATCTTTGGGAGTTTTTCAGATGAATTATGGGCTAAAAGTGAGTATTTGGTTACCACATAAATCTCTTGATCAGGCGATGTTTCTTTCGTCGTCTTTGTTTGTGTTGACGCCGGGTTCACGGGTTTTTCCGTGATAGAAAGCACCTACAAGTCCGGGGCCGCCGTGACATCCGCATACGGGACCTAAGCAGCATACGTGAACATCGGTAAGTCCGAGCTCTTTCGTAAGCATTTGGGCAAATTCATTTGCCGCTTCTTCGTTGTCACCGTGTCCCACAAAGAAAGGAAGAGTGGGATCGGTAAGGTTTTCTCTTATCTGATCCAAAAGGAACTGGAACGCTTTCTTGGTACCTCTTACCTTACCTGCCGATTCGATAAGTCCGTTGTTTCCTACTCGAAGGATAGGCTTGATGGAAAGGATGCTTCCGATAAAAGCGGTACTCCTGCTGACACGACCGCCTCTCATTATATGGAAGAGATCGTCAACGGTGAAGGCGTGAGCCATGTGAGGAACGTTTTCTTCAAGGTATTTTGCATTCTCTTCTATCGTTGCGCCTTCTTCTTTTTTCTTGGCTGCCAGAATGGCAAGAAGTCCGAGTGAGAAAGTTGCGGCCAATGAGTCTACGGTTAAGATCTTGGCCTCGGGGAATTCTTCTCTTAATTCGGCTGCTACAGTGCATCCGGAGTTGTAAGTGCAGCTCATGGGTGAACTGAATCCCACATATAATATATCGCGTCCCGCTTCAAGCTCAGGTCTGAAGATATCTGTGAAATCCTGAGGATTTACCGCTGAAGTGGTAGGAAGCTTTTTGTTACGCATGGCTGCGTAAAGTTCCTTATTGGTGATTTCCCTTTCATCGGGATAATTTTTGTAAGTGTGACCATCCAAAAGAACATATAAAGAAGCAACTTTAAGGTTGTATCTTTCGATAAGATCAGGAGTCAGGTCACAGGTAGAATCGGTTACTATAGTGTAATCTCTCATGATGATTCCCTCGCTCTTTCGTTGTTTTCAGCATAATTTTATTCCGAGGCCCACAAAAATATCAATCTACTTGGACTTTTTGCGATTCCACTGTTATAATGTCTCATAGTAGAGTCGTTAAACGGTGATTCTACTCACGGGAGAGAATGGCGTAAAAACGCGGCTTCGCGCATCCGCCACAGGTTAAAAGGGCAAAGGTATTAAATGGATTCTGAAAGAAACATAAAACTTACCATAAGTGAAAATATCGGAAAATTGCGCCAGGCTGCCGGAATGACACAGCTCGATCTTGCAGGTGCGCTCAATTATTCTGATAAAACCGTGTCAAAATGGGAGCGTGGGGAAGCTCTTCCCGATGTTGTCGTTTTGTACAATATTGCCGAGATGTTCGGTGTTACGCTTGACTATCTCACGACCGAGCACGAGGAAGTGGCACCTGTCGGACTCGACGAACAAAAGAAACGCTGGGTAAACACAAGAGCACTTGTGACAGGCATATCACTTATGGCGGTATGGCTTATCGCAACGCTTGTTTTTGTAATAATAAGAACGGCAAGAGAAGACCTTCAGGGTTCATGGATGGCATTCGTCTGTGCCATACCCGTTACGATGGTCGTCTGGCTCGTTCTCAATACCATCTGGTTTTCCCGAAGAAGAAACTATGTGATCATCTCTTTGCTTATGTGGACGACGCTCCTTACGTTCTTTGCTCTTTTCTTTGAGTTCGGATTTAATATATGGAGAGTATTCTGGCTGGGCATCCCCGGACAGGCTATCATTCTTTTCTGGTCGTTCCTTGGTAAAGTACGTGCGACAGGCCCCAAGGAAAGACATCCTTTTATAAAGAAATATCATTAAAAAGGGCGGTTTTTGCATCTTACCGCCCTAAAAATACAACTTACCTTCATTTCTGTTTTCTTTTTTCCATTTTTCTCATATCATTCGATCAACAAGAGAACTTCAATCAAAAGCGATTGGCAAGGAGGATCGGATGAATTCGATAGAGATCAGCAATCTTACAAAAAAATACGGAAACTTTTACGCAGTGGACTCTTTAAGTTTTGAGATCGGCAAAGGAGAGTTTGTAGGCTTCCTGGGAGTTAACGGAGCAGGAAAGTCGACGACGGTCAACATGCTTTCCACGATTCTTACACCTGACAGCGGAACGGCTTTCCTAAACGGCTACAGACTCGGCAAAGACGATATGGACATAAGAAGGAGCATCGGAGTTGTTTATCAGTCAAACGTTCTTGACGAACTGTTTTCGGTCAAAGAAAACATCGTGGTAAGGTCAAAAATGCAGGGACTTGATGACAAGACGATAAGCAGCAGATTAAAAGATCTTTCGGATGTGCTTAAACTTTCGGACATCATCAACAAAAAATACAAAGTACTTTCCGGAGGCCAGAAGAGAAGATGTGAGATCGCATTCGCTTTAATGCATTCACCTCAGATACTCTTCCTCGATGAGCCTACGACAGGTCTCGATCCCGCAACGAGAGCAGATGTGTGGGAAGCGGTAGAAATGCTCAGAAAGAACACGGACATGACGGTATTTCTTACCACACACTACATGGAAGAGGCGCAATCGGCCGACAAGATAATAGTTATAGACAAAGGAAAGAAGCTTGCCGAAGGAACACCTTTTGAATTAAAGGACCGTTACGCAAAAGACAGCCTTAAACTTTACTTTACACCCGATAAGAAAGAGCGGGTCGAGGCAGTCATAGGCAAAGAAAAAATGACCGATACGACGTACGGAGCCTGCGTAGAGGCAAAAGATCCTTTTGAAGCGGCAAAGAGTGCCGAAGGACTTAAAGGTTTGATCGACGGATTTGAGATAGTACAGGGAAACATGGACGACGTATTCATAAACGTTACTTCGATGAACAAAGGGAGGATGGAATAATGAGAGGATTTATGGCATTGACAAGAAGAAACATAGCATTGTATTTTAAGGATTTTTCAGCAGTTTTCTTTTCACTGCTCTCCATGCTCATAGTAGTATTTTTAATGGTATTTTTCTTGGGTGACGTAACCAACAGCGAGATAGTGAACATATTGAAAAACATCCCCGGAAGAGGCGGAGAAGCTGACATAGCACTTTGCGATCAGATGGTATTTCTGTGGACATGCGCGGGAATAATCACCATAAACGCCGCTACGGTAACACACTCTTTTTACTCGAACATGATAAAGGACAGAACAGGTAACCGCCTTAACTCTCTTATGGTAATGCCTGTAAACAGATCGGTATTTGTGCTCGGTTACGTTTTCAGCGCATGGCTTACCGGTATGATCATGAGTCTCATAACTTTGATCGTTACCGAGATCATCGGAGTTATGAGAGGTGTAGCGGTTCTTCCCGTAAAGACACAGTTGATGCTCCTTTTGATCATTACGATCAACTCGTTTGTATTTTCTTCGATCATGTTTTTATTCGCTTCGGCAATAAAAAGCCAGAGCGCATGGGGCGGCATCGGTATCGTGCTCGGAACACTCGCCGGCTTCCTCGGAGGTATTTACTTCCCTATAGGAGAAATGAGCTCTTCAATGCAGAAGATGATCAAATGCTTCCCTTTCATCTATTCGACTTCGGCTATCAGAAAGATCATGCTTGCGCCCGTTGAAGACAAGCTGTTTGACGGCACACCCGCTCTTATGAGAGAAGAACTCGACAGAATAATGGGAATGGACCTTTATTTCGACAAAAATCAATTGTCTCAGGGCTCAAAAATGGTTATACTTTTGGGAGTGGGCATAGTATTTGTAATACTTTCCACGATCTATATCACATACAGCAAAAAGAAAGACAGATAATGAAGATAACCATTGAAACGCCCTTGCCCGGCGAAGAAGATGAAATAATCATAAAGATGGCTCAATTAAGCGACGAAGTGTTAAATACGGTTCGTCGCTTAAAAGACGGTGTGGGCAAAGATACGATGGCGGTATACGCCGACGAAAACATCGTAATGATCCCACTTAAAGACATTTTCTATTTTGATGCTGTCGATAACAGAGTTTTCGCCTATACGAAAGACAAGTGTTACGAGACGAAGAAAAAACTGTTTGAGATAGAAGATCTTCTTTCGGGTTCTTACTTTTTAAGGATATCCAAGAACGCGATCGTAAACATCAGATCGATAGATCACTTAAGCCCCGAGTTTAACGGAAGATTCGTAGCGCGACTTAAAAACGGCGAGGACATAATCATCTCGCGCGGATACGTCCCCGATCTTAAAAAGAAGCTCGGAATAGGCAGATAACGGAGAACGGTGCATGAAAACATTTTTGAAAAACTTTCTGAGATGGACAATAACGATCACGACCGGCATCACCTTGATCGTCGGACTGATCGTGTTGAAATACGATTACATACCCGCAAATATCGTGATACGTATACTTGCCGCAGGTTTGGTTACGGCTTTGGTCACCACGATATTCTTCACGTACGAACCGAAGAAGAAGGTCGGCAAATGTTTCGGATTTGTGTTCTTCTTACTTCATTACCTTAGTATGTGCATCATAATGACGATCATCGGCGTTTCGTTCGGATGGTTTGAAGCAACGTTTTCGGGAATACTTGAGATCGCTCTTAGCGTCGGCGCGGTATACATCTTCACCGTTGTGATTTCGGCGATTCTTTTAAAGGGCGATGCCGACAAGATGAACGAAGCGTTAAAGAAGCTCGACGAAAACGACAATACAGATACAGAGGCATAAGATGATAACTTACAAGCATACGGTGCAGTATTACGAGACGGATAAGATGGGGATAGTGCATCATTCAAACTATATTCGATGGATGGAAGAGGCGAGAGTGTTCTATCTTAAAGAGATCGGGCAGGACTTCGATAAGCTCGAAGCCAAAGGGGTCGTTTCTCCGGTTGCCGCTGTGAACGTTAAGTACAGCGTCGCAACGAGATTTCCCGAGGATATATTCATCGAGACATCCGTCGAGGAGTTTAACGGCATAAGGCTTTCGTTTAAGTATGTCATGAAGAACACATCCGGCAAGACGGTATGTAAAGGACATTCGGAACATTGCTTTTTAAATGCCGAAGGCAAGGTGTTAAGAGTCGAAAAGGAACTTCCCGAACTTTACGCAGCCTTAAAAGAACGAGAGAAGATCGATAACGAATAATACGTTCTTTGTACACAGATGCGTAATCTTGACAATCCCGAAATAAGGTTACATAATATTAGCGACAATGGTGTCTCAATTTTGGAGGATACATATGAGCGCTAAAGGAGATGCTACCAAAACAGCCATTATACGGGCAGCGGGCGAGCTTTTTGCGATGAAGGGCTTTAAGGATGTTACGATGACAGACATCTGTGACAGCACGGGACTGAGCCGCGGCGGTTTATACAGACATTTTTCGTCAACCGAGGAGATATTCAACGAGGTTCTTCTGGACGAGTTTTCTTTTGAAGAAGCTATCTCGCGTGGAGAGAGTGCAAAGAGGATCTTGTTTGATGCGTTTGATAAGATCGCGGTCGATATAATCGATCCGGAATCGGCGCTTACATTTGCGGTGTATGAATACGCCGGAACGGGTCATGCCGATTTTTACAAAGAAATAGACGAGCGTGCCCGGAAAAACTGGTCAGACCTTATCGAATACGGTATAAGAAGTCACGAATTCAAAAGAGTTGACGTGACAAAAACGGTCGAGCTCATAATGTACTATGCGCAGGGGCTTAAACTGTGGTCCAAAGTGCTCGGGCTTGATGCGACGCAGGCAAGAAATTATGCAGATACGATAGCAGAGATACTCTGTAAATAGAAAGTTCTGTTTCTTAAGTTCTCTTTTTATAATGTAACATCATTTTTCCTATTTCATATATTGTTCAAACTTCTTGATAGAAACGATGTAATATCGTTTCTATATTTTTGTACAAAAACCCCCTCTCGTTTTTATATCATTTCCACAAAAATAATTAATTTGCTTAACATTCCGTTGACTACGAAAACAAGGCAGGGTATATTTTAGTAAAACGATTTAATAAAACGTTTTAATAAATCGATTTACGAATGGTCAAAAAGAGGTGTTTTCTATGTTCAAAACCAGGAAACAGCGCGAAGGATTCAAAGAATTTCTTTTGGTGCTTCCTTTCATAATAATAATCGCGATCTTCTGCTATTATCCCCTCTACGGTTGGGTATATGCATTTTTTGATTACAAACCTCCGCAGGCACTTACGCCGGATAAGTTCGTGGGACTTAAGTGGTTTAAGTCGATGGTCGAGAACCCTGTAAAGGTTAAGCAGATACTCGGAGTTTTACGAAACACTTTCGCGATAAGCGGCCTGAGCCTTTTGTTCTCATGGTTCCCCATGATGTTTGCGGTATTTCTTAACGAGATCAGATGTGTTCCTTTTAAGAAATTTGTACAGACCGTGACCACGATCCCCAACTTCATAAGCTGGGTGCTTGTTTTCTCGATAGCTTATTCGGTCCTTAACAGTACGGGTGTTGTCAATTCGATACTCATTAATCTGCACGTTATAGACAGACCGATCGACTTCCTTAAGTCAACGAGCCATATCTATTTCAAACAATGGCTGTGGCTTACGTGGAAGAACGCCGGATGGGCGGCCATCATGTATATAGCGGCCATAACCGGCATAGACGAGCAGATGATCGAAGCCGCAAGAGTTGACGGAGCCAACCGTATGCAGATCATCCGTCACATCACCATCCCGAGCATTTTGCCCACTTACTTCGTTATCGTAATGTTAAACCTTGCGAACTTCCTTACAAACGGTATGGAACAGTTCTATGTATTCCAGAACTCGTTCAACAAAGAATATATACAGGTTCTTGACCTTTACGTTTACAACCTGGCGATGGGAAGCGGTGGATATTCACTCTCTGTAGCCGTCAGCATTCTTAAGACAATAGTCAGCATCATACTTTTGACCCTCACAAACGGTTTCTCGAAGCTTGTGCGCGGCGAAGGATTTATTTAAAGGGGGTTTTGGTATGAAGAAACGAGTAAAAGATTTTGACGATTACAAGCCCTCGGGAGTTCATTACAAGCGCTCCTTCGGCGACATTATGATGAGCGTCATCACATACATTGTTTATTCGATATTTGCTTTTGTATGTGTTTATCCTTTTTATTACATATTTATCAATTCGATAAGTAACAACCAGTTAAGTGAGAGAGGAAAAGTAATCTTTGTTCCGCTTCAGGTTCATTTCACGAATTATATTTCCGTCATGAAGCTCGAAGGATTGTTCGAAGCGGCAAAGATATCGCTTGCAAGAACGGCCATCGGTACGATCGTGGTAGTGTTTACCTCCGCATTCCTGGGTTACATGTTCACCAGCAAGAATATGTGGGGAAGAAAGTTCTGGTTCAGATTTATAGCGGCAACAATGTATTTCAATGCAGGTATCATACCTCTTTACATTACGATGACCAACATAAAGCTTACCAACAACTTCTGGATATACATTCTGCCTACGGCGATCAGCCCGTTTTACATGATACTGTGCAAGACGTTTGTCGAGGCAACTCCCGGAGAGTTACGGGAAGCGGCGCTGATAGACGGCGCGGGAACGCTGACAATTTTTTTCAGGATAATGATCCCGGTCATCAAACCGATACTTGCGACCGTAGCGATATTCACGGCGGTAAACCAGTGGAACTCCTTCCAGGATACGCTGATCTATATTACCGACAAAAAGCTGAATACTTTACAGTTTGTACTTTATCAGTACATCACTCAGTCAAGCTCCATAAAAGCTTTGCTTAACGGAAGCTCCTCTTCCGCAAATATCGCGGCCTCCATGGCCAAGATGCAGACTGCGACATCGGTACGTATGACGGTCACGATCGTAGTCGTAACGCCCATTCTTCTGGTATATCCGTTCTTCCAGAAGTACTTCACCAAGGGAATCATGATAGGTGCGGTTAAGGGTTGATACACGGTATTTAACGGCCTCGCCGTTGGATATATAAACTATTTATTTTCATATTCTTTAGAAGGAGGAAATTATGAAGAAGAGAGTAGTAGCATTATTACTTTCGTTGACAATGGTAGCAGCTATGCTTGCAGGTTGCGGTAACAACGCAGCATCAACCGACAAGCCTTCAACCGCTAACACTTCAACGGACACAGCAAAGACTGATAACGGCGATTCATCAGCATCTTCAGACGAGTTACTCGTTGTTGAAGTATACGATGAAGCAGCTAACTATCAGGGAACACAGACAGGTTGGTTTGCAAAGGTTGTTAAGGATCGTTTCAATATCGAACTTAACATCATTGCTCCTCAGGTAGCAGGTGATGCTGTTTACCAGACAAGAACCGCAACAGGAAACCTTGGCGACATCGTTTTGCTCGATCCCGGCCATTTTTCTGACTGTGTAGCGGCAGGTCTTATAAAGGATATCTCCGGTGAGATTAAGAACTGCAGCAATCTTATGGGATTTGACGATCAGATCTCAACATACAATAAAGGACTTGAAAACAACGCAGGTGGAGCTATTTACGGTATTCCTTGTGAAATGACCAACACTTCTCCCACATCTTTCTCGGATGACGTTATCTATTCAAGCCCCATGCTTCGCTGGGACCTTTACTCAGGAATCGGCGCTCCCGATATTGAAGATCTTGACGGACTTCTTGAAACGATCAAGAAGATTCAGGATGCCAACCCTACCAATGAGAACGGCGATCCCGCTTACGGTTTCTCACTTTGGCCTGACTGGGATAACAACGACGGTATGATCGGTATCGCAAACGTTGTACAGCTTACAACATGGTACGGCGAGAAGATCAAAGGTTCAGCCATCCTTACAAAAGATGACAAGTTCATCCCTCTTACCGACAAGAACGGTACATACTATAAGATGCTTAAGTTCTTATACAAAGCAAATCAGATGGGTATCGTAGATCCCGACTCAGGTTCTCAGAACTGGGATGCCGCATGTGCTAAGATGAGCGCCGGACAGGTTTACACATTCTGGTACAGCTGGCAGGTAGGTTTCTGGAACACAACCGAAAGACTTGCAGACGGCAAGGGTATGATCTTTATCCCTGTTAAGGATCAGCTTTACTACACAACTTCCGATACATATTACGGATCGGGACGTATCTTCGGTGTAGGTTCAGGCGTTGAAGGCGAAAAGTATGACAGGATCATGAAGTTCCTTGACTGGTACGCTTCACCCGAAGGTGTTACCTTCCAGCATGACGGTATCGAAGGATTCAACTATACTGTAGGCGCAGACGGAAAGTTCACCATCATGAACGACAATGCACTTATGGATAACCTTCCGGTTCCCGAAGAGTACGGCGGAGCAGGTTACTCAGACGGTAACAACGCAATCAACCAGTGGATCGTAAGCGCTATTTCCACCAACCCCAACACAGGTGAACCTTACGGCAATACTCACTGGTCATCATGGAAAGCAGCTACAGCTACAAAGACCAAGAATGAATGGTCCGCAAGATTTGGTGTTGCTGAACCCGTTGATTGGATGAAAGCAAACAATGCACTTCTTGTAAGACCCAGCGTATCTGTTTCTCTTCCTACCGAAGATGCTGATATCACAGTTATCAGAAATCAGGTTGGACAGGAAGTTAAGGATGCATCTTGGAAGATGATCTTTGCATCAAGCGAAGCTGAATTCGATTCTATGTGGGATACCATGGTTACCAATCTTGACAGTTTGGGATTCCAGGATCTTTACAAGTTTGATGTTGACAAGTACACCATCGAGCTTGAGGCTATGAAGGCAGCTAAATAAGTACGGCAAACATAAATCTTTCCCCTGCCGGTTTTTCCGGCAGGGGTATTTTAAAGAAGCCTTTTATCTGTTATAATCGCATTTATAGTGAATTTCCAAGGAGCATCAGCTTTGATAACGGTAAAAGAAATTGCGAAGATGTGCGATGTTTCTCCGAGCACAGTTTCGAATATCCTCAACGGAAAGACAAATATGACCGAAGAAACGCGTAATCGCGTTTTGAAAGTTGTGCAGGAGACAGGTTACAAGCCAAATTATTACGCGCAGGGAATGCGAAGAACAAA
>JAEEGI010009208.1_pt1 | contig 21685 bp, 15 predicted proteins | sample 8958751 | NCBI WGS metagenome assembly JAEEGI01 (sample SAMN16246545, study PRJNA631951) | gut metagenome | biome: gut microbiome; feature: rumen; material: KS-attached | host: Bos | place: Iran: Karaj | collected 2018-10 | reverse complement strand
TCGCATCAAGAAGTATATCGGTGCCTATGCTGCTGCCATGGGTGGTCTTGATGTGGTTGTCTTCACCGCTGGTGTTGGCGAGAATCAGGTCAGCATGCGCTCCGAGGTCTGCAAGGACATGGAGTTCTTGGGCATCAAGTTCGATGAGTCGAAGAACAATGTTCGTGGTGAAGAGGCTATCATCTCTGCAGACGACTCGAAAGTGAAAGTGGTCGTGATTCCTACCGATGAGGAATTGATGATTGCCACCGACACTATGAATCTCTTGTAAGGGAGGTTTATTAATTATAATTAACAAAGGGTGGCCTTAATAGGCTGCCCTTTGTTTCTGTATTAGGAAAAATTAAAAGCAATAAGTGAAAAAAGTGTCCTAATTCGAATGCTAGTTGATTTTTTATTTGTACCTTTGCAGCCGATTGTAATTACAAATTAATAATATTAAAGATGAAAACTAAATTTTCCATCATGCTAACAGCATTGTTGATGTTGTTTGGTATGGGTGCTTACGCACAAAATGCTTTTCCTGAAGGCGATGTAAATCATGACGGCAAAGTGGACAATGCCGACATCGAAGAAGTCGTTAAGATTATCACAGGTACCTCTACTCTCGAAAATCCTGAAGTCGTTGGTGATGTCTCGGGTGACGGTCATGTGAACGTTGTTGATATTGTTAAAATTGTCAACATCATGAATGCCTCGGCTCCGGTGGTAGGCAATCCTGTTATCACTATCAGTGTGAATATTATTAATAATACAGGTTCAGACGTTACGCTGGACGGCGAATTGAGGTTCGTTCTTGGCAATCCAGATCATAACGGTTATGAACTTGGATGGCCTGGAGTTTATAATAATACTGACCGTATCCGTTTCAGTGAATCTTCTGTGACCATACCAAAGGATGGATCGATGAAGTTCGACGGTCTCACGTGGAAAGATGAAGAATCAGGAATGGGCATGGGTGAAAAGAGCCCAGCTAATGCTGATCAAATAGCTGCTGCAGGTCGTCAGAGAAATGTGATGGTCTATGTCAATGACAATTCTGAGGCCATAATGTGTGATAACATGCCTACGGACATTATATTTAAAGAAGGTGGGGTTTATGACATAGTATTATCATCAGCCGGTTCTACTCCTTCTGCAGGCAACCCTGTCATTAGTATTGGTGTGAATATTAAGAACAATACAGGTCAGGCAGTTACCTTGGATGGTGATTTGTATTTTGTCTTAGGTAATCCTGACCACAATGGTAATTATATGGGCTGGGCTGGTATCTACAATAAAACAGGTCATATCCGCTTCAGTGATTCTTCTGTAACCTTTGGCGTTGGTGAAACGAAGTCGTTTGGTGGTCTTACATGGAACGATGAAGGTAATGGCCTGGGTGAGAAGAGCCCGATTGATCCAGCTTTGTTAAGCAGTACAGATTATCATCATAATGTTGCCGTCTATGTTGGTGGAAACGGTGAAGTTGTTTACTGTGAAAACCTGAGTCCGAATATCGTCTTTACTGAAGGTGGAGTCTATGACATTGTGCTTGCTAGCGTTGGTTCTGGTACCAATCCTGGTACTGATCCTGGTACTGATCCCGGTACAGATCCTGGTACCGATCCTGGAACTGATCCTGGTACCGTTTCTGCTGATGGCAACCCCGTTATTAGTTTCGGTGTGAATATCATTAATAATACGGGTCAGACAGTTACATTGGATGGTCGTTTGAGATTTATGTTGGGTAATCCTAACCGAGATGGTTCATGGTTTGCCGGATGGAGCGGAGGCCCTTATATTAGAACAGATAATATCTGGTTCAGCGGTAGTGCCGTTACTATGGCTCCTGGTGAAACGAGAACGTTCTCTGGTCTTTCATGGCAAGATGCAGACTCTGGATGTGGTCTTGGTGGAGCCAGTCCGCTTAGTCCAAGCTATTTACCCATCTATAATGATGAAGGCGGTATAGCCTATGCAGGAAACGTGTTGATGTATACTGGTGGTCGTTCAGACGTGATATTGTGTCAGAACCTGAGTCCGAATACCGTCTTTACTCAAGGTGGAGTATATGATATTGTTCTTTCCAGCGTTGGTTCTACTCCGTCAGGTGGTGGCGGTAGCGGTAGCAATCCTGTTATCAGTTTTGGTGTGAATATCACTAATGCTACAGGTTCTCCTGTACAATTGGACGGTCGTTTGAGGTTTATGTTGGGTAATCCTAACCAAGATGGCTCGTGGTTTGCCGGATGGAGCGGAGGCCCTTATATTAGAACGGATAATATCTGGTTCAGCGCTAGTCCTATTATTTTGGGAGCTGGTGAAACGAGAACGTTCTCTGGTCTTACATGGCAAGATGCAGACTCTGGATGTGGTCTTGGTGGAGCCAGCCCGCTTAGCCCTGCCTATTTGCCAATTTATAACGATGAGGGAGGCATTGCATATGCTGGAAACGTCTTGATGTATACAGATGGCCGTTCAGATGTAACATTGTGCCAAAACCTGAGTCAAGGCATCGTATTCCAAGAAGGTGGAGTATATGATATTTTGATCACATCACATCCGTAATATGATCAAGTAAGAAAAAGAGAGGGATTTCATGGAATCCCTCTCTTTTTCGTTGTAGGAGTAACCTTTGATAAAAAATGTGTTTATAGTTTTCTTTTCTTACTCTGCATTTAAGAGTAGAAGAAATGCCTGTAAAAGCTGAGGAAGTGACGTTGTAAAAGGTAGAAAGGTGCTTTGTGAAATTAAAACAACGCCTATGTTTGTTAAAACAATGACAATGTATAATAAAACAAAGGCAATGTCTGATAAAACAAAGGCATTGCTTTGGATTTTATAAAAGATGTTGATTCAAATTAATATGTGAAGAGTCCTTAATCCGGCTTTTCGGACTGAATTGTTTATTCGATGGTTTTGTAGAGCGTGGAGGGATTGTGGCGGCCTTCGAGGACGTCAAGGATCTCCTCTTCTGTCGAGAGGTTGAAGTCGCCAGGGATGGTGTTCTTCAGCGCTGCGGCAGCTAATGAGTAGTTCAACTGCATCTGCTTGTCGTCGGGAAAGAGGCTGATGGCATGGAGCCAGCCACCCATGAAGGCATCGCCCACACCTACGGGGTCGATTACGTCGAGGATGTCCATGATGGGAGACTGTAGCAGTTCGCCTTCAGTCCAAAGCAGTCCTGTCAGGGTGTGGTGCTTCGAAGACACGGTGTTGCGCATGCCCATCATCCAGTTCTTCAGGCGAGGAAAGTGCTCGTGCAATTCATCGAACCACTCGCGATACTCGTCCATCTGCATCTTGAAACTGGAATCGATGGCTGTAAAGGGTGGTTGTGGATGCTGGCTGAGCCATTCAAACTCGATGGCATCGCCAAACATCATATCACAACGTGACAGCATCCTGCTGAGCGTCTCGCGAGGATTGGCCCCTTCGTAGCGCCACAGGTTCTTGCGGTAGTTGATGTCGAAGCAGACGGTCACACCCATTTCATCGGCGATGTCGAGGGCCTCGAACGTGGCATCGGCTGCCTGTTGGGAGATGGCTGCCGTGATGCCCGACACGTGGAAGTAAGCACAGTCTTTCAGTATCTCCCTCCAGGGAATCATACCTGGCTTCAGGTCGAAGTAGGCAGAATTGGCGCGATCGTAGATCACTTTCGGGGCCCTCATGCCTGCGGCAGGCTCGAAGTAATAGGTGCCAATGCGCTGTCCGCCGTAGAGCACGTGACTGGTATCGACGCCAAGCTGTGCCAGGTTCATCGCTCCAGCATGGCCCACAGGTGTGTCAGGCAGGCGGGTAATATAGGTCACGTTTTCTCCCTGTGTGGCCAGCGATACGGCTACGTTGGCCTCGCTGCCGCCATACTTGCTGGTGAACGTGTCGCCTTGTGTCAGTCGTAGGTGGTCGTTCTTTGAAAATCGGAGAAGCAACTCTCCGAAGGTAACGATTTTCTTGTTCATATCCGTTTTTGTGATGTTATGGTTGGCTCTCACCCTCGATATACTGAGACATCAGCAGGTGGTCGCCGTCGTAGACGACATAGGAGAACTGGCTAATCCAGTCGCCAAGGATAATCATCCTGGCCTTTTTCGTCAGCTGGAGGTCTACCTCGATATGCCGATGGCCATAGATAAAGTAGTCGACATTGGAGTGATACTGGATGTACTTCTTTGTGAAAAGCACCAGATGTTCGCGCTGGTCACCCATGTAGGCTGGCTCCTCGCCGTTGGGGCGCTTCAGCCGCGAGTGCTTGGCCCAGTTCAGTCCGAGCCACATGCCCCAGCGGGGGTGCAGGGCTGAGAACATCCATTGGCAGAAGGGGGAGTGGAAGACGGCGCGTATCAGTTTAAACGACTTGCTGGGGTCTCCGAGGCCGTCGCCGTGGGCCAGGAAGAACATCTTTCCGTAGATCTCCGTCGTCTCTGGCTGTTTGTGCAGGATGACGCCGCACTCCTTCTCCAGATAATCGTAGGCCCAGATGTCGTGGTTGCCCGTGAAGTAGTGAACCTCCACGCCCATGTCCGTCAGTTCGGAAATCTTCCCTAAGAATCGGGTGAAACCTTTGGGCACCACATACTTGTATTCGTACCAGAAGTCGAACATGTCGCCCAGCAGGTAGACGGCTGCGGCCTTCTCCTTGATGGAGTCGAGGAAGCGCACAAGCCTTCGCTCCTGCATCCGTCTGTGAGGGATGGCCAGCGACCCGAGGTGGGCATCGGAGAGGAAATAGATATTCTTCATCTGTGGCAATCTGTATAATCTGTGGCTTCAATCAAAGCCTAACTCTACGCGGGCTTCTTCGCTCATCATCGACTGGTCCCAGGCGGGCTCGAAGACGAGGTTCACATTCGAACCCTTGACACCCTCGACGCTCTCTACCTTCGTGCGTACATCTTCTAATATATAGTCGGCGGCGGGGCAGTTGGGAGCCGTAAAAGTCATTTCCAGCTCCACCGTGTAGTCCTCCTGCACGTCGATCTTGTAAATCATTCCCAGGTCATAGATGTTGACGGGAATCTCAGGATCGTAGACTGTCTTCAGCACATCCACGATCCGCTCTTCTATCTGAGTCTTCTCTTCTTGTGTCATAATCTGCGTGCAAAGATACGCATTTTTGATTAATTATTCACATCTTTGCGGAAAAATATATTATTCTTAAATGTGGATGTGCTGACACACGCTCTTTTTAGTCACTCCAGCATACAGGCAAATCCATGCATGTTTGGTATGTGAGGTATGTGACGTAATTTGCCGTTATTGAAATAAATATTTTTTCCCGTTTTGAATGAAAATGCCTGGACGGCTTGGCTGCATGGGCTGACCTGCGAGACTGTAGATCCTGTCGTCGTGGGGACGACTGAGGATGAGGGCGCTGATGGCTGTGGCAGGTAGTCCTTCCTCGGAGAACGTGCCCTTGACGTAAACACGGTAGCCCTTGGCTTCAAGGCTGATGGTCTGCGTGGCCGAGAAGGTCTGCTGCTGACGGCTTGTGCCTTCTGCGATGGTCTCGCTGTTCAGCCAGAGGCTCCAGTCTCCGGCAGTCAGTCCTGTTAGTGTCACAGTACTGGCTTCCGTAGCCATATTCAGCACGACTAATATCTCGCTGTCGCCTTCCTTGCGGGTATAGGCCAGGACATTGCTGTTGGCAGGACTGAGCATCACCCAGTTGACGGAACTCTTGTCGTGCAAAGCGGGAACGGCATGCTTCAGGGCTGTCAGCGTGCGGATGGTGTTGCGCATCTTGTCGTCTTTCGTCGTCCAGTCGATTTTGGTGTCTGTGAAGTAGTTGAGGGCCTGATTGCCGCCCGTCTCCTGTCCATTGTAGATGAGCGGCATGCCATAGAGGGTATAGGCTAGTACGGTGAGTGGATAGCGGTTGTTGCCGTATTTCTCTGTCAGTGTCTTCTTGCTCTCATTCCAGTTCTGGTCGTGGTTGGTTAGGTAGAGCATACGGCCAAAACCCTGGCTCTTCGAGGCATCAAGAAGCGTGTTGGCAAAAGCTTTCAGGCGTGCAGAGTTGTTACCTGCCGATCCGTAGTTGATCAGACTGCTCTGAAAAGCCCAGGCATAGTCGTAGTCGAAGCCTGCAGTCTTCAGCCTCGTTACATCCTGTGCGATATCTGTCTCACCAAGGAAGGTGATGGTCTTGCCATTCTTGTAGCCCTTGATTTCAGGGATAGTCGCCTGCCAATAGGCTGTAGGGATCTCCGGACTACTGATGTAATCGCAACGATAACCGTCAATGTCGGCCTCGTCGATCCAGAACTTCAGACAGTCGTTCATCGCCCGCTGTAAGTCTGCATTGCCATAGTCCAACTGATAGACGTCGCCATAGTTATTGGGATGTACGAAGCGGTCGCCGTTCTTCTTGTAATACTCTGGATGCTCAGTCACCCATTTGGCATCAGTGGCCGTATGGTTGGGTATCCAGTCGAGCCACACCTCCATATTCAGCTCATGGGCTGCAGTCACCAGCGCCTTCAGGTCAGCGATGGTGCCATAGTCGGGGTTGGTCTGTTGGAAGTCTGTGGCAGCGTATGGGCTGTTGATACCGCCGCCTCGAGGATAGACAGGCATGAGCCAGACAATGTCCACGCCGAGTGTCTTCAGTTCGCCGAGTTGCTGCTGGGCGGCGGCGAACGTTCCTTCTGTGGTGAACGAACCGACGTTCATCTCGTAAATCACCTGATGGCCTGCTTCATTCTTGGCAGTGGCTGTGTTAATGGCGTCAACGTAGTCGGCAGCCAGTGCTGGGGAAATGAAATATGAAGCATGAAGGATGAGGATGCTTAAATTCTTTTTATTCATAATCATAATATTATATCTTCGTTTTTCACTCTTCACTTAAAAATAGGGCGGCCGCTCTTCCCAGAGCAGCCAGCCCAGGATTGTTAAAATTTTAACTCAAATTACAGTAAGCCTTGATGAAGCAGGACATTACTGTTTGACGTAGACTGCAAAGCCCTTGGCATCGAGGTCGATGGGGGTGTTCGCGTCGAGAGAGACTTCAGTGATAGAAGGGCCGTCGACGATGGTCTGGCTGTTAAGCCACTGGGTGTAGGAGGCGGCAACGATAGCATCGCAACGTACAGAGCAAGGAGCGGAGCCGAGGTTCAGGAAGACCAGGACGGGACCGCGCTGGTAGGCCAGCACCTGCGGATTGTCGGTGGAAAGAAACTCCACGGGAGCATCTGCAGCCAGCGAGGGCTGGGTGTGGTGCAGGGCCACAAGGGTACGGACGGTGTTCTGCATCATGCGGTCAATCTGGCTCCACTTGACCTTTGCATCAGTAAAATAGTTCAGGGTATCGGGGTCGCCGATTTCCTGTCCCTGGTAGATGAGCGGCATGCCATAGAAGGTGAACTCGAGCACGGTGAGCAGATAGCGGTTGTCGCCGTAGAAGTCCTTCAGGGTGTGACCACCGTCGTTGTAGTTCTGGTCGTGGTTGGTCAGATAGACCATGCGACGGTTCTTGATGGCTTTCGAGCCTTCCAGAAATTGTTCGCAGATGGCCTTCAGAGAGTCTGCATTGTCGCTGTCCTTGAATTTCCATGCCAGCGCACCCTGGAAGTCCCAGGCGTAGTCGTAGTCGAAGCCGCACGAGTCGATACGGATATTGTGGCGGTTACTGATGTCGGTCTCACTGAGGAACTCGATGGTCTTACCACTGTGGCCCTTGAGTTCGGCAATGATGTTCTGCCAGAAGCTGACGGAGATAGTAGGACTTGAGACGTAGTCGCAGCGGAAGCCGTCGACATCGCACTCGCTGATCCAGAACTTCAAGGCGCTGTTCATGGTGTTGACCAGCCCTTCGTCCTGATAGTTCAGTTCATAGACATCGCCCCAGCCGTGCGGATGGATCATCTGGCCCTTGGCATCTTTTGTGAAGTATTCGGGATGTTCGTTGACCCAAGGATTCTCTACAGCCACATGGTTGGGCACCCAGTCAAGCCACACCTTCATGCCGTGCTCATGGGCAGCAGCCACGAAGGCCTTTAGGTCATCAACGGTGCCGTATGCGGGATTTACTGCCATAAAGTCCATCGAGGCATACGGACTGTGCATCGTTTCACCTCGCGGATAGATGGGCATCAGCCAAAGGATGTCGGCGCCTAAGGTGTCGAGTCTTGCCAACTGCTCCTGGGCTGCCTTGAATGTGCCCTCTGGGGTGAAGGCTCCTACGTTCAACTGGTAGATGATGCGGTTTTCCTGACTGACAGGCTTGGTGCCGTCTACCGTGAATACCGCTTTCCCTGGGTTGCAGGCTGCCAGAAGCAGCACTGCAACGAGGGATAAGATAGATATTTTACTCTTCTTCATAACTATGAATTATAAACTCAATTAGCGGTAAATGTATAGCTCTGATTAGCAACAACGGTTGCAATGTCTTGCTGCACACCGTCACCTTCACCATTCAGGATGAGGTTGTACTCGCCGCCATCGTTCGGCAGGGGGAATACCAGCGTGCCGTTCTCATTGATGGTAGGCTTGATGCCACGCCAGCCGCCATAGATCTCACCAGCCCCCCAGGCATAGAGACGAGGATCGTTGTATCCTGCATTGTTCTGGATGGTCACCGTATTGGCAGACTCTTCCCATCCAGTATTTACATCGTAGAAATGGCTGCCAGCGGTGAACACCTCGGGACCGTCCACCTGCGGACTTCCGTTGTCGTTCAGGATCAGATTGAACGTGCCATTTGCAGGCAGTTCGAAAAGACACCAGCCGTTGTCGGTCACCTTCACCGGTGCTGCGCCAGGCCATCCACCGCAAGCCTCGCTGTCGCCCCATACATAGAGATGAGGATCGGCATAGCCCACGCTGTTCTTCACGGCAATGATCACCGTTTCGCCCGTAGGCTGAGGTTCTGGGGCGGGACTGGGATCAGGCGTCTCGCCACCAGGCTGGAAGGTTGCAGGATCAATCTCTGTCACACCTGCAGTGGTGATGTGCAGATACACATCGTGGTCGATGGTGTAGGCAAAGTCTGCCAGCTGATTAGAACCGGCATTGCTGAAGATGAGGTTCTCAGCCAGGCCGGTATTCGCCTCACCCATGTCGAAATACTTATAGGTAACGCCGTTGACAGTCTGCTCACCGGTCACCTCCATGCCGGGCCAGTCACCGTTCAGGTTGTTGGTATCACCCCACATGTAGAGATTCAGAGCATCCCAGCCCGTCTCGTCGTAAACAAACACGGCATAACCGTCGTGCTTCACGCTGGGCTCCAGGCCGATCTCTTCGACACCGTCGGCGGTGATGCGCAGATAGATGTTGCGCTCGATGGCGAAGTTGAAGTCTGGCAACTGCACGCCAGCGCCGCCATTATTGAAGATCAGATTCTCAACGAGTCCGGTGTTGGCCTCACCCATGTCGAAGTATTTCCATGTGACACCGTCGTGATTCCAAGTGCCAGTGACATTCATGCCGGGCCAGTCGCCGTTCAGGTTGTTGACGTCGCCCCACATATAGAGGGTAAGCACATCCCAGCCCGTCTGATCGTCGACATATACGGCGAAACCGTCGTGCTCAGGCTCTGGTGCCTCGCCACCACTCCAGTAGTAACTCTCCCAGCGCTGTCCCCAGATGTTGGTAAAGGTGCCAACGCCCGGATTGTCGGTATGCAGCGCCTCATCACCTGCAGTAGTGAACTCCTTGCCCTGATTCTTTGAGAAGAAGCGGAAACCGTCGGCCAACGACTTGCCGCCTACGAAAGTGCTGGGGTCGAGATAGATGCCCCACTTGATATTGCTGTTGGGGGCCTTTGTCAACAGATACTGCGGATTGCCGACGGCCTCTTCCTCGCCGTTGAAGGCTCCGGTGATATAGATCTCCTCGTCGGCAGTGGTGCCGAAGGGGGCAATGAACTCCAGCAGGATACGTTCGGCCCGTGTCTCAAACTGCTGACGCTCATGGTCGAACGTGATGTCTTCGTCGCTCTTACAGCCTGTCAGCAACCCCGTCAGGGTCAACAGACCTAACATCAGACTATATATCTTGGTATTCATAATCTTTAATCTTTAAACTTTAAGCTTTAAGCTTTCATTTTTCAATTTTCAATCTTCATTGATAACTCGGGTTCTGAATCAATCCGGGATTGACAGAGATAGCCGTCTGTGGCAATGGATACCACTCATACTTACGGTCGCGCTGAGCAGGCAGGCTGATGCCGTCCTCGGTAGCCCGTCCCCAGAACCACCACTGACCCTGCGTGAACTTGTCGAAACGGCGCAGGTCGGTACGACGGCGGTTACCCTCGCCCAGATATTCCTTGCCCCACTCAGAGAGCATCCAGTCCATATCGAACTGTGTGAAGCCTGGTCCGGGAATGCTGAGTGCAGAACTGCGGTCGGAAGTCTTATAGTAGCGGGCACGTACAGCATCCACATAGTTCTTGGCCTCGGAACTGTTGCCCTTGCGCATCTCACACTCGGCCACATTATAGTAGGCCTCGGCCAGACGGAACTGCACATCGTCGATGCTCTTGAAACCGCCCTGCTCATCGTTGGGATACAGCGGATACTTCACCAGACGGACACCGGAGTTGGTCTCGCCCCAACGGGGACTCATCACCGTCTCGAGATTGCGCCCCTGATTGAGGAAGGTACCCAGCTGGTCGACATACACCAGATCCTGACCATCGCGGTCTGCATCGGCTTTCAGCACGTCGCCCGTTCCGAAGTTGGCACGGATAACGCCTTTCAGGAACATGCCCGGGCCGTGGGTCTTAGTAGCAGTATCGTAGGTGTAGTTCTGCTTGCGGATGTCGCGGTCGTCGAAGCGCTCGTAAGGGGCACCCAGTTTGTCGCCATAGTCCAGGAAACACTTGGCACCGGTAGTACCGCCAGTAGGCAGGACGGTGCCTGAGTTGTCGAACGAAGGAACCAAGCACACACAGTTCCAGGCGCCGATACCGTCGTAGCTCTGTCCGAAGTAGTCGGCATAGCCATACCACATGCCCACCATCGTTCGTACATTCGAGATGGCGTTGGCAGCGCCCTGACCGTCTTCGGCAGCCAGTGCGAAGATGACCTCAGGACTCTTCACGTTGTCCATCGAATAGAGGTTGCGGTAGTTCTCGTCGATGGCGTAGTTGCCGTATGTGCCGTTGATAATCTCCTTCGACAGGGCTTCGCACTCGTCATAGTGGCTCTCACCGATGAATACCTCGGCATTGAGCAGCAGACGGGCCTTGAGCAGACGGTTCATTGCCTGATTGGCGCGGTTCACCATCGAGTGGTTGGCATCGTCCTTGGCCAAGGCACTGACTGTCTCGTCGAGTTCGGTAGCAATGAAGTCGTAGATCTTCTTGCACGAGGTGTTCCAGTCGGGATCGGCAGTACCAGGCACCTCACTGCTGGCGGAGGTGTTCAGTGGCAGGGCACCACCCCAGAGTTCGAAGATGCAGTAGTAGTTCCAGGCACGGATGGTGCGCACCTCGGCCACATATTGTGCCAGTTGTGCATCGCTCATCCCCAGTCCTGCAGCACTCAGACCCTCTAGGTCGCTGAGCAGCAGGTTGGCCAGTCCGATAGCCGTCCAGGCTCCGTTCCAGGCATTATTGATGATGGTCGACTCTGAAGTCCAGTTGTGCCATGAGAGCACGGTCTTCATAGCTTCGTCCCATCCCCAGAGTCCGGCATTCCATACGCGCCAGGTAATCTGGTCGGAGGGGTATTCCGAGAGGTGGAAGAAGTTCTCGCCAGCCAGTGTCTGTGATGTCTGTCCGTAGATGGCTGCCACAGCGCCTTTCACACTAGCCTCATTCTGATAATAGACACCGGCGTCTATACGGTCGTACACTTTCTCGTCAAGATCTGTACAGGCGGTAACGAGGAAAGAGGAAAGTGGAAGGAGGAACGAGCAAACTCTTGCCACTACCTTATTATATTTATATGTAGTCATAATTATCAATTTTCAATTATCAATTTTCAATTAATGGAATCTTACCGTAACGCCCATTGTGATGTTTGTTGCCTGCGGATAGGCACTGTTGGAATCGATACCGGGAGTGATGCCCGTAGAGGTGACGATTGAGGGGTCGTTGCCTTCATAGCCTGTCAGCGTGAAGACGTTCTTGGCGGTGAGGTAGACACGCAGGTTCTCAACCAACTGGCGGTTCTTCGGACTATAGGTATAGCCCAGAGTGACGTTGTCGAGCTTGAAGTAGTTGCCGTTCTCGAGGAAATAGCTTGAGATGATACCACCGCTCGACTCCACGTCGGCATAGTCGGTATAGGCCGTGCGCAGCACATTGTCGGTACCCGCTCCCTTCAGTCCCATACCATATTTACGCATGTTGAAGATCTCGAAGCCGAGGGCACTGCGGAAGAGCATGCTGAGATCCCAGTTCTTGTAGCTCAGCGAGTTGCTCCACGACAGGAAATGCTTGGGAGCGCCGTTGCCGATATTACGCTTGTAGGTGGGATCGGCCTGGGCTGCGGGCACGGCATTGCCATTGTTGTCGTAGATGAGCAGTAGTCCGTTCTCATCGACACCGGCATGCTCGTAGCCATAGAACTGACCGATCTTGCCGCCCTCCTCCACACGGAAGAAATACTCGCTGGTGCCGGGACCCGGCTTCTGATAGAGGTCGAGGTAGGCCATCTGATAGGCATCGCTTGAGAGTTTGGTGAGTTTGGTCTGCCCCATGCTCCAGTTGATGCCGGTCGTCCACTTGAGGGCTTTCTTGGCCAGCACGTCGTAGTCGAGCGACACTTCGATACCTGTATTCTTGGTGGTTCCGACGTTCACCAAGATGGTGTTGTAGATGAACGGCGGCTGCGGAGCCGTATAGTTGTAGAGCAGATCCTGAGAACGGCGGTCGAAGTACTCCACACTACCACGCAGACGGCTGTTCACGGCTACGAAGTCGACACCCACGTTGAAAGCCGTAGACTTCTCCCAAGCCAGATCGGGGTTGGCATTCAGCGAGGGTGCATAGCCGTTGATCCACTGATTGTCGATAAGATAGGCACCACGGGTACTATAGGTGGCGATGCTCTGATAGGCATTAAAGTCAGAACGGCCAGTGACACCATAACTTACTCGGGGTTTCAGACTCTGGAAGGTCTGAGCCAGATTCTGTGCAAACGGAGCCTTGGTGAGTTCCCAGGCCAGGGATGCTGAGGGGAAGCTACCCCACTTGGTGTTGGCACCAAACTTGGTGCTGCCCTCACGGCGCATCGAAGCCGAAGCGAAGATCATATCGTTGTAGTTATAGTTCAGACGTCCGAAGAAACCTATCAGCGTCGATTCTGAACTGCCTGCCCAGAGGTTGGCCTTGCCGTCGCGCAGATAACTGCCGCTTCCGATGCCATGATACGAGAGGGCGTCGTAGACAAAACCCATGTTCTCGTTGCCGCTCTGCTCCCACTTGCTGCGCTCCCATGAATAGCCGAGCACGGCCTTCAACTGGTGTTCATTGAGCGTCAGCGTGTAGTTGACGAGCCACTCCAGGCGGTTCGTCCACCACTTCTGGTAGTTGATGCGGGCACGACCGGCATAGCCATTCCAGAACGACTCGCTGGAGGTCGACGGTGTATAGAAGTTGTCCTTCAGATCGTTGTACTGCAGGGCATAGCTCAGCGAGGTGTTCAGATTGTGCTGCTCCATCTGCAGGATGTTTAACTTCACATCGGCATTACCCAAGAGGTAGATGCGGTCGCCCTGGCTGACATTCTCCTTCAGGTCGTTCACAGGGTTGTGGATGTCGGTAGGCGAGTTGGGCTGATAGTATGTGCCGTCGGGATTCTTCACGGGCACAGTGGGGTTCATGGTCAGGGCGGTGTCAAACAGTCCGTCGTTGCCCCACTCCTCGTGTACCTTGCGGACAGAGAGCGATGAGTTGAACTGCAGACGGTTGTTCAGTACACGCTGTTCGCCGACGAAGCGCCCGCCGTATTCCTCACGTCCGGAAACGATGTCCAGACCATTACCTTTCTTATAGTTCACTGACAGGCCGAAATAACCGTTCTTCGTGGAAGAATCGATAGAGAGATACTGGTTCAGATTATAGCTGACAGGACGAGTGATCTCATCCCACCAGTCAGTATCAGCACCATAGTCCTGACCACGGCGCGAACGACGGAACTCATCGGTTGAGAGAATGCCAACACGCGGTTTCTGCACGTTGAAGGCAATATAACTGTCGTAGGTGACGTTGGTGACGCCAGCCGTGCCGGAGCCTTTCTTCGTCGTTACCAGAATCACACCGTTGGCACCACGGGTACCGTAGATGGCAGCCGAGCCGGCATCCTTCAGCACCGTGATCGACTCCACATCCTGAGTAGCGATGTTACGCAGGTCACCGCCGGCGATACCGTCGATGACTACCAGGGGACCGTTAGAGGCCGTGAGCGATCCGGCACCACGCACCTGGATATTGGTCATGGCGTTGGGGTTGGCATCGGCCGATGAGGCCACGTTAAGACCAGCCACCTTACCGGCAATCAGGGCCATGGGGTCGCTGGCGGCTCCTTGGTTGAACTGATCTTTGCTGATCTGAACGACCGAACTCGAAATCTCTTTCTTGGCCATCGAGCCGTAGCCCACGACCACTACTTCGTTCAGCTGTGCCACGTCTTCCTTCAGCGTGATCTCCAAGCCATCTTTGGCTTTCTCCTCCTGCGGGTTGTAGCCGATAAAGCTGATCACCAGTGTCGCACCAGACTTACACTGTAAAGTGAATTTTCCGTCAAAGTCTGTGACGGTGCCGTTCGATGTTCCTTTTTCCATGACGCTGGCGCCGATGACATCCTCACCAGTGTCGTCTTTCACATGGCCACTGACGGTGGTCTGCGCTGAAACATCCAAGGCAAAACACACAACCGCTATGAGCATGAGCAAGCGGCAGAATTGACTCTTCGTTTTTTCCATTGTTTTACTTTTTAATTAATTAGAGTTACTTATAAAGATAATTCTCATTTTTCCAATTTCTCAATCCTTACGGCAGCACCTCCACTACGGGCAAGTCTGAGCTTCAGTGTACTCCCGCTGGTCACTTCTTCCTGACGAATAGTCATCGGATAGGGATTCGTCTCATAGTCGGCATCAGGACCGTCTTCATAGATGACAGCGCGGTAAGTGGCATCGGCATCCAGGAAGTCGAGCCTCAGAGACAGTTCACGAGCCTCTTCATTGGTGATGCTACCGATAAACCAGCGGTCACCACCCCGCATTCCCGCTGACGCGCCTACCCGTTGCCTTTCCTTTCGGGCTACAGTCACATACTTGCCTATCTCACCGTTGGGGACAATCGTCTTGCTCCAGGTCGTCGGACAACTTTCGATAAATGTCAGAGCAGGCTGGCCTTCGTAGTTCTCAATGGCATCGGCAGCCATCTGCAACGGACTGTAGATAATCACGAACTCGCCGAGCTGCTTCGCCAGAGTTGAGTGAGGATGAGTGCCTTTCACCACCTCCGAGAAGTTGAAGATGGCAGGCGTGAAGTCCGTAGGCCCGGCCAGACAGCGGGTGAAGGGCAGGGTGACGGTATGGGCAGGAGGATTGCCGCCTCTGCGGTCCCAGGCATTATACTCCTGACCGCGAACACCCTCTTGAGTCATCAGGTTGGGCCAGGTGCGCTGAATACCGGTGGGCATGGCAGGCTCGTGGTTGTCAATCATGATGTGGTGCTTGGCAGCCGTCTCAATGACCTTACGGTAGTGGCGGATGCCGTACTGCGACTTAGCCAGTTCCTTGCCGTCGAAGAAATGCCCCACGTAGCCCGTCTTCACGGCACGGATGCCCAGATGGTTGAACCATGCAAAGGCGGAGTTCATCTGCTCTTCTAAGAGTTTTGCATTGCCCCACGTTTCCGTATGGCCGATGAAGCGCACGCCTTTCGACAGAGCGTATTTGCATACCTCTTCTATATTAAAGTCTGGATAAGCCTTCAGATACGAGATCTTCTCGCCCTGTCCCCATCCTGGATTCCAACCCTCTGCCAGCACACCGCTGAAGCCGTGACGGGCAGCAAAGTCGATATATCTCTTTACGTTTTGTGTGGTTGCCCCGTGTGTCGGACCCATCTCCCAGGTGTTCTGCTTCTTGTGGATGCTCCACCAGATGCCGATGTATCGGCCCGGCTCAATCCAGGAAGTGTCTTCTATCTTTGATGGCTCGTTCAGATTCAGCATCAGCCGCGAGGTCATCAGGTCACCAGCTGTCTTACCTATTATAATAGTACGCCAAGGCGACTTCGTCTCCCCCTCGCAATACACCTTTACCCCACTCTGCCAAGGTGTCAGTGCCGTCTGCAACCTTACAGCGGAAGCAAGCTCTTCACTCTTCACTCTTGACTCTTCACTTCTAACGGGTGTCAGGTTGATGCTGGCATAGTCCTCAAGTGCAGCCTCGTGGATGGCGAGGTATAGCGAGTCCTCGTATTCTATGGTGAGCGGCGTGCATACGGTATCTTTCCTGCTCAGCAGATCAGCGGTGTAGATGCCCTCGAAGTATTCAGTACGGTTAGTAGGAATCGACCAAGCCTTGGCATCGTGTGCCAAGGTGATCTCGGTCAATTCGTCCTGAATACAATACTTCTCACCTTTACTGATACTTGGCAGAATATATCGGAAGCCGACACCGTCGTTGAACACACGGAACACGACGCTCATCTGTCGGCCTGACTTCTCTCTGAAATTCACAGTAAGTTCATTGTAATGGTTGCGCACCGTCTCCTCTTCGCCCCAGAGCTGTGTCCACGTCTCGTCCTTCGAAGCATAGCTTTTGCCCATCAACTTGACATCATCACCTAATGATCCTTTGTCGAGAAGGAAACCGAGGTGCGAGGGAGCGACAATCGTCTTTGCACCATACTTAATCGTGTAATAGGGTTTGCTGGCCTTCACGCCGACAGCAACCGTCACGGTGCTGTCGGGTGAACAGACCAAAGCATCCTTTGCCTGAACGTTGGCAAAGAAACTACAACTAACTAAAACAATTAACCTAACTAATAACTTATGCATGAGGAACAAATTTTTATACATTGATTGTGAATTCGACGGCAAAGTTAAGACGATAAATGTCCATATACAAGCTGTTCAAACAAAAATCAAAATACTTAAAAATATAATTACCTGATAATCAAAGTATTCCTTTTCAATGCGCAATAGAAAATCAAAACTTTTGCAATCCGTTTTTATCTTGATTTAGTCTTTTATCATGTACTTGGATTTGGTAGTTTCAAATAGAATCATTAACTTTGTGCCGAATTAATAACTAAACTCGGAATACAATGAATAAATTGGTAGCCATCGCATTTACAGCCTTGCTCATCGTAGCATGTGGAAGACCTGTTGCCGACACTCAGACAGACCGGCTCTATCAGACACTCGACAGTCTGATAGAACGTCACGACGAAATCGTGGCTGCTAAGGAATCGCAGATCATGACACTCTCCAAGGGTCTGCAGGGCGTCACACTGACACCAGAACAAGAATACGACAAGAATCTTCGGCTCTACGACGAGTATCTAGCATTCCGTTTTGACTCAGCCTACTATTACATCAATCGCAACATACAGAGCCCTTTGGCAACGACCGATGCTGATCGTCATGCCGCCAGTGCCATACGATTGGCCCACATTCTCAGCGTCTCGGGCATATTCAACAATGCCCGGCTGCTGCTTGACAGTATACAACCAGCCCGGCTTTCAACCGAAACCAGGGTATTGTACTACAACCAGCGCGCAGAACTGAATCTCTACCGTTCGGAGATGGCACAATACACACCTTATTTCATGAACTATATCGACAGTGCGCAGCATTTTCGTCAGTTATTATTACAGATTGCTCCTAAGGAATCGTTCGAGTATATGACGAGCCGTGCCAGCTATACCTGTGAGCAAGGGGATGTAGATGGAGCTGTCCGGCAGTTTGAGCAGTATCTGCCTACCTTGCAGTCGGGCGATCGTCGCTATAGCATTGTCGCCAGTACATTGGCCTATTTCTATTGGAAGAACAATAATCCCAAGCAGCAGGAGTATTATCTGCTACTCTCGGCCATCAGCGATTTGCGCGGTGCCATCCTTGAGAATAATGCCCTGCGCGAACTGGCATCTATACTGATGGAAAGGGGAGTCTATGAACGGGCCTATCGCTACCTATCGCGAGCCAGCAACGATGCACAACAATATGGCAGTCGTTTGCGGAGCATGCAGGTGGCTCGGCTGGCACCGGTTATTACTAAGGCTTACGATACCGAGCGAGAACATGCATTGCAGCGCACTAACCGGCTGCTCACCATTTTGGCCGCAATCGCTCTCTTGTTGGTGGGCCTCATCCTCTTTAATTTCTGGCTGCTCTACAAGCGTCGCATCGCCAATAGGAAAATCAACCAGATGAATGCGGTGCTCACCAGCCAGAACGAGGACATGCAGACACTCAACACCCAACTCTCAACACTCAACTCCCAGATGAAGGAGGCCAACCGTATTAAGGACGAATACATTGGTCGATTCCTGGAGCTGTGCAGTGCCCTCATCCATCGGGGTGAGGAGCGGCACAAATACTTTAACCGCCTGGCTCGCGACCGTAAGTTGGAAGACCTCTATGCCGAACTGAAGAGTAGCTCGGCCATCAACGAGGGTGTCAAGATGTTCCACCAGAATTTCGACACAGCCTTCCTGAATATCTATCCTGATTTCATTAGTGAGGTGAACCGTCTGATGACACCCGACAGCCAGTTTGAAATAGAAGAAGACTCCACAAAGTTGACTACCGAACTGCGCGTGCTGGCTCTCATCCGACTGGGTATTGTCGACAACCAGAAGATAGCCGACATCCTGCGCTCGTCGATAACAACCATCTATACTTACCGCTCAAAACTCAAGTCCCGGGCCTTGCAGAAGGATACCTTTGAGGATGACGTCAAGCAGATCGCTACCTACTGATGAGATATTGGTCTCTCAATCTGGCTTGCTCTTCTCATCACACCCAGGACTGCCATGTAGTTATTGACATCAGCACTTCCCCTGCTCGTGGAATGAGTAGTATTGGCCGTCTGTGACAATCACATGATCCAGGAAGTGGATGTTCATAACCTCACAGGCTCTACTGATACTTCTTGTCAATGCATCGTCAGCCTTGCTGGGGGAGAGGTTGCCTGAGGGATGGTTGTGGCAGACGGCGAGGATGGTGCAGTTGGCGAGGACGGCTTCTTTCATGACGACGCGGATGTCGACGGCTGTCTCGGTGATGCCGCCATGCGAGATGCGTACTTTCTTGATGAGACGGTAGTGCTGATTCATCAGCAGTGCCCAGAACTCCTCTACGTCAAGATCCTGCATAACGGGGTGCATATGGTTGTAGATGCGGGTGGCAGTACCCAGGTCTGGCCGTTCCTCGGGGGTCTCTGCCTGACGTCGTTTGCCCAGTTCGCAGGCAGCAAGGATAGTGATGGCCTTCGCCAAGCCAATGCCATTGTACCGACATAGATCGCGGATGGTCATCTTACCTAGCGTGTTCAGGTTGTTGTTGCAGTCGGCGAGGATTTTTTTCATCAGGTCGACGGCTGTCTCCTTTGTGGAACCAGAGCCGATGAGGATGGCTAACAATTCTGCGTTGGTAAGTGCTTCAGTTCCTGCACTTGCCATCTTCTCACGTGGACGGTCTTCTTGCGCCCATTGATTGATGTTGAGTTTCTTCATAGTGCTTCATTTAAGTTTTAAAGGGTTATTATTTGTAGAATGTCTTTTCGAAAGCTGTAAATTCGTCTTGTCGTAGCACGTACCGCTTCCACCATGATTCGATGAATCCGAGTCCGTAACCCATGAGCTGGACGAAGGCCGCTGGGATGCTGAGCAGTCCCACCTTCAGACTCTTATTCCTAATGGTCGAGTCGATGCAGATGAATAGACTATATAATATAATAGGTATCCAAGGGCCGAAGCACATCCAGTAGAACTGGTCGCGATCAACGTAGTGCATCAGAGCCCGTCCTACGGCAGAGATGAGGATCAGGGCGATGACGCCCACGGTGAAGGCCGTCGGTAGCAGGTGGACGAGTTTCATCGTGCCAGGATGGCGCTTCTCAAGGTTGATGCGGGCGATACCGCTGTTATACACCTGACGGAAGAACTTCTTGAAGTCCGTGCGCCGCTTGTGCCACACCCAGGCCTCTGGGAAGAGCCTCGGACGATAGCCTGCCTCCACGATGCGGTAGGAGAAGTCGATGTCCTCGCCGAAGCGCATCTTCGAGAATCCACTTAACTGCAGGTAGACATCTCGGCGGATGCCCATGTTGAACGAACGGGGATAGAACTTGTCGAGCTTGGCCTTTCCGCCCCGGATGCCGCCTGTCGTGAAGAACGAGGTCATCGAATAGCTGATGGCCTTCTGCACAGGGGTAAATGACGGATGGGCTGCATCAGGGCCGCCGAAGGCAACGATTTCTTCCTTCTCAGATGACAAAGACTTGTCGATAGCCTCCACATAGCCTTTCGGCAGTACGACATCGCTGTCTAATATAATAATGTATTCGCCGTTGGCACGTTCGGCGCCATAATTGCGGCTCTGCCCGGGTCCGCTGTTCTCCTTGGCATAATAATGCAAAACAAGGATGTCTGCGTATTTGTCGCAAACATCCTTGCAGGTCTTTACCGATCCGTCTTCCACAATGATCACCTCGAAATCCCTCAGTGTCTGATTAGATAGGCTTTCGAGTAATTCGCCCACTTCTTCAGGGCGATTGTAGACAGGAACGATAATAGAGTATTTCATTATTCCTTGACGCGCTGCAGATAGCTGCCGTCGCGAGTGTCGACCTGGATAAGGTCGCCCTCGTTGATGAACAGAGGAACGCGTACCTCGACGCCAGTCTCCAGAGTAGCGGGCTTCAGCGTGTTGGTAGCGGTGTCGCCCTTGATACCCGGCTCAGAGTGAGTCACGCGAAGAACGGTCTTCACGGGCATCTCAGCGTAGAGGATGGTGCCATCGGTGGTGTCAGAAACGACTTCCACGATATCACTCTCTTTCATATACTCATGACCGATCACGAGTTCGTTGTCGATGGGAATCTGCTCGAAGGTCTCCTGGTTCATGAAGATACGTCCAGACTGATCCTCATAGAGATACTGATAGGGGCGACGCTCGATGACGACATCCTCCAGTTTCTCGCCGATGTTGAAGCGGCGCTCCAATACGCGACCGTCGGTGACGTTCTTTACCTTGATAATCATAATCGTGTTACCCTTGCCTGGCTTGCGGTGTTGGAAATCGATGCAAACCCAGATGCTACCGTCCATGCGAATGGCGGTGCCCTTTTTAATGTCTTGTGAATTAATCATATACCTTAAAACTGTTACTTTTTATCGTTTTCGGGTGCAAAGGTACTGCTTTTTTGGAAAAAAACATAAAAAGTTGCACTAAATTTCGAAGAAAACTTGCGTAATTCAAAAGAAATGAGTACTTTTGCACCCCAAAACGTTGAATTTGAACAAATAAATAAGTATAAAAAGCAATGAAAAGAACATTTCAGCCGCACAATCGCCGTCGCGTGAACAAGCACGGCTTCCGTGAGAGAATGGCCACCAAGAATGGTCGCCGCGTACTGGCCGCCCGCCGTGCTAAGGGCCGCAAGAAGTTAACGGTTTCTGATGAGAACCACGGCAAATAATTCCTGCCGCAGATCATCGAAATTCGAGTGAAACAGAGCGAAGTGGAGAGCAATCTTCACTTCTTTCTGTTTTTTATAC
>JAEEGI010009206.1_pt1 | contig 21687 bp, 16 predicted proteins | sample 8958751 | NCBI WGS metagenome assembly JAEEGI01 (sample SAMN16246545, study PRJNA631951) | gut metagenome | biome: gut microbiome; feature: rumen; material: KS-attached | host: Bos | place: Iran: Karaj | collected 2018-10 | reverse complement strand
CGAATACCTGATCTTCGCTTCGCTCATCGGCATTGCCGATCAGGTGGCAAAGGAACTCAAGGACATCGACCCGGTGGTGTTCGAGAAGGCCTACACGATGCCTTACAACGATATGTCGCGGGTCATCCACCTGACGAATTCTTACTCGAATGTGATGTCGCGCTACTCGACGCCCGTCCCGACGTATTCCGGCGGAGGCAGCCTCGGCGGTTTCAGCCGCAGCGGCGGCGGCGGCCATTCGTCGTTCGGCGGTGGCGGAGGATTCTCCGGCGGCGGCCATTCAGGTGTAAGATGACCGGAGATGTTTTTTTCGGGCGCGCCTTCGGACGCGCCCGATTTTTTTAGCAGACTTCGGTCAGGGCGCCGGTGGCGGAGTCGATGATGAAGCCGCGGACCGTCAGGTCGCGGGGCATCAGCGGGTGCTCGCGGACAGCGGCGACGGTGCGGCGGACGGAGGCTTCCGTGTCGTGGAAGCCCTCGAGCCAGGCCGTCAGGTCGATGCCGGAAGCTTCGACGGCCGAGAGTGTCTCTTCGGTGATTCCGCGCTGCAGCATCGCTTCGCGAAGATGTCCGTAGCACATATGGCAGGCACCGCACTGTGAATGGTGGACCACCATCACCTCTTCCACGCCGAGTTCATAGACGGCTACCACAAGGCTGCGCATCGCCGAGTCGTAAGGCGTGGGGATGAGGCCGCCGGCATTCTTGATGATCTTGGCGTCGCCGTTCTTCAGTCCGAGCGCTTCCTGCAGCAGCACCGACAGACGCGTGTCCATGCAGCTGACAACGGCCAGTTTCCTGGCGGGAAACTTGTCCGTGAGGAAGGGTTCATATTTTTTCCGGGCCACGAAGTCGCGGTTGAATTGAAGGATTTCGTCGATCATATTCGCTCGTTTTGTCTGTAAAATTACTAAATTTACACATTATGAAAAAGTACTTCCTTCTGATTCCGGCCCTCATCCTCGTACTCCTGTCCTCAGGGCCGGCCTGCAAGCGACAGAGTCCTCTTGCAGAAACGGGTCTGCCCGGCCAGGAATGGCTGTTTACCGGAAACGGACCCTATAAACTGACGACGAAGGTCGAGGCTGCGCCAGGCCCGGCCACTTTTGAACTGGTGACCGACCTGTCGCTGATGGCTGAAACGCCGGAAGTCGTGTTGAGCCGGAATGTGGAGATTCGCAGCGACAGCATCCTGACCGTGCGGCTGGGCGCTTTGAAGCCGGGATTCTATCAGGTGCGTCTGCGCGACTCCGTCCGGTGGAATATCGGCGTCCGTCCGGAGGCGGTGGTGAGCGCGCCCGACCCGCAGCCCGATTTCGATGCGTTCTGGGCGCAGACCCTTGCGGAACTGGCTGAAGTCCCGCTGGATGTCGAGTGGACGGAAATCCCCTTGTATTCCAACGAACTGCGCACCTGCTACGAAGTGCGCTATCCTTCCTGGGGCGGTGGCGTTTCGGGCGGCATCATTTCGATTCCCAACGCGGAAGGGAAGTATCCGGTGTGTCTCCAGTATATGGGATACGGCGCTCCAGTCTATTATTTCGACCCGAATGCGGCGGCCGACCGCATTGAGTTCGCGGTGAGCATCCGCGACCAGGGCATCTTCAAGGAAGGGCAGGACCGCTGGATCGACCGCGGACTTTCCGATAAAGAGACTTTCTACTACCGGGGTGCATTCTGCGATGCGAAGCGGGCGGTCGATTTCGTCGCTTCGCTCGACAAGGCCGATCCGGAACGCATCGTGGCCATCGGCGAGAGCCAGGGCGGCGCCCTGACCTTCGTGGCCGCCGCACTCGACACCCGGATCCGTGCCGCAGCGCCGGCCGTCCCTTTCCTGGGCGATTATCCCGATTATGCGAAGATTGTCTGGTGGCCGGTGCACGAGGTGTTCGAACAGGCTGACGCCGAGGAAATCGACCGGACGGAACTTTTCCGTATGCTTTCATATTTCGACGTGAAGAATTTCGCGCCGCGCATCTGCTGCCCGGTCTATATGTCGTTCGGCCTGCAGGATCCAACCTGCCCTCCGCACACGAATTTCGCCATCTACAACAATCTCGGTACGGCAAACCGCCGCTACTATTGCGTCCCTACCTGCGGGCATGCGATGTGGATGGAACCTTCCTGGAGCGCCGAACGGGATGCATTCCTCGCAGAGTACTTGTAATGGGCGTTTGAACCGAAACATAAAGATTATTCAAAGATAAAAAAGACGATTTGGCTGATGATGGCCGCGGCGTTCCTGTTGTGTATGGATATGGCCGTCGCGCAGGAGCGCAAACCCGACGGCAACCTGCCGAAGTGGGAGGGGCTGGCCGATACCCCGCAGATGGGCTGGAGTTCCTGGAACAAGTTCCAGACGGAAATCAACGAAACGCTCATCCGGGACATTGCCGACAAAATGGTGGAATTGGGTCTGGTGGAGGCCGGTTATGTCTATCTCAACCTCGACGACGGGTGGCACGGGGAGCGGGATGAGCAGGGGTTCGTGCACGAAGACAAGGAGAAATTCCCTTCAGGGATGAAGGCGCTGGCTGACTATCTCCATTCGAAAGGGCTCAAACTGGGTATCTACAGCGATGCCGGGACCAACACCTGCGCCTGCTATACCGGCAGTCTCGGACACGAGTACCAGGATGCTTTCACCTATGCCCGCTGGGGAGTCGATTACCTGAAATATGACTGGTGTTATACCAGCAACATCAACCCGAGGGGTGCCTATGCGCTGATGCGCGACGCTCTCCGCTGGGCCGGACGTCCGATCTTTTTCAGTATGTGCGAGTGGGGGCAGAGCAAGCCTTGGGAATGGGCCGGAGAAGTCGGCCATTCCTGGCGCACCACCGGCGACATCGGCGTGGGTTTCCTTCCTATCTCCCAGCGGTATGATGAAGAAGGCAACCCTGTCTGGACACCTCTCGGCGTGATGACAATCGTGGATCTGAACGAACCGCTGCGACAGTATGCCGGCCCCGGTCACTGGAACGATCCCGATATGCTCGAGGTGGGAAACGGGATGACAGCCGCTGAGGACCGGGCTCATTTCACCCTCTGGTGTATGATGGCCGCTCCGCTGATTCTGGGCAACGACCTCACGGATATGACGCCCGAGACGCTCGCCACCATCACGAACAGGGAGGTGATCGCTATCGACCAGGATCCGCTCGGCATCCAGGGTCTTCGTCTGAAGAAAGAAGGGGACCTGCAGTACTGGTTCAAGCCGCTGGCCGGCGGTGACTGGGCGTTCTGTGTCTTGAATGTCGGCGATGCGCCGGTTACGGTCGACCTCGATTGGTCCTCGCTGGAAGTCAGCGATGAACTGAGTGGTCGCAGTACGGATTTCGCGACCGTGAACTACCGTGTCGAAGACCTTTGGAATGCTTCGGTCAAACCTTTCACGACCCTTGTGAAAGGGAAGGGCCGGTCTGGCGGGCGTCTGATCCCGAAGCGGGCTTCCGTGGTTGTCGGTTCCCACGACGTAGTCCTTTACCGGCTTACGCCCGTGGAGGGGAGATAGTTTTTGAAAAAAATATTTGCATAGTTCAAAATTAACTGTACCTTTGCAATCCCAATCACCGCCCAGGTGGTGAAATTGGTAGACACGCCAGCTTGAGGGGCTGGTGCCCGCTTTAGGGCGTGCAAGTTCGAGTCTTGTCCTGGGCACAAAAAAAGATCCTGCTTCGAAAAGCAGGATCTTTTTTTGTGCCCTTTGGGGGCACCTTTTATACGGGGGCATATCCCCCGAACCCCCTTCGCTTCGCGTTTAATGCGCGTTTCGCAGATAGAGGGCGCTTTCGCGAAGGCCTTTCAGGATGTTGGGGGTGGAGGCGTCTTCCAATTCGACGACGATGGCTTGGGTGCCGGCTTGGGAGAGGTTGCGGAAGATGGCGTCGAAGCCGACCATGCCGCTCTGGCCGAGTTCGTGTTTGTCTTTCAGATGGAGCAATTCAAATCGGCCGGGATACTTCTTCATATATTCCACGGGGCTGGCGCCGCCCACGACGGCCCAGTAGACATCCATCTCGAAAAAGACATTCTGGGGATCCGTGTGGGAAATGAAATAGTCCATCATGGTGGTGTCGTCCACCTGCCGGAACTCGTGGTCGTGGCTGTGGTAGCCGAATCGGAGGCCCGCTTCCCGGCACTTCTTTCCGATGGCGTTCAAATAGGCGGCCATCGTCTCCAGTTCCGCTTTCGTCTGCAGCGGCTGGGACCAGGACATCACCAGCCGGGGGATGCCGGCTGCCCGATGGGCGGCGATGCAGGTGTCCCACCAGGCCAGCGCCTGAGAGAAATCGCCGGAGGCCAGCTCTTCTCGGGTAAGCGGCCGGGTGGTATGCGAAGAGATGAGCGGCAGCCCCGCTTCCCGCAGGATCCGCGCGAATATCTTCGGTTCGAGGCCGGAGAACCGGCCGTCTTCATAGCTGGCCGCTTCGGAAGCCGTGTATCCCATCTCCGACAGGCGCGAGAGCACATAAGCGTGATTGCGGGCGAAAAGTTCCGGCGATCCGATGAGAGAACGGACGGAGTAGAGCTGCACCGCCATTTCCTTGCGCGGGGCGGTGATTTCTTCGGCCAGGCGGTAGCGGACGAACGCGAACTGCCTGCTGTCCGGGCTCCAGGAGTTCACGTTCAGGCTACCCTGTCCGCCGAAGAACTCCAGCAGGACCCGGGGCTCTCCGCCCGTGGCGGGAATCATCCGGAGTTGGACGTTGAGGTCGGCGATGTGGGAGCCCGGTTCGACCTCATAGTCGTGATAGGCCAGATAGACCACTTTCTTTCCGTCGGGCGAGATGTGCGGGAACCAGGAATTCATATCCGAATCGAAGGTCATCTGCGTCTGGTCCTTGCCGTTGGTCTTCATTTTCCAGACCTGCATGCGGCCGGTCCGCACGCTGTTGAACCAGATGGTTTTTCCGTCGGGGCTGAATTCGGGACCGTCATCCAGGCCGGGTGCATCGGTCAGCCGTTTCTCGGCGCCGCCTTTGAGCGGCATTACATAGACAGCCTGTTCCATCTTCGGTCCGCGGAAGGCGCAGTAGGCGGCCAGTTTTCCGTCGGGGCTGATCCCATGCAGGTAACTGGGGCCGAGCGGCGTGATCCGCCGGGGTTCACCGCCTTCGAAGGGAACGACATACACATAGGAGTTATAGGAACGGACATTGGCCGGGTCGTTGCTGCTGAGGCCGATCCAGCGGCCGTCGGCCGTCACCACGTGGTCGTTGTTGCACTGGACGATGGCGCCTGTATCAATCTCCTGCAGATCCGTGGATCCGTCGGGAGCCAGTTTGAACAACCGCCCGTCTTTGTTGACGATCAGCCATTTCCCGTCCGGCGTCCAGTTGGGCGCCTCGATCACATAGGGGAACGATTTGACCACCCAGTGGGTGCCGGTTTCGACATCGAAGATTTCCAGATAACTGTAGGTGGGCTGGGGATGCTGTCCGAAAGCCGTCAGGGAGGAGGCCATGGCAAGGAAAATAAAGAGGAAAAATCGGTTCATGACGGGAGAATAGGCTGATGACAAAGTTATGGATATTTATTGTTCCCTGCAATGGCGTATTCGGGCGTGAAAAGTCGAAAAAATGCTAACTTTGTCGCCGTAATGAAAAAAGTGGGCCTGTTTATCGACACCTGGTATCCGATGGTGGACGGTGTCATCAAGGTGGTGGACAATTATGCCCGCCGCCTGATGCAGTATTGCGACGTCGTTGTTTTCTGCCCGGAGACCCGGGGCTACAAAAAAGAAGATGATGCGGCTTTTCCTTACGAGGTAGTACGTTGCACGTCGATTCCCTTGATTGGGAATGACTATGATATTCCTACACCTGCCCTCGATCCGGTTTTTGAGGCGCGCATTCTCAGGAGCGGCATCGACTTTGTCCATATCCATTCGCCGTTTACCCTTGGCCTGTCCGGGGTGCTGTATGCGAAACTCCGGCATCTTCCCGTGGTGGCGACGCTCCACAGCCAGTATCGGCAGGATTTTGAGAAACCGTTGAAGATCAAAGGCGCCGTGGATCTGGCGATGGGCGGTGTCATGCAGGTTTTCAATGCGTGCGACGAATGCTGGGCCGTCAATGCCGGCATCAAGAACCTGTATGAGAATGAATACGGCCTCACGGCCCCGTGCAAGGTGCGGCTCAACGCGACCGACCACGTTCCCGTTGCGGATCCTGCCCGGGCGGCTGCCATCGTCAACGAGACCTACGGCATTCCGGCCGACGCTACGGTTTTCCTGTTCGTGGGACGGATCAATTTCATCAAGAACATCGACTTCACCGTCCGGGCACTGGCCCTGGCGAAAGAGATGGGGCTGAAGGATTTCCGTATGCTTTTTGTCGGCAAGGGGCAGGATGAGGAGAAGCTGGCCGCACTGGTAAAGGAACTGGATCTCGGCAATGATGTGGTACTGTGCGGGCTCGTCTCCGACCGGGAGATGCTGCAGAACCTGTATTCCCGCGCGAAACTGTTCCTCTTCCCGTCGCTCTACGACGCCAATTCCCTCGTGCAGATCGAGGCGGCCTGCCAGGGGACGCCCACGGTCTTTCTGGAAGGCGCCAAAACCGCCGCCACGGTCACACCGGGCGTGAATGCCTATGTCTCGCAGCCCGGGGAAGGGAATTATGCGCGGATGATCCTGGACATCCTGTCGGATCCGGCCGGCTACGACCGCGTATCCGCCGCCGCCCGTTCCGACCTGTATCTGAGCTGGGACGACGTCGTCAAAGAAGTCTACGCCGACTACTGCACATTCACGGCGAAATAGGGAGCGCTTTTTTTTCGTACATTTGTTCCCGATGACGGAACGTTTGGACAAAGACGAGAAAAAGATCTCCGGGATGTTCGATTCGATCGCTTCGAAGTACGACCGGATGAACCACGGCATGTCGCTGGGCATCGACCGCCTTTGGCGTCGGCGCTTTGTGCGGCGACTGGCGAAGAAACTTCCGGAGAAGGCCGCCGTGCTCGACCTGGCCTGCGGTACGGGCGACCTGACGAAGGCCTTGTCCGACAGAGGCTATCACGTGACGGGGCTTGATATTTCCTCCGAAATGATGGCAATCGGGCGGGAGAAATGCCGCTATCTGTCGCCGAAACCGAATTTCGTCCTCGGATCGGCCGAGCAGATTCCTTTTCCCGACGATACGTTCGATGCCGTGACCATCGCCTTCGGCCTTCGCAACTTCGACCACCGTGCCCGGTGTCTCGCCGAGATTCGCCGCGTGCTGAAGCCCGGCGGCCAGCTGGCCGTCCTGGAGTTCGCCGTCCCCCGGAACCGCCATTGGAACAAAATCTATCTTTTCTATTTCAAGAACATCCTGCCGCTGATCGGCCGTCTCGTCGGCAGCGCCGACGCCTACGGTTACCTCGTCGATTCCGTGCTGGCCTTCCCGCGCTATGAAGCCCTCTGCGACGAATTCCGCCGCGCAGGATTCCTTTTCCCGCGCTACAAACCCTACACTGGCGGCATCGCCTGCGGCTATTTCGCTTCGCGATAATCACTATTGCGCGCAGGCCTGGTGGAGCGGCAGGTTCTTTTAAGCCAGGCTCAGGCCTGGCTTAAAAAGGTTCTGCCGCGCGTTGGGAGCACGACTGTTATTCCCACTCTATAGTTGCCGGGGGTTTTGAGGAGATGTCGTAGACGACGCGGTTGATGCCGCGGACGCGGCGGATGATTTCGTTGGAAACTTTCGCCAGAAAGTCGTAGGGGAGCGGGTACCAGTCGGCGGTCATGCCGTCGGTGGAAGTGACGGCTCGGAGGGCCGCCGTGTATTCGTAGGTCCGTTCATCACCCATCACGCCGACGCTCTTGACCGGGAGGAGAATCGTGCCGGCCTGCCAGATCTTGTCGTATAGCCCGTCGGCCCTCAGGGCGTCGATGTAGATCTTGTCGGCGTCGCGCAGGATCTCAAGTTTTTCGAAAGTCACTTCGCCGAGGACGCGGATGGCCAAGGACGGTCCCGGGAACGGGTGCCGGCCGATGAGCGAGGCGGGGATGCCGAGGGCACGGCCCACGCGCCTGACTTCATCCTTGAACAGCATCCGGAGCGGTTCCACGATCCGGAGATTCATTTTTTCGGGCAGGCCGCCCACGTTGTGGTGACTCTTGATTTTCGCGGCCTGGCCGCCGATGGCGGCAGATTCGATGACGTCGGGATAGATGGTCCCCTGGGCCAGCCAGCGGGCGCCGTCCACCTTCCGGGCTTCTTCCTCGAAGACTTCGATGAATGTCTTGCCGATGGCCTTTCGCTTGGCTTCCGGTTCGCTCAACCCTGCGAGGGCTGCCAGGAAGCGTTCGCCTGCATTGACGCCGGTGACGTTGAGGCCCATGCCGCGGTAGGACTCCATGACTTCGGAGAACTCGTTACGGCGCAGCAGGCCGTTGTCGACGAAGATGCAGTGGAGCCGGTCGCCGATGGCCTTGTGGAGCAGCACGGCCGCCACGGTGGAGTCGACGCCGCCGCTCAGGCCGAGAATCACCGTGTCGCCGCCGATCTTGCGGTGGAGCTCGTCGACGGTGGAGTCGATGAAAGAGGCGGGTGTCCAACTGCCGCTGCAGCCGCAGATGGTCTTCACGAAATTGGCCAGGATGCGGCTGCCGTATTCCGTGTGATAGACTTCCGGATGGAACTGAACGGCGTAGGTCTGTTCACCGAAGATGCGGTAGGCAGCATTGACCACGCTGGCCGTCGAGGCGAGAACCGTGGAATTGTCGGGAAGGACCGTGATTGTGTCGCCGTGCGACATCCAGACCGGGCTCTTCGGCGGGACGCCGTCGAAGAGCGGGTCGCGCTGTTTCACCTCGAGTTCCGCCCGGCCGTATTCGCGCGAACCGGCACTTTCCACCGCCCCGCCGTAGTGGTGGGCGAGATACTGGGCGCCGTAGCAGATGCCCAGCAGGGGCAGGCGTCCCTTGATGCCGCTCAGGTCGACCTGCGGCGCATCGGGTGCCGTAACGGAGCAGGGACTTCCGGAAAGGATCACGCCCTTGACCGTATCGTCGAGCGGCGGGATCTTGTTGAAGGGATGGATCTCGCAATAGACGTTGAGTTCGCGGAGGCGCCGGCCGATGAGCTGGGTCACCTGGGAGCCGAAATCGAGGATGAGAATCTTTTCAACCATGCTACAAAGATAATGTAATGGGCGTGAAAAATATACAAATATTGCGAGATAATTCCTACTTTTGCGGCTTCAGCGGAAAAGAAAACACCTATGCAAGCGATCCGAAACGTAGCCATCATCGCCCACGTGGACCACGGCAAGACCACCCTCGTGGACCGGATGATCTATCAGGCCAAACTGACCCGCCGGGCGGAAGACCTCGGCGAACTGATTCTCGACAACAACGACCTGGAGCGTGAGCGCGGCATCACCATCCTGGCCAAGAACGTGTCGGTCCCCTATAAGGATACGAAGATCAATATCATCGACACGCCCGGCCACGCCGATTTCGGCGGCGAGGTGGAGCGCGTGCTCAATATGGCCGACGGTGTGCTGCTGCTGGTCGACGCTTTCGAGGGCACGATGCCGCAGACCCGTTTCGTCTTGCAGAAAGCCATCGAGATGGGCAAGAAGCCCATTGTGGTCATCAACAAGGTGGACAAGCAGAATTGCCGCCCCGACGAGGTGAACGAGCAGGTCTTCGACCTGATGTTCTCGCTGGGCGCCACGGAAGACCAGCTCGACTACACGACCATCTTCGGCAGTGCCAAGCAGGGCTGGATGTCGCGCGACTGGCGTAAGCCCACGAACGACATCACGGCGCTGCTCGATGCCATCATCGAACAGATTCCCGCCCCGGAAGTCCGGGAGGGAACGCCCCAGATGCTGATCTCTTCGCTGGAATACTCGCCTTACGTGGGCCGTATCGCCATCGGCCGCATCACCCGCGGAAGCCTCCGCAGCGGAATGCCGGTGTCGCTGTGCAAGCGCTACGATATCGTGGAGAAGCAGAAGATCAAGGAATTGATGGTGTTCGAGGGACTCGAGAAACGGAAAGTGGACGAGGTTCCCTGCGGTGACATCTGCGCCGTGGTGGGCATCGACGGGTTCGAGATCGGCGACACCATCGCCGACATCGAGAATCCGGAAGCCCTGCCGCCGATCGCCGTCGATGAGCCCACGATGAGCATGGTGTTCACGATCAATGACTCGCCGTTCTTCGGCCGCGAAGGCAAGTATGTGACTTCGCGCCACATCAAGGAGCGTCTGGACCGTGAACTGGAGAAGAACCTGGCCCTGCGTGTCAAGCCCGGCGTCAACGCCGACTCGTTCGTAGTCTATGGCCGCGGCGTGCTGCACCTGTCGATCCTCATCGAGACCATGCGCCGCGAGGGCTTCGAACTGCAAGTCGGCCAGCCGCGCGTGCTCGACAAGACCATCGGCGGCAAACGCTGCGAGCCGGTCGAGTACCTGACCATCGACGTCCCGGAAGAATTCGTGGGACGCGCCATCGAGATGACTACGCGGCGCAAGGGCGCCCTCATCCGGATGGAGAATCACGACGACCGCACGCACCTCGATTTCGAGATTCCCGCCCGCGGCCTGATGGGCCTGCGCAGCAACCTGCTCACCGCCACGCAGGGCGAAGCCATCGTGGCGCACCGCTTCAAGGATTACGAGCCGTACAAAGGGGAGATCGAGAAGCGGACCAACGGCTCGCTGGTAGCCCACGAGACGGGTCTGTCCGTAGCCTATGCGATGGACAAACTCCAGGACCGCGGCCGCTTTTTCATCGAGCCGGGCGAAGAAGTGTATGCCGGACAGGTCGTCGGCGAGCATTCGCGCGACTTCGACCTGGTCATCAATATCTGCAAGACCAAGAAACTCACCAACGTCCGGGCCGCCGGCACCGATGAGAAAGTGATGCTTCCGCCGCCCGTCCGTTTCAGCCTCGAAGAGGCCCTGGAATACATCCAGGAGGATGAATTGGTGGAAGTTACGCCCAAGTCGATGCGTATGCGGAAGATCATTCTCGACGAGATTGCGCGAAAAAGAGCGGAAAGAAGCTAGTTTTCAAATTATTTTGCTATATTTGCAGCCCCAATTTTTCCGAGATGGACAAGTTGAACCAAGATATCGTAATCCCTATCAAGGGTTTGCCCTACGGGGAGAGTTCATTTCGGTTTGAAATCGGGGAACCGTTCTTTCAAGCATTCGAGAATACCCAGATCAAGGACGCGGACTGCAGCGTGCGCGTGACGGTGATCCGGCATCAGACCCTGCTCGAGGTGGTCTGCGCCGTGACGGGCTTCGTGGTGGTCGAGTGCGACCGCTGCCTGGAAGACCTCACGCTGAAGGTCGACATCGAGCCCCGCCTGACCGTCGGTTTCGGCAGCGTCGACGTGGATGATGACACGGAAAGCGATGAAGACATCGTGGTTGTCGATCACACTCAGCGCGACCTGGACCTCGATCAGTTCGTGTACGACTACGTCTGCCTGAGCCTTCCGCTGGTGAAGGTGCATCCCGAAGGGAAATGCAATCCCGAGATGCTCCGTTACCTGAGCGAATCCGGCGGAAACGAGTCGTCCGAGTCGGAGACGGTGCGGCCTTTCGAAGGTTTGAAAGATTTGTTGGAAAGTAAAAACAATTAAAAATAAGGAAAAATGGCACATCCGAAACACAAGATCTCGAAGCAGCGTCGAGATAAGAGAAGAACCCACGACAAAGCGCTTGTTCCGCAGCTTTCCACCTGCTCGAACTGCGGCGCTACGGTGATGTATCACCACGTCTGCCCTGAGTGCGGTTACTACCGCGGCCGTCAGATCATCAACAAAACCGTTGCTTGAGTTACTGGGGCTCTGCCCCAAACCCCGCCGCTCCAGCCTGCTATTTCACGAGGCTAGCCCGCACGGCTTCCGCTAGCGCCTGATGGCGCTTTGGAGACAACGATTAGAAACGCCGGGGAAACCGGCGTTTTTTCTAGGCCCTGTAGTTCAACGGATAGAATGGAGGTTTCCTAAACCTTAGATGGCGGTTCGATTCCGCCCGGGGCTACGAAAAAAGAGAAAAGGCGCGCCTTTTCTCTTTTTTCGTAGCCTGACGGCAGCGGAACTGCTTCCTTTCAGAGGATTATTTCAATACGGTTATCTTTGACAGCGTCGGTGGCGGGGAAGGTGACGGTCAGGGCGTCGGCGTCCTGGCGGCATTCGCCGGCCGGGGTTCCGTTGAGCAGGACCTTCCGGGGCAGCGACCGGACGCCTTCCAGGACCACATACAGATGGCGGGTCGCCGAAAGGCCGGCGGCCGCGCCTTCGCGGGCGTACACCGTCAGGCTGAGCTTTTTACCGGAAAGGTTCTTCTCGATCCGGGTGAACGCGCAGTTCGTCGCGTAGTCTTTGGATACGCCGTCGTCTTCATACAGCCGGAACGTGGATTTCCCGGCCCCCGGGACCACCAGGATGCCCAGGACGTCGGAAGGATCCTGCAGGTTGCGGATTTCCGTTCCGGCGAGCGGGACGATGCTTCCCGCCTTGACATACCAGGGATTCTGGTCGATGGTGTAGCGGAGGGTCTTCTTGCTTCCCCCTTTGTAGAGGGTGTGCGTGGCCATATCGTACCAGTCGCTTCCGGTGGGGAACCAGACGGACCGTGACGCTTTGCCGTCGGCCCCGACGGGCTCCGCCACGGCCGTGGCCAGGATCCGGTCGCCGAACAGATACTCTTCATTGCAACTGTAGGCTTCTTCCTGCTCCGGATGGGAGTAGTACAGCGGGCGGCAGATGCAGACGCCGGTATCGTAGGCCTCGCGCGCCATCGTGTAGATGTAGGGCGACAGCGTGTAGCGCAGGCGGATGGCGGCCAGCATATAGTCGTAATGGTCGGGATAAGCCCAGATTTTCCTCTCGAGCCGGGCGTTCTGGGTGGAATGCGTCTTGAAGATGGGCGTGAAGACGCCGAACTGGAGCCAGCGGGTGTACATCTCCGGTTCGGTCAGACGCTCGTGGTCGCGCAGCTGCTGATGGCCGCCGATGTCGTGGCCCCAGTAGCCGTAGCCCACATTCGAGGCCGTGGCGGTGAAATAGGGCAGGAACTTGAGGACGCGCCATTCGTCGTAGGTGTCGCCGGAGAAGCCAAGCTGGTAACGATGGCTGCCCAGACCGCCCCAGCGGTGATAGATGAACGGGCGCTCCGTCCCGTTCTCTTCCTTGTCGCGGAAGAAGGCGTAGTTGATCCAGAAGGTGTTGCTCAGGCCGTCCACATATTTCGAGTTGATCCACTGCTGCCAGTCAAGCCACCAGAAATCCACGCCCTGGCGTTCGAGAGGCCGGATGACGCTGTTGAAATAGGCGTCGGCCCAGGCGCGCTGCGACATCCGGTAGGGGACGGATGCGTGGTACCCTGCCTTGCCGACCGGTTCCTTGTTGCCGGCATACAGATAGCCGCCTTCCGGGAAGATGTAATCTTTGGGGCCGTCATAGTCGTCGGTCCGCGACAGATAATCCCGGACGAACCCTTCGTAGCACTCTTCGTAGGGCCGGATGCCGGAAGCGGGATGGAGATTCAGCGCTGTCTTGAATCCCAGCGCGTGGAGTTCTCCCAGGAAGCCTTCCGGGTCCGGGAACAGGTCGCGGTTCCAGGTGTAGCCCGTCCAGCCGCGGCCCTGCGCGAAGTCGTCGTTCCCAAGCCGTTTCTGCATCTCCTGATACGTATAGTGCCAGTCCATGTCCACGATCATCACGTCCATCGGGACGCCGCGCTCGCGCATCTCGCGTCCGAGATCCAGCATCTCGTCGTCGGTGAAAACCCAGTAGCGGCTCCACCAGTAACCCAGGGTGTATCTGGGCGGCAGCGGAATCCGTCCGGCAATCTTGATGAAATCGCCCAGGGCGGCTGTGTAGTCGTGCCCGTAGGCGAAGAGATACCAGTCGATCCGGTCGCCGGAAGGCCGTTCCGCCACCCATCCGTCCGTGCCGAAAAGATGCCGTGCGGATTCATCGACGAGAGCCCAGCCGTCGCGTGAGAGGATACCGTCTTCCAGCGTCTGTTCCCGCAGTGACAGCCGTTCGAAGCCCAGGCATCCGTCGAGGGTACGGGTCGTGCCCTTGAGGTTGCCGGAGGGGGCCATTCCCGGTTCCCACGTGCCCGTGGCAAAGCGGACGCGAAGATTCTCCGGCGCGAAGCGGCCGCCCTTGTAGGTCAGCGTCACACGGCCGGTCCGGATGGTCAGGATGCCGTCGCGGACGGTTTGGGTAAATTCGGGAACAGGGAGGTCGCGGTTGACGATGGCCAGGGAAGCCCGGTCTTCGAATACGCCGTCTTCGGCCCATTCCATGCGGATGAGCCTGTCGGTCAGGATGGTGAAGCGGGCGTTCTGATACACGACGGTAGCGGCGGGCTTTGCCGTCGGATTGTCGTTTTCAGCCATTGCGGCGAAGGGAAGCAGAAGGAGGGCGAGGGCCAGGATCCGTTTCATAGTGAATAGAAAAAAGGGTTATGGTTCAGCTTCGTGCTGGATGATATTTCAGGATGGTTTCCTGCCACTTGCGGGTGTCGATGTGTGTGTAGATCTCGGTGGTGAGGATGCTCTCGTGGCCGAGCATTTCCTGGACGACGCGCAGGTCGGCTCCGTTTTCGACCAGGTGCGTGGCGAAACTGTGGCGGAATGTGTGCGGGGATATTTCCTTGCGGATGCCGGCGACGGCTGCCTGTTCCTTGACGATGTGGAAGATCATTCCGCGTGTCAGTTTTCCGCCGTTGCGGTTGAGGAAGAGGATGTCTTCGTCAGCTTTTTTCACAGGCCCTGCGTCGCGGATCTCCCGGTAGAGGCGAATTGCCTGGATGGCGGGCGCGCCGATGGGCACGAGCCGCTGTTTGCTGCCCTTGCCGAAGACGCGGACGAACTGCTCATCCAGGAACAGGTCGGAAATCTTCAGGTTCACCAGCTCGCTTACGCGCAGGCCGCAGGAATAGAGCACTTCGAGGATGGCCCGGTTGCGGTGTCCTTCCGGCTTGGACAAGTCCACGGAATCGAGGATGGAGAGGACCTCCTTTACGCTCAGGACGGTCGGCAGATAGGGGTTGATCTTCGGAGCGGCGATCCTGTCGCAGGGATTCTCCGAGAGTTTCCCTTCCGCGTCCAGAAAGCGGTACAGCGCCTTTACCGAGCTGATGATGCGCGCCTGCGAACGCTTGGTGACGCCGGCCGCGACCTGGCTCTCCAGGAAGCGGTCGATCTCTTCGGTGCCTGCATCGGCGGGAGCGATGCCGTCGCTCCGGAGCAGGTCGAAATATTTCCGTATGTCGGACGTGTAAGCCGCGATGGTATTGGGCGACATCGAACGCTCGAGCTTCAGGTGGTCGCGGAAGTCGAGCAGCGTGGTCTCGTAGATGTCAGCGTGATTGCGCATAGTGGCGGCAATGGGGGCTCAGGCCGCATTCCCCGCATTTCGGGTTGCGTGCCGTGCAGACGTATCGGCCGTGGAGGATGAGCCAGTGGTGCGCCTTGGGCCGCACGGCTTCGGGAATGCCGGCTTCCAGGTCGAGTTCCACGGCATAGGGCGTCTTGCCGTCGGAAAGTCCGAGCCGGTGCGCCACGCGGAAAACGTGGGTATCGACGGCGATGACGGGCTCGTCGTAGAGAACGGAGGCCACTACGTTGGCGGTTTTCCGTCCGACGCCGGGCAGCGTCATCAATGCATCGATGTCGCGCGGGATCTCCCCTCCGAAATCCTGCATCACTTTCTGCGCCATCTCGACCAGATGCGCCGCCTTGCTGTTGGGGTAGGAGATCGAGCGGATGAGCGGATAGACTTCTTCCGGCGTGGCGGCGGCCAGCGCGGTCACGTCGGGGTAGCGTTCGTAGAGGGCGGGCGTGGTCAGGTTGACGCGCTTGTCGGTGCATTGCGCCGAAAGGATGACCGCTACGATCAGCTGGTAGGGTGATAGATAATTGAGCTCGCTCCTGGGAAGCGGGCGGTTGGCCTCGAACCAGGCCATCACCGGTTCGAAGGGGGGCTCAGGCTTGCGACGCGATTTCACGGCAGATTCCGTTTTCAAGGGTGATTACCCGGGCCGGGAACATCCGGATGAGCGACCGGTTGTGCGTCACCATGATGATGGCGGTGCCTTTCCGGTTGATGTCGAAGAGCAGGCGCATGATGCCGCGGGCGGTGTCTTCGTCGAGATTGCCGGTGGGTTCGTCGGCGAGGATCAGTTTCGGGTCGTTGAGCAGGGCACGGGCGATGGCGGCACGCTGCTGTTCGCCGCCCGAAAGCTGGTGCGGCTGCTTGTAGGCCTTGCTGGAGAGGCCGACCGCCTCCAGCACCTGCGTGATGCGCTCGTCCATTGCAAACTTGTCTTTCCAGCCCGTGGCCCTGAGGGCGAATCGCAGATTGTCTTCGACGGTGCGGTCCATCAGCAGCTGGAAGTCCTGGAAGACGATGCCCAGGCTGCGTCTGAGGTATGGTATTTGCTTGCGTTTGAGGTTCGTCAAGTCGAAGGAAACGACTTCCGCCTCTCCGGCCAGGAGCGGGTTTTCCCCGGTCAGGGTGCGGATGATGGATGTTTTTCCGCTGCCGACCTTTCCCGTCAGATAGACGAATTCACCGGGAAGGATTGTCAGGTCAAGGTGCTCTACGACCGGTATTTCGCCGTTGGAAATGTCGGCGCCGCGAAAGACGACGACAGGAGTTGCATCCGTGTTCATAATTGCGCGTTTGATGCACAAATTTAACTTTTTTTACGTATTTTCGCATAATAGATATGAAAAGCGTGAGCGAATACCTGAGAAACGGCGCAGCGGCCCTGCTGCTCCTCCTGGCGGTGCTGCCCCTGTCGGGCCAGGTCAAGGACCGGCAGCATTCCGACCGCCTCGAATCGGCCCGTAAACTCTATTACAGCGGCTCCTATTATGCGGCTGAGAAAGCCTTCACCGAACTGGGCCAGGAATCGTCCCGGACACTCGACCGTACCGAGATCGAGGCCTACAAGGTGATGTGCGCCATCGCACTGGACCAGGTCAATGCGGAAGGTCTGGTCAACACGTTCTGCACCAAGTATCCCAACGCCCCGCAGCAGTCGATGGTCAAGGAGGCGCTCGCCTCCCGGTATTTCGATACCGGCCGTTATCCCGAGGCCCTGGCCGTCTACAACACGATCGATCCCAGCCACATCTACAAGACGCGCCGGACCGGCTTCACGTTCAAGCAGGCGTACAGCAACCTGCGCACCGGCGGCTACGAGCGTGCGGAGAGCGGCTTCTCGGAGGTGCTCGCCTCGCCCCGTTCGCAGTATACGCTTCCCGCGACCTACTACAAGGGCTATGTCCATTACATCCGCCAGCAGTTCGCCGAGGCCGTGCCGCTTTTCGAAGCGGTGGGCGAAGGCAACCAGTTCTCGCAGATGGCCGACTATTTCGCCGTGGAAAGCAAATTGATGCTCAAGGATTTCGACTACGTGATCCGCAAGGGCGTCCCGTTGTACGCAAAGCTCGACAAGGAGATGCAGAGCAGCCTGGCCCGCATCCTGTCGGAAGCTTATTACGAAAAGGGCGACCAGGAAAAGGCGCGGAAGTATTTCGACGTCTATGCCGGCAGCGGAGCCGAGATGAGCCGCAAGGACCACTATTTCTCGGGCATCGTCTCGTACAGCCTCAAGTCCTGGCTCTCGGCCATCGAGTCTTTCTCCCACGTGATCGGCCAGGAAGACGAACTGGGGCAGAACGCCTCGTACTACACGGCGAACAGCTACCTGCAGGTCCACAACAAGATCGCCGCGCTCGACGCCTTCAAGGCGGCGTCCGAATGCACGTTCGACCCGGTGATCCGGGAAGACGCCTTCTTCAATTTCGCCAAACTTTCGTTCGACGTGAACTCCGACATCTCGCAGTTCCGCCGGTATATGGAAGCCTATCCCGACAGTGGGAAAGACGATATCATCAACAACTATATGGCGACCTCGTTCCTCCTGTCGAAGGATTACCGCTCGGCCGTGGAGGCGCTTTCAGCCATCCGCAAGCATACGCCCGAGTCGGCGGGCAACCTCCAGAAGGCCGCTTTCTTCCGGGCGCTCCAGCTGATCGAAGGCAAGGGCTGGCGGGCGGCGGAGCCGCTGCTCGAGACGGCGGTCGAGACCGGTGAGAACGAACCTCTCCGGAACCTGGCGCGCTTCTGGCAGGCCGAGTGCTGCTACCGCGACGAGCGCTATCCGGAAGCCATCTCGATCCTGGGCAACCTGCTGCTGGATGAAGACTTCCGCAGCACGTCGGACTATCCGCAGGCTCTCTATAACCAGGCGTACAGCTATCTGAAGAGCGGCAATTTCGCGGCTGCCGAAAACAATTTCCGCAGTTTCCTCAACGTGGCCGACGGCTATGAACAATACGAACGGGATGCCCAGACCCGTCTGGGCGACGCCTGTTTCATGCAGGGGAAATACGCGGACGCCGTCAATATGTACCAGCGCGTTTATGAGGCGGATCCGGCCTCGAGCGACATTTATCCGATCCTGCAGGCTTCCGTGGCCTGCGGCCTGATGGGCGACGACGCCCGGAAGATCGATATGCTCAAACTGGTGGCCCGCGTCAACCGGACGGCCCCTTTGTATCCGCAGGCCGTGTACGAACTGGGTCGCACCTATATGCAGGTCGGCAACGACGACAGCGCCTCGGAGTGCTTCTTCACCCTGCTCGGCATCAAGGGGAACGACTACTACGGAAAAGCCCTGCTGGAGCTTGCGCTCATCAATGCGAACGCCCGGAGATACGACAAGGCCATCGAATACTACAAGACCGTCGTATCCACCGCTCCGCAGTCGCCCGAGGCCGAGGACGCGCTCATCGGCCTGGAAAGCATCTATCAGCGGCAGAACCGTCCGGAAGAGTATCTGACCTATCTCGACGCAATCGGCCGTTCCGACATCAAGAGCGACGACGAGAAGGAGCAGATGATCTACAATTCGGCCGAACAGCTGTCGCTTTCCGGCCGCCATGCGGCCGCCATCGGTGCCTGGCAGCGCTATCTCGCCCAGTATCCTTCGGGCGCCCGCTCGGCGCGGGCCACGGTCTGCCTGGCCGAAAGCCTGCGTGCGACCGGCCGGCTGGAATCCGCGGCCGACAATTACCTGAAAGTGATCCGCTCGGGCAACGCTTCGTGCCTGGAAGACGCCACGGCCGCCTATGCCGACATCCAGTACGGACAGCAGCACTATCAGCAGGCGGCGGAGGCCTATGCGCGGCTGGCCGACCTGACGAAAGACGACACCGTGCGGCAGCACGCCCGCGAAGGCCTGATGCGGGCCTCCTTCGCAGCGAAGGACTATGAAGGCGCAATCAATGCGGCCCGGGCCGTGGGCACCCGGGAAGCCCGCTTCCTGACCGCCCGTTCGTACCGGACGCTCGGCCAGCGGGAGAATGCCCGGCAGCTCTTTGAAGAACTGTCGGCCGACTGCAAGGATGCCTACGGGGCGGAAAGCGCCTATATCCTGGTGCTGGACGCTTACGACCGGGGCGACTTCGCGCAGGTGGAGCGCCGGGTATATGCCTTCTCCGACTCGGGGTCGGATCAGCTCTACTGGCTGGCCAAGAGTTTCATCATCCTGGGCGACTCCTTCGCCGACAGGGGTGACCGGGAGCAGGCGGAGGCCACTTTCAACAGTATTCTTGACGGTTACCGGCCGGTCCGTGACGATGACGATGTCATCGATCAGGTCCGGACCCGGTTGAATATGCTTAAAACGAAGATGCGATGAAACGGTTTGTGTTGACAGTGTTATTGTTTGCCGCCGCGCTCCCGCTTCGGGCGCAGGTGGCCACGGTGGAGGTGAGCCGTCCCTATGACGTCAATCTCGACGGCATCCGCAAGCCGGCCCTCCCGACCTCGGTCGATGATTCGCTTCAGCGTTTTGACGTGCAATTCGACTATTCGATCTTCAACCGCCCCTACGGCGATCTCTACGATTTCACGCCGTACGAGTCGATCCAACTCTCGACCGTGGGAGCCAACCGCACCCCGTTCGTGTTTGCGCGGATGGGTTCGCAGTACGCATTCGGGGAGAGGGGCGTGATGCCCGTCGGGGAAATCTATCTCCAGTCGAAGCCGAAGAATGGTTTCTGCTCGGGCCTCTACGGCCGTCACAACTCCTTCTTCGGCGACCTGGGACGAGGGTTCGACGCCCTTCCCGTGCTTGAAACTTCGCGTATGGAAAACACGGTGGGCGGCGGTCTTACCTACGACTGGGCGACGGGCGAACTGATGTTCGACGTCAAGTACGATTTCGACCGCAATAGTTATACGGCGAATGACGGTGGAAATCCGCCGCTCAACGGGTACCCGTATGTGACCTCCTGGCCCGCAGGTTATCTGTCCACGGCCAATCACAGGAACAACAGCCTGACGGCCGCCTTCAATCTGAATTCTGCCCAAAAAGAGGAAAATACTGTTTATTACGACGTTACACTTTCGTTCCGTGATACCCGAAAAGAACTGATCGAGGATTTCAACCTAGAACCCATTACCATCGCGTTGGGGGGTATTCCCACCGACACATCCCGTCTCCGGGAAGGATTCCTCCACGTGAACGGCTTTGTCGGCGCCACGTTCGACATCCACCGGGTGTATGTCGATATGAACATCGAGTACGCCACCTATGCCGGTATGCACGATTTTCAGATCGGACTCGTGGAATTCTCGCCGATCTACCAGTATCAGAGGAAATGGCTGGATGCGCGGCTGGGCGTGAAGTTCGGCACCCGCTACGGGATCAGGGGCACCATCGATGAACCGGAACTCGACCTGAGTCCGCGCAGCAGCATCTTCCCCGACGTGGACCTGCGCTTCACGCTGCTCGACAAGACTCTCTGGGCCCACGCCGTGGTGACGGGCGGCAATGACCTGAATTGCTTCTCCCGGATGGTCGACGACTGCCCGATCGTACTCCCTTCGGCGACCATGGCCTTCGGTACGCGCCCCATTGATGCCACCCTTTCACTGGAAGGCGTGGTGAGCGGCCGACTGGGCTTCAACCTGGAAGGCAACTACAAGATCTCCCGCAACAAGATGATTTTCGTACCTGTGTTCGAGGGCACGGCCCTTATGCAGATGACGCCTGTGTACCGTGATGTCAACCAGGCTTCCGTGCAAGGGGAAATACTCTGGCGTTCCCAGGATTTGACCGTCGGGGGCAGGCTTCGCTATGCCAGTTATAAGGATGCTGCTGAGAAGACCGTTGTTACCGAGATGCCGAAATGGACGGGTAATGCTTTCATCCGTTATAACTACCGGGAAAGGATCATCGCCCAGGTCGAATGCAACTACCGCAGTTCAACCAGCGGGACGAGACTTATCGGTACAATATACACCGACGTGCACTTGTTGAATCCTGCCTATGAAGTCCCCGCCATCGTGGATGTCGACCTGGATGTCAACTACTTGATCAACAAGAATTTCTCCGTCTTCGCCAAGGTCGGGAACCTGCTGAATCACCGCAATATGTACATGCCGCGCTATCTGGAACCCGGCATCAATCTGGGCGGTGGCGTCTGCATCAATTTTTAGGGGTTTTTTGCTTGCTTTTTCCGCGTTTTTTCCGTATCTTTGTTTGTTTTATAAGACAAAGATTTTAGATGGAAGAAAACGAAATCAAAGCGCAGAGCGAGCAGTATTCTGCCGACAGTATCCAGGTTCTGGAAGGCCTCGAAGCGGTCCGCAAACGTCCGTCGATGTATATCGGCGACATCAGTTCCCG
>JAEEGI010009203.1_pt1 | contig 21689 bp, 14 predicted proteins | sample 8958751 | NCBI WGS metagenome assembly JAEEGI01 (sample SAMN16246545, study PRJNA631951) | gut metagenome | biome: gut microbiome; feature: rumen; material: KS-attached | host: Bos | place: Iran: Karaj | collected 2018-10 | reverse complement strand
GTCAACCCCCTTGTGGGAACTGACTTCCACGGTCACACCTATCCCGGAGCCATCGTTCCCTTCGGGCAGATACAGCCCAGTCCCGACACCCGTCTCGAAGGGTGGGACGGCTGCAGTGCATACCACTACAGCGACGACACCATATACGGCTTCAGCCACACCCACCTCAACGGCACGGGTTGCGAAGACTATGGCGACATACTCCTCATGCCCGTCACCGCTACAGGCGACAGCTGGACATTCTCGCCCGATATGCCCCAGACCGAGTTCTGCTCGCGATTCAGCCATCGCGGTGAGAAAGCCACTCCGGGCTACTACCGCGTAGTGCTCGACCGCAACCGGGTCATGGCAGAACTCACCACCACCGAGCGCGTGGCCTGCCATCGCTACACCTTTCCCGGGCGTGGGCTCAAAGGCTTTGTCATCGACCTGCGCCACCGTGACAAAGTGCTCTCCGCAGGTTTCGACAAAGCCAAAGGCGACATCATCAGCGGCTGGCGCAAGAGCGACGCCTGGAACCCCGACCAGAAGTGTTTCTTCGCCCTCCAGTGCAACCAGCCTGTGAAGGAGGTGAAGTATTTCGACCACGGGATGAAAGCCCTGGTAGTGCTGCCCGACGACTGCAAACAGGCTGAGGTCTATGTCTCCATCTCGGGTGTGGACAGCGAAGGCGCCCGCAAGAACCTTGCCACGCGGCAGGAGCTTGCTTTCGACGACATCCGTTCCGCAGCGCACCAGCGCTGGGAGGAGGCACTGGGCAAGATAGAGGTGGAAGGCGGCTCCCGTACCGAGAAGCAGAACTTCTACACCGCACTCTACCACTGCTACACCTCGCCCTATCTGTGGAGCGACGTCGATGGCCGCTACCGCGCCATGAACGACAGCATCTGCACCTCCGACAAACCAATCTACACCGTCTTCTCATTGTGGGACACCTACCGTGCCCTGCACCCGCTCATGGCAATTATTGAGCCCAAAATCACCGAGGACTGGATCAACACCATGCTAAACCAGTTTGAGACGGGCGGAGAACTGACCATGTGGGAGCTGGCAGCCTACGAGACGCATTGTATGATAGGCTACCACGCATGCCCTGTGATACTCGTAGCACAGGAGACGGGCATCCTCGACAGTTGGACTGACCGCCGTCGGCTGGAGTTACTGGAGGCCATGATATCTACCTCCAACCGCTCCGAGACCCATCTGGCCTATGCCGCTCAGGGCTATCTGGACAGCAAGCTGGACAATGAGACCGTCTCCAAGACCCTCGAATACTCCTACGACGACTGGTGCATAGCCCGCTATGCTTACATAGAGATGATGCGTGGCGTGTTCAAGCCCGACACCTCCGCCACCTACCGCCATTTGCAAGAGGTGTACAACACCTATATGCGCCGTGCACAGTCGTGGCAGAACATCATGGACCCCGATGGATTTATGCATGCCCGCCGCAATGGCGGTTTCGTCACCCCCTTCAACCCCACCGAGGTGAACAACCACTTTACCGAAGCCAACAGCTGGCAGTACAGCACCTATGTACCGCACGACGTCTCTGGATGGATTGCACAGATGGGCGGCATCGAAAAAGCCGAGGCCTTCCTCGACTCGCTCTTCAACACCAGCAGTGAGACCACCGGGCGCGACCAAGTTGACATTACCGGCTGCATTGGGCAGTACGCCCACGGCAACGAACCCTCGCACCATGCAGCCTATCTCTATGCCTACCTCGGTGCAACTGACAAACTGGACAATGTTGTGCACCGCATCCTTTCCGAGCTCTACACTCCCAAGCCCGACGGCCTGTGCGGCAATGAGGACTGCGGACAGATGAGCGCTTGGTATGTCATGAGTGCCATGGGTTTTTATCCCGTATGCCCCGGCAGTGGAGAATATGTGACGGTCACTCCGCTTTTCGACCGCGTCACCCTGCACACGGGCAAGGATGACATTGTCATCAACAAGTCCGACTGGAAACCTGGTCAATTCTGGGATGGCAAGGCTTTCTCGCCTCGTTCCAAAAACCTCTTCCCTGAAGAGGTGCGTACCCCTCCGGCACCTGTCTTCAGCGACTGGCAGCAGTGTTTCAAGGATTCTCTCTTTGTCTCACTTTCTGCCCGCAGCATTGTCAATGGCAACCCCGAAGGTAACAAGTCCGTGGACGGCAAGTCGGTTATCTATTATACTACCGACGGCCGCACACCCGACACCCATGCCTTCCGCTATGTGCAGCCGATCTTGGTCAACCGCGACATCACACTCAAAGCCGTGGCTTATAACCCGGCCACAGACCAATACAGCCCCGTAGTGAGCCAGACGCTCACCCGTTTCATCGCCGACAAGCAGCTGCGCTACATCACCAAACCCGCGCCGCAATACAGCGAGAACGGCCCCGACGGCCTCATCGACCGCCTCTACGGCACCTCCAACTACCGCATTGGTGGCTGGCAGGGCTGGCAAACCGACATGGAAGTTGTGATAGACCTCCTCTCCTCCAAGACCCTCACCTCCGTCACGGTAGATTGCTTGGACAACATGCGTGCCTGGATTTTCTTCCCCAAACGCTTCGAGGTGAGCATCTCCTCCGACGGCAAGACCTACAGGCCTTGGGCGCAGTTGGACAACGACGAGTTCCCCGTCGTGCGCGAGCGGCAGGAAGAGAGCGTGCAGCACGCTTTTGTCTGCCGTGGACCGCTGACCTCGGCGCGCTACGTCAAGGTCAAGGCCGTCAACTACGGCCCCATGCCCGAATGGCACATCAGCGCCGGCGAGCAGCCGTGGATCTTTGTCGACGAAATCGAGGTGGGCAGTCACCTGGCCACCTTCGTATCCTCATTTTCAACCGATGGCAATTCAAACGAATAAGATATTTTGAATATGAAAAAACTCCTTTTATCATTAGCCGCCTTGAGCCTTCTCGGCCTGGCCTCGTGCGACGGCAAAAGCTGCCGCTGCTACGAACTTGTCGGTAACCGCTGGACGGGTCCCTCCACCACATCCACGATGGCCGGCACCCGCTGCAACGAACTCAACACCTCCTACCGCATGTGCAACGAGATGGACGACCCCATCCTCAACCCCGACGACATCGGCGTGGACAACAAGAAGAAATGAGGAATACTGTAGTTGGGTGGAACCCCGAAACAGGTAATTCTCATTGTCCTGAAGAAGCCTCTGCAAGCAATTGCAAGGGCTTCTTTCTTTTTCTTCAGTCTTCGTTCTGAGATAACCCAACCGGGGCAACACTGCCACGCATCCTCCGCCACCCGCTCTGCAAACGTCGTAGCGTCGTCATTTATTCGATTTGTTTCCCTTTTGTTTCCTATCGTTTTCCCTTTCCGGAAGGGAAAACGATAGGAAAAGGGTATGATATAAAATGCATAAAGTACGGCATAACAATAACTTAACGGCATTAGGCAAAGGATGGACGAAATGCAGAGAGGGCATGGGAAAAACTGAGAACAAATAGCATGTAGAGTCGGTTTAACGACTCTTATTGGTATTTTTAAGAAAGATAAGGCGGGGTTAAGGTAAATAAACGAGCCTCTCAAAAACAAAAAGAGTATTTTTGCAGCGGTTTTTTTGGCATTATTGAAGGGGGTGTGGCTATCGTTTGCGGGGGTGCTTCACCACTAGTATGGCGTTGGCTACGCGGCGTTGGCCGGAGGGGTCGAAGCGGCCGTTGTCGGACGGATTGTTGACCACTCCGTCGGTGCCGCGGCCTTTGATGTACATGGTTGTGGAGCCGCCACCGTCGAGGTTGACGGCATCGCAGCATCCCAGCCAGCGCATGATTCTTGTGAGTTCGGGCAGGCTGAGGCCTTCGGCTTCGCCCCTGTGGCGACCGTCGGCCACGACCATCACCACAGTGCCGTCGGGTTTCAGGCCGATGGCTGTGCGGTTGTGGCGGCCATACACAAAGCGTCGGTCAAGACGTTGCGGGGTGTCGATGCCTTTCTGTATGAGCATGGGGCCTGCGGTCATGATGTTGCTGTCGGGCAACAGGCGCTCGGCGTTGCGGATGCTGTCGGGTTTGAGAAACCGGGGGCGGCGTGTGGGCAGCAGGCGGATGGTGGCATTTTGGTAGTATTTGCGGTGTATGCTGTCGGTGGTTGAGGGTGTGTTTTCGCCCAGTTCTTTGCCGTTGATGCGAAGGTAGCATACGGGTATGCCGGTGCGCATGTCGAAGAAGGAACCGTTGATGGCGGCCAGTGCACTGTCGCGGGAGGCGAAGGCGGTGACGGGAGTGAGTATGCTGTCGGCGGCAAAGGAGAGGCAGGAGGTTGAACCGGAGGGGATTTCGATGATGCTGAAGAATTGGTTGGAGTTGAACACTTGCCTGTGCATGAAGTGGTGGTGTTTGTAGAAGAAGCCGTCGAGGGTGTCGTTGTGCCAATCGGCATTGACAAAGGCAATAGAGTCGGCTGTATAGTCGCGCTGGGCGTGGAGGAATGCGGGTGCCGTTGCCATGAGGATGGCTATGAGCAGCGTGGTGGGCAGGTGGTGTGGTCGAGGATTCAAGGTGTCGGGGGTGTTTGGTTAATTGCCGAAGAGGCGGATGAGTTCGGATGCATAGGTTTTGGACACGGGGATGTCGTCGACGCCTGGGTGTCCGATCTCGGCGTAGATGCCCTGGGGTGTACGCCGGAGGGTGCGTATCTGGCCAAGGTTGACGAAGAAGGAACGGTGGCAGCGCACCAGCCCGTTGGCGTTGCAAAGGTCTTCTATGGCCTTGAGGGTGTTGCGCAGACTATAGCGCACCAGCTTGCCGTCGTCGTCGTAGGTGATGGTGACGTAGTTGCCGGCAGACTCGAGGCAGATGACACGGTCGGCGCTGACGACGAGTTTTACGTTGCCTTTCTCGTCGGCAAAGCGCACCATGCCGGATTCGTTGCGCTCGATTCCTTTGCGGAGTTCCTCTATGAGGCTTTCGGCCTGATGGAGCCGGAAGTCGCGGTCAGTCATTTCGGTAATAACCCAATAGAGCAGATAGGGTATGGCCACCAACCCGAAACTGATGAGCAGCACGCGGGGCAGGAGGGAGAGGTATTTGCACTGGAGGTAGAGTGAGAGGAAGAGGTTGGTGAAAAGGCTGGTCACCACGATTTCTATGCATTGCCACAGGAGGAAGTCGCGGCGGGTGAGGCTGTGGCGTACCAGTGCAAAGCAGAGGATGGCACGGCTGATGGCCAGCACAACCAGGACAATGGCACATATGATTGGCAGGAAGAGGCTGTCGTGGAGTTCCCAGGCCTGCGAGAAGCTGTCGGCCTCGCCGAAAAAGGTGGGGTGATAAATGACCATGAACAGCATGATGAACAGCGGCACTGCCAGGCAGAACACAATGTTGTTCTTCAAAGAGTAATATTGTTCGGATATCTTCATGGTTGATGTATAGTGTTGTTTATGGGAGGATTGTCTGTGTGTCTTTTTTGCGGCGGAGCCAGGGGAAGAGTTCGTAGATGTTGTTGAAGTCTTTGGAGAGCTTGATGCCCAATCCCTGCTTGTAGGGCAGTTCGGTGCGGGTGTAGTAGCTGGTGTTGTTGCGGTGGAATCCGTAGAAGCGGAAGTAGGGGTTGAATTTGTAGCCTACCTCCACGTCGCCCACAAGCACATTTGAGAAGTCGTTTTCGAGGCTGTTCCCTGTATTTCCGTAGCCTAAGGTGGACTCAAAATAGAGCTTTTCCCATTGTTTGCTGATGCCCACGTCGAACTGTCCGGGTGCTGTGCCGGTGCCGGCCTGGTATTTGAAGTCCACGTCCACCACTTTGACGAGGTTTGAGACCATGCTGCTGGCTGAGGAGGTGAGGAGGTTGATGCTGCTGGCGTCGGAGAAGATGCCCGAGTTGTCATTGGAGGAGCCGGCGGGGGTGAAGCGTCCGAAGAGGAGGAGCGAGATGGACTGGTTGAGCATGTCGCGCTCGTTGGTGCGGTCGATATAGGAGAAGACTTGGTCGGTGACGCTCTGCTCGGCATTGGGCAGCTGTATGTCGAACTTGATGGAGGGGTCTTGCAGGGTGCCGGAGAGATTGATGATGTCCTGAACCTGTACGTAGGAGTCGGAAATCCCCGAGCCGTTGTTGCCTACGAGCGTGGCAAGGTTGACACGTTGGTTATAGACGGCACTGAGGTTGAACCGTGCATCGTCTATGTTGCCGGGGAAGTTGAGTGAACTGCCCTCTTCTATGGCAAAGTTTTTGTTGAGAAGCTGCAGCAACGACAGGGAGAAGTTGCCCGAGGTGAATACATAATTGCCCAGGATGTTGGGCACCTCGCCGTTGCGCATAGTCACCTGTATGTCGCCGTTGCCGACGGCGGTGACGTTGGCGGTGAGTTGTTCAAAGTCCATAGGCAGGTGGACGGTGACACCCGGCGTCACCTTGACGTTTGCCTGCAGGTTGAGGCGGTTGGTGTTGGCACTGCGGATGCGGCTGGTTCGTCCAGGCTGGGGCGGTCGGTCGGGCGAGATGAAGACGATGTATTCATTCTCACTGACCTTGCGGTGGTTGCTGATGGGTACAAAGAGGTCGCTGCCGTTGAGGGCGGTGGCTTCGGCGACAACCTGCAGTTGATTGACCGGTCCGCTGACAGAGCCTGAGGCTGAACCTATCAGTTTGCCATAGAATGCTGAGCCGTCGAAGGCCTTGTCAAGCATGAGCAGGCGCTGTGTGTTGAGGGTCAGGTTGAGTACAAGACCTTGCTGTTCGAGCGACAGTTTGCCGTTGATGCGAGCTATGTTGTTTTCAAGGTCATGAATGGTGAAATTGTTCAACTCAAGGGTGTTGTTGGCGATAGTCAGGGTGTCGTTGATAAGGTAGGCTACGCCTGTGGGAATGAGTTTTATCAGGCCTTTGTCGAGATACAGGCTGCCGTTGATGCTGGGCTGCGAAGTGGGACCTTCGGCATGGATGGCACCGCCGAGGGTGCCTTGTACGTCGGAGGCTATGGCTGTCAAGAAGGGCTGTACGGCAGGCATGGGCAGTCGGTCGAGGCTGAGGTCGAGGTTAAGGGTGGGTTTCTTGTGGCCTGTAAGGATGTAGCCGTGTGCTTCGATGGGCTTGATGGTGGCGAGCCCTTGGCGCAGGGTTGCAAGGATGTCGATGTTCAGCCGTGACTGGTCGGCCAGATAGTCGGAGTTGATGTCGATGTCGCCCAATGGATGGCCGTTGACGAGGCATTCCTTGACGGTGAGGTCGGCGTCGAGATGGGGGTTGGACGAAACCCCGCGCACAAGGCATAGGCCGTCGAGGGTGCCCTTCAGGTCAAGGTTGGCACCGGGCATCAGCAGGGGGATGAGCTGTCCTATTGCGAAGTCGTCGAAAGAGGCGCTCACCAAGTCGTCGTTTTTGCCGGCAATGAGAGCCTTGAGGGTGACGGCCTGTCCCATGCCGTAGACTTTGAGATTGTCGACCTGCAGGCGGTCGTTGTTGAGCAGTATGCCTTCGGGACATACAAGGCTCCACCGCTGCCCCATGATGTAGAAATTGGGTCGTGTCACCATGATTTTGTTGTCGGTGGGAGAGCTGGTGAGAAACACCTCGATTTCGCCCTCGTTTTCGACGGTGCCTGAGTTGTTGTCCCAATTGAGTGCCAGGGAGGATATAATGCTGCCAACGGCTGCGTTGAGGTCGATGTTGTCCAGTATGGATTTGGTGCCGGAACGCAAAGCCCCTGCCTTGATACGGAGACGGTAGTTCTCGCCCAGCGTGTTGCCGTTGAGCCCGATGTCGTGCAGTGCTATGCTGCCGAGGTTGAGCGAGTCGGACTTGAGCACCAGCTTGAGCGATTCGCCATAGTTGTAGTTGCCCCGCAGGGTGGTTCCGTCGGCAATGCTTAGCTGCGGCATGAAGTCGTAGAAAGTGCCGTGGATGTCGTTCCACACAAGGTCGATGGTGAAGCGGTCGTCGTAGAGGGGGGTGAGGTCGGTGGGTTCGCTTTCGCGGAAGGGGTTGTAGTAGGTGGGCATATACCGCTGGCAGAAATCGTTCACTATCAGAGGCAGGTCGGTGAAGGAGTAGTATCCGCCGATATTGGCCGAAGCCCAGTCGCTGTTGAGCGAGAGGTTGTGGAATCCGTTGTTTTCGTCGGCAAGCAGGAGCACGTTGCGGAGGGCAATGCGGCGCGAGCCGATGTCGCACTGGGTGTTGTGGAGCGAGAGGCTGCCGGTCAGGTGCTCCAGGTCATTGCCCTGCAGGTCGGCCACAATGCGTGTGGAGAGGCTGACGGCCGTGTCGCCCTTGATAAGGTGCAGGGTGGTGAGTTGTGCATTGTCGAGGATGATGTCGGCGGAATAGGATTTGGTCTCGCCTAAGCCCACGGAGGCGGTGAGGTCGAGGTTGATGAGTGAATCCTTGAGCGTGAGGTCGGCAACAAGCTCTTGGTTCGACAGCTCTGCCGAGAGGGTGGTGCGCTCTATGTCGTTGCCCTTTATCTGGGTGTTATACAGTCTTCCTTCTATCGATGCCTCCATCGTGTTGGGGTCGAGCCCGGTTCCTTGGAACGAGAGGTGGAAACCGGTGCGCGACACCCACTCGTTGGGTATGAGCGAGCGTATCCCTATGGAGCGAGAGTCGAGGTCGCCCAGATAGGCGTACTGGTGCAGCACGGTGTCGTATTGCAGGCTGGCGTGACCCTCCAGGTCGCCGATAAGGCTGTTGAGATTGAAGAAGGCTTCGCAGTTTCTTAGGCTCCCATTCAGCGAGGCGTCGAGGTCGATAGTGCCCATGCGGCGGATGATGTCGGGGGCTTTCATGGTGATGGGCTCGGGATGCTGCACGGAGGCGAGGTCGTCATAGTCAGTGTGAAGACGGTGGATGACGGCATTGATGGTGGTGTGGTTGATGTCGGGCAGTCCTGCGATGTTGGCGTCCATAAACAACTGGCTGTTCTGCCCAAAGGCGGCGATGAACTGATTGGCGGTCATGTTTGCCACTGGGCCGGTGATATGCCCTTGAGCCTGCACCTTGCAGTTTATGCCCCACAGCGTGGGAGCCCAGTAGGCGGCATCGCACAGGTTCACCTCGGTGCCCTCTTTCAGCACCACGTCGTGCACCACGGTGTTGCAGTAGTCCGACATCTCGTCCCAGCCGTCGAAGTCGAGCCGGGCATCCATAAACACGCGGCTGTCGTCGGTCTGCAGGTCCATGTTGGTGGCGCGGATGCCGTGGGGCGACACCTCGGCATCCATGGAGAGGTCCACAATGTGCTGCCCCGAGGCTTCGGTAGTGGTGAGCGACACGATGCGCACATTGACGTGGTCGTTCTCCACGCGGACATTCCTGAAATAGCCTGAGATGTCATAGAACCGCATGTGCGGTATGTCCACGCCGTGGGCATATGTGCGGCGGTTGGCTGGTTCGGGCAGGTCTTGGATGTAGTCGATATTGTGCAGGCGCAGCTCTCCCACCTCCACGGTGAAGACGCCGCCTGTGCTTTCCGAAGGGGTGGCACGCTCGGCAAAGTAGTGTATGATAAAGTCCAGATTAATGCCCGACTTTCCCGAGGGGTAGCGGAATGTATGGAGGTGGTAGCGTCCATTGCGGAGCGATACTTGGTCGAAGCTCAACCCGTCGCCATGGAAAGGGAACCGTTTGAAACGACAGGTAATGCGCTCACCGTAGTAGATGGTGTCGTTGGTGGGCGAAATCAACTCGATGTCATCCAGTATCACGTGGCTGATAGGGCTGGCGTGGAGTGCCCCGATGCGCACCTTTCCACCCCATTCCTTGGAGAAATAATTACCCACCACAGCACCGATATACGACTGTACCACAGTGCTGTTAAGCGCCGCAATAAGCAGATACACCGACAATAGGGTGTATCCCACTACGCGCCGCACCACGTATTGCGCCCTTTTATGCATTAATCTAATATAACGGACTTTTCACGGGAATATTATGTGGATGAATAAAAAACTTTTGCAATTGGCTCAACTGCCCGGAAGAACGGTTTTCTTAGTTGCTGTAGCGTACGCGCAAAAATGTGTTTTTTTAGTAAAAAAGACATTATAATGAAAAAAAAGTGTATCTTTGTGGCGCAATAAAATAATCTCATCGGACATTGCACGATGCGTTAGGATTGAATGTACAGCAGGTTTTGAGGCCTGTCGACTTGCACGGGATTTCGTGTGGGAAGTGTGTGAATTGTGAAGGGATTTACGGTTTTTTACCGGAAGAGGAAATGGTTTTCCGTCCTGTCGAAGTGTTAAAAAACGCATGGTGTTCTGCCTTTAGATTTACGGAAACAAAATAAAACAATAAATATAACAAAAAGAAAAACAATGGTAAACAACAAGAGCATTTACGTAACCCCGGCAATCGAATTGCTTTTTGCCCGCGTTGAGAAGGGCTTTACAATCAGTAACCAGTCCTTAGACCCCACGCCCTCCGGTGACCCCCGCAGACAGGCTGGCAGCCTGCAAAACAGTGGACATGGCTATAACGGAGAGTCGTTCACCTGATCCTTTGTGTATAAGGGTATTAAAAACAAGTAAGTTTAAATGCACGTTATGAAAAAGAATTTATCCTTTGCTTTTGCCGTAATGTCGTTTGCGGCACTTACGATGTTCTCCTCCTGTCAGAAGGACGAGGCGGTGGTGACCCGTTTCGAGGCCACCATTGCCAATATCTCCGGCAACTCCAAGACCGTACTCGACGGCTTGAACCTCTACTGGGTTCCCGGCGACCGAATCAAGGTGTATGATGCGTCAAACAATATCGGTGTGTATAAGTCAACCGACCCTGACAAGACTTCTCCTTTTGACCTCGTATACGGAAACGTCGTTGAGAACTCTACCTACCGTGCCATCTATCCGGCCTCCGCTGGCGACAACGCAGGTCGTTTGGTGCTCCCTCTTGACCAGCGGACCACTGACGGCTCCCTGACGGAATTCCCCATGTATGCCGAATCCCGTACCGCTAAGCCGTCGTTGGAGTTCGACAACCTCTGCGGTGTCATCTGTTTCAAGTTGCAGAAACAGGGTGTTTCGGTTTCCTCTATCGAGGTGACTACCGACAAACAGCTGACAGGCACTTTCACCATCAGCAACAACGACGGCCTTTCACTGACCGGCAGCACCAGCGGCAGCAACAGCGTCACCCTGACTTGCAGCACGCCGCAGAGCATCTCTTCTCAGAAGAGTTTTTATATGTATGTCCCAGCCAACGAGTTTAAATTTATGAGAATAAGGATTTACTCCAATGATGGGCATGTCTGCACCAAGACCTTGAATGCTGCTGTTACCACTTTCATCGTAGAGCGCGGTAAGATTACCCCCCTCACCCTGAATAGTAACGACCTTGACTTCAGCTCTGTTGCAGGTGAACTGCCGGGTCTTTTCTCTATCGGTGAAAAAGTTAACGGTGAAAAAGTTAAGATCCGTTTCTCTTCTGGCAACATGCAATACACCACCGTGGGTACCCACGCTGTTGCAGATGGAACAGCAAAAGGCACTTGGCGTTTTGCCCCCAACCAGTATGACTATATTGGAAAAGACAACGAGAATATCAGCGAAACATACACTGGCTGGATAGACCTCTTCGGCTGGGCTACCAGTGGCTGGAAAGACATCGGAGAAGGGAAAAAGTACCAACCGTATCACTGGGGTGGTATGTCGGGTGCTCCATATGGACCCACTGGAGAATTCAACATTGATGTTACTGGCAACTACGCCAATGCCGACTGGGCTGTATACAATGCCATCAGTAATGGAGGAAATGCGCCCGGAATGTGGCGCAACCTCTCAAAAGATGAGTGGATGTATGTTACCACGAACCGACCTTACGCTTCGGATAAACTTGGTACAGGCTATGTCAACGGTGTGGGTGGCTTAATCCTTTTGCCAGATAGTTGGACACTGCCTGCCGGTTGCACATTTACTCCTGGCTACTCAAATGATCAGTCGTCATGGGATCCGAACCATTATACTGTTGCCCAATGGGCTATGATGGAGGCTGCTGGAGCCGTTTTCCTGCCGGCTGCCGGATATCGAGTAGGCTCTAAAGTTGATGTTACTAATATAGGAAAAGGTGGGTATTATTGGTCAACCACTGCATTTAGTGAATATAATGCTGTCAATGCCCGTGTGATGACAATCAAACCTGGTGGCCAGGGTAATACTGCAGACTATGACGACTATTCTGCGCGCAACCGTGGTTTCTCGGTTCGCCCGGTAAGATATGTACACTAATCATTAGACAATTAGCGGGGCTCTGTTGCTTCCGCGTTGTAGCAACGCAAAGGATGCTCCGGTCTCTGGGGCATCCTTTGCAGCAAAAAGAACCCGCTGAATACTTTGAAATTAAACTAAAATGGATACACCCCTTATACTCGCCATCGAGTCGTCGTGCGACGATACCTCCGCAGCCCTCCTGCGGGGCGACCGCATCCTGTCCAACGTCATTGCCTCGCAGAAGGTGCATGAACAGTACGGCGGTGTGGTTCCCGAGCTGGCTTCGCGCGCCCACCAGCAGAACATCGTGCCGGTAGTGGATGCCGCCATACGCAATGCCGGGGTTGACAAGTCGCAAATCAATGCTGTGGCCTTCACCCGTGGGCCGGGTCTGCTCGGTTCTCTCATGGTGGGTGTCTCCTTTGCCAAAAGCTTTGCCCAGGCACTCTCCATTCCCCTTATCGAGGTGAACCACCTCCAGGCGCATGTCCTGTCTCATTTCATCAAAGAAAGCGACGACAGCCCCGTCCCGCAGTTCCCGTTTATCTGTCTGCTGGTCTCTGGCGGACACACACAGATTCTCCTCCTCCGCAGTCATTTCGACATCGAGGTGCTGGGGCAGACTATCGACGATGCCGCAGGCGAAGCCATCGACAAGGCAGCCAAAATCATGGACCTCGGCTACCCTGGCGGCCCGGTGATAGACCGGCTGGCCAAGGAGGGCAACCCCGACGCCTTCCATTTCGCCACCCCGGTCATACCCGGCAACGACTACAGCTTCAGCGGAATCAAAACATCTTTCCTCTATTTCCTGCGCGACCGGCTTGCCGAAGACCCTGCATTTATAGAGAACCACAAAGCCGACCTCTGTGCCTCCATACAACAGTGCATCATCGGGTTCCTGATCAAGAAGCTCGAGAAGGCCGTCAAAGAGACTCGTGTCAAGCAGGTGGCCATAGCTGGCGGTGTTTCTGCCAACAGCCTTCTGCGCAGCGAAGTCCAGCGCCTGGGACAGCGGCGCCGTCTGCAGGTCTTCATCCCGCCGTTCCAGTTCTGCACCGACAATGCCGCCATGGTGGGCATTGCTGGATACTTCAAATATCTCAGGCAGGACTTTGCCGACATCTCCCTGCCGCCCTACGCCCGATAGCATTCATAAAGAAGTTCAATTACTAACACTCATAATCCAACCACAGTGAAACGTCTTGCCGCCATATCGATGATGCTTGTCATGGCCTTTGCCGTCCAGGGGCAGGACATTCACTTCTCCCAGGTCGATGCCGACCCGATGCTGCTCAACCCCGCCTACGCCGGTTTCTACCAAGGGGCAGGACGTTTCGGCATGCTCTATCGCAACCAGTGGGCCACGGTCAGCATCCCTTACCAGACCTTCGCTTTCTCCGGCGAGGTGGCATTGTGGCGCAGCCGTAATATGAACAGCGGCCTCAGTGCCGGGGTGAGCCTCTTCAACGACCATGCAGGAACGCTGCACTACGGCACCACCTCCGGCCATCTCTCCCTGGCATATTATCGCGCCGTCAACCGTGCCGCCACCAGCTATCTCTCCTTCGGCGTGGAGGGCGGCTATGCGCAGAGTGGCTACGACCCCTCGCAAGCCGCGCCGCAGGACCCCTCAGAGACCTTTGCCACGCAGCAGGTGGGCTATCCGCTCTTTGCCGCCGGCGTGGCATGGTACTGGCAGCCCACGGGCGACTTCCACACAAAGGTGGGCTTCTCTGTCCGCAACATCAACCGTCCCAACATCTCCTACATGCAGCTCGACAGTGTCTTCCTGCACCGTCGCTTCAGCCTCTTCGCCCGTGCCGAATACCGCTACTGGAATGCCGTCTCCGTGCTGCCGGTGTTTCTATGCCAATTCCAGGGCCGTCACCGCGAGTGGATCTATGGTGCCGACCTCAAATGGTATATCGAAGAGGGCGGCGCGCGGCAGGTGAGCCTCCGTGCCGGGCTGGCCATGCGTCATCTCGATGCTGTCATTGCCAGCCTCATGGTCGAGTTCAACGCTTTTCTGTTCACATTCTGCTACGATGCCAACATCTCCGGGCTTTCGGTGGCCAGCGGCTCTTTCGGCGCCATCGAGGCCGGGGTGGTCTACCGCCTCAACCAGGGCTCGCGCAAGACCAAGGCCATCAAATGCCCCGTATATTAACGAACCCATCAGTATCCTTTAATCCATATTCCCATGCTGAAAACAATCAAGATATTACTTCTCTGCAGCCTGCTTTCTGCCGCCGTCGTGCAGGCCCAGACGCGCTACGAGGTGACCCACGTCCCTGTGCCCATCAACACCACTGGCAGCGAGACGGGAGCCGTGCTCATCGACGACAGCCTGCTGTTCTACACCACCATGGAGAACCAGGAAACCAGCCAGCTCTATCTCATCGACTTCAACCCCATCATCACCAAAATCTTCCACGCACCCGTGGCTGCCGACGGCACTCTGGGACCCAGCACCCTCTCTCAGTGGGGACTCAACGCCAACGGCATGAACAGTGCCAACGTGGCTTTCGATGCCAAAAACGACATCATCTACTTCACCCGCAGCGACGCGGGCAACAACAGCCTGAGCCAAATCTACTACACCAAGCGCGTCAACAAGCGCTGGCGCAAGCCCGTGCTGCTGGGCGGAGATGTCAATCTGGCGCAATACAACAGCACCCATCCCTCTGTGGGCTACCTGCCCGACGGCAAGACCATCCTCTATTTCTCATCCGACCGTCCCGGCGGCCTCGGGGGCATGGACATCTGGTACACCATCATCATCGACGACGGCAAACCCGGCAACTGCACCAACCTCGGTGCCCCTGTCAACAGTGACAGCAACGACATCACCCCCTTCTATTCCAACGACGAAGGCTGCCTCTACTTCTCCAGCAACCGGGCTGGCGGACTGGGCGGTTTCGACATCTACTGCACCGAAGGCTGGCGCAACAGCTGGCAGCTGCCTCGCACCCTCGGCAACGAGGTCAACACCCGGTTCGACGACCTCTTTTTCACCGTGCAGCCCTGTCGCTGCCGCTGTGTGCAGGAGCGTGCCGACACCACCGAGATAGTCACCGCCTGCGGATTCCTCTCCTCCAACCGTCCAGGTTCCCTTTATATAAGCGACAGCAACTGCTGCCACGACCTCTTCAGGTGGCGCAGGCTTGTACGTCCCGAAGGCGTTAAGCCCGCAGTGCCGCAACTCCCGGCCTCCCACAGCCCCCTCGACCTGCTGCCCCTCAGCCTCTATTTCCACAATGACGAGCCCACCCCGTGCACTCTCGACACCACCACACGTCTTGACTATGCCGCCACATACCACCGCTACTACCAGATGCGCGACGAATACAAGGGCGCCCAGCCCAGTCCCGTCGACCGCCGCAAATGGGATTCGATTCAAGGCGCCGTCGACATCTTCTTCGACTACGAGCTGCGGAAAGGCTACAACGACCTCATGCAGTTCCTGGAGTTCCTCTATCAGGACCTCAAGGCTGGGCGTAAGGTGACCGTCACCGTCGACGGCTATGCTAGCCCCCTCTTCGAAAGCCTCTACAACGTCAACCTGTCCAAACGCCGCATCGACAGTTTCCGCAACCAGCTCCTGCGCTGGAACGACCAGGCCTTGCTGCCCTTTATCAACAATGGCAGCCTCAAGCTGTCCACCACCGCACACGGAGCCGCCGACACCAATACGGTTGCGCCCTCCGACCCTTTGCGCAATCCCAAGAGCCTCAAGTCTATCTACAGTCTCGATGCCGCCCATGCGCGCCGCATCGACATCGTCGACTACCATTATAACAACTAATGCCGCCACGTCATGAAGATACTGTGTGTTGTTCGCAACTATGCCCCCCATGCCGGTGAGATGCAGGCCCCTGTGCCCGCCGAGCCGACTTTCTTCCTTAAGCCCGACAGCGCCCTCAACCCCAAGCAGCTGCCGTTGTTCTACCCCGATTTTACCCACGACCTCCAGCATGAAGCGGAAGTTGTGGTGCGCATAGACCGGCTGGGCAAATGCATCGAGCCGGGCTTTGCCCACAAGTACTACAACTCCGTGGCTCTCGGCATCGATTTCACCGCCCGCGACCTGCAGCGGCAGGCCAAGGCCGCCGGCCTCCCATGGCTGGTGTCGAAAGGCTTTGACGGCAGTGCCGTGCTCAGCCCCTTTGTCAGTCTCGAGGAACTGGGCCGCCCGATTGACAACCTCGATTTCGCCCTTTCGCGCAATGGGCAAACCGTGCAGCAGGGCAACACGTCGCAGATGATTTTCTCCGTCGACACGCTTATTGCTTACATCTCGCGCTATATGACCCTCCGCACGGGCGACCTGATTTTTACCGGCACCCCTGCAGGCGTGGGTCCCGTTCAGATCGGCGACCGCCTCGAAGGCACCCTCTGCGGCCGTCCTGTCCTGTCTTTGGATATAAAATAACGTCGCCACCATCCTGAATCGGGGTGCTTGCGTCGTGGTAGCGTCGTCATTTATTCGTTCCTTATTCGATCGTTTTCCCATCGTTTTCCCTTTTTAGAAGGAAAAACGATGGGAAAGGAATATGACACAAAGTGCATAAAGAACGACACGACAATGACTTAACGGCAGAGTTGAAAATGAAAAATGAAAATTGAGAATTGAGAATGCATTAGTCCGTAAGCCTGGGAAAACTTAGGAACAAACAGCCTGTAAAGCCGGGTTAACGACACTTATTGGTAATTATACGAAAGACGAGGCGGGGTTAAGGTAAAATAACGAGCCGGACAAAAACAAATCGAGTACTTTTGCAGCGGTTTTCTGTATATACAGTGGATGGTTTCGAAAGCGAAGCGGGGACAAGGCTACGGTGAGACAGGGACGTGGAAAAGATGCCCAAAGAAATGCTGACATGACATAAACGGACCAATAAGAGAAAAGTCGTCCTAATGACCGATTTGGGTTAATAGGAAAAGGCTCTAGTATTATATAAGACTGATTTTTACAGCCTCGAAGAGGCTGAATATCAATAACACCGTACAAGCGTAGCGCAGTGCGGTGACAGAATATACTCACTCATAGCGTCCCGAAGGGACGCGACAAAGAGAAGGTTTGGCAGAAATCAGTCATATATTGCACGAGAGCATAGGAAAAACGAGCGAATATGAAAGGGATAAATAACGGAAAAGGAACGACCTTGGGACGTCAGTTCCGTGTTGTCAGAAAAGGGAATGTTTTTCTTTTGGATGAATATGAGTGGCTGACACGTCTGTCTTGCAGTTGGATGATGGCAGTCGGAGGTCTTATTTTGCAAGATTTTCCTGTTTGTGAAATTTTTTGTATATTTGCATTTTGAAAACCCAAGCATGACATGCCATGAATATCAAGTTTAAAATGCCCAAGTTCCACCGCACTCTGACCAACAGAAGCATGTGGAAAGAGCTGTTGCTCACCTTTCTCGGAACAACTATTTCGATTGTGCTCACCTTCGGCACGGCGCACCTGCTGGATGTACGTCAACGGGTGAAGGACCGCAAGATGTCGGCGTTGATGGTGACGGGCAATGTGGAAAGGTTTGCCCGTGTGCTTGACGGATTGTCCGACGATCTGATGCAGCGCGACACCATCGCTGCGTGGTTGCTTGCCCTGCCGATTGATTCGTTGGACGATGTGCCGCATCACCTGATGGTTGAGGCCGTGAATGCTGTGATAACACTGCCCCAGCTAAGCCACGACAAAACGGCGGAGAATATCTTTTCCAACTCTATCGAGACGTGGAAGAATATGGGTAATTTCAGCTTTATCGACAAGATAGGGCAGAGTTTTGCCGAGATAAACGAGTGTGAGAGGTCGTATAACGAGTTCATCAACAGCACGGCAAAACATGTCGACTGGATTAAAAGGCATTCGCAGGAGCTGCCGGGCAGTGACTTGTGCATGAAGTGTATGCTCAACAACGAGTTTCGTGACAATATCGGAGAGATTCATGGCTGGATTTGCTATCTGCGTTTCCTTGCTGCCAGTTTCCGCTACACGAATGCCGAAAGTATGGACTTGATTGGCATTACGGAGGAGGAGATGATTAAGTTTGCCGATTTGCACGACGGGGCTTCAACGTCGTCGAGACCCGAGCCACTATACCAGACGTATATCACTCCCAAGCTGAAATTCGACAGCCTCACAACCATGCCCGGATTAATCGAGAGGGTGGAGTACTGACCCTATACTTCCTCCCGCGATGATTGGAGGAGACAAAAAGAAGACGGGCAGCTCAATATGAAAAGCCGCCCGTGCTGAAATAGAAAAGGAGGTTTTTTCCGGTTTAGAAGTGGAAACCTACGCGCAGACCCAGCACGCCGAGGCTGCGTTTGGTGGCGTTGAAGTCATCGCCTTCGGGTTTGAATGACTTGGAGGTGTACTCAATGCGGTGGCTGCCCAGTCCCATGTAGAAGAGGGAGGCGCTGACGTGTTCGCCAAGATAGGTGCCAAGGCCGCCCATCCAGCAGAGCTGTCCGTTCATTTTGTAGCTGTAGCGCTCGGAGGGATAGCCGTTCTTGGTGATGATGAGCAGGTCGTAGCCAATGCCTAATTCGGCAAAGGGACGCAGGTCGGCAGTGATGTCGTAGCGGTATTTAAGACCCAGCATGACAGGAATGTTGAAATACTGCGGTGCAGTGGGGTAGCTCTGCATGGAGTCGTTGCGCTCGTTGTTGTCGTAGATGTCACGGACATATTTGCGCGAGTTGTTCCAAAGGAAGCTGGCTTCAACGAAGGGCTGCAGCTGGCCTACTCCCACGTCAAACCACATGCCGAAACGGGCGGTGAATCCAAGTCCGCCGGCGGCAGCCTGTGCCACGTTGGTGCGGTTCATGGGGGTGAATTGACCAAACTCGGTCAGTTCCACCTGGTCGTTGAATTGGCCAACGGGCAGGGTGGCGTTAATGAAAACAGAGGTCTCTGTTTGCTGTGCCTTGGCTGAAAAGCCGGCGCAGAAGAGCACCAATGCCAAGCATAAGGATTTGATACAGATGTGTTTGTTCATAATTGTATATTTTTTGTTTAAAGTACAAAGATAATAAAATTATTTTATACTTTTAAAAAATGTTACAATGAGCAGTTGATTTCGCATTGGTGTTTGGCCATCTCGCCACGGCCGAGGCGTATGATGCGGCGGCAGGAGTCGAGGAATCGGCGGTCGCGCTGGCTGTCGAGGAGCAGGAGATATCCCATGACAATGTATGCCAGGCTTTCAGCCAAGCGGCGTACATGGTGTTCGAAGGCCTCGCCGGCACCGTCGGCGGTGAGCTGGGTGTGCATGGCCTGGTAGTCGGCAGTCATCTGGCGGAGTGTCTCGCGCAGGGGCTCGAGGTCGCCGTCGATGGGCATGGAGTCGTAGTCGGCAATACGTTTGAGGTAGTTGCCGTTGCTGATGCCTTTGGTGGCGGCCACAACCTGCAGCTGCGAAGTGCCTTCGTAGATGCTGAGGATGCGTGCGTCGCGGTAGAGGCGCTCACAGGTGTATTCTTTCATGAATCCGCTGCCGCCGTGAATCTGGATGCAGTCGTAGGCGCACTGGTTGGAGTATTCGCTGGCCATGAGTTTGGTAATGGGGGTGAGGCAGTCGGCGTTGCGCAGGGCTGCCTTCATGGCCTGGCGTTCCTCACCGGTGAGGGGACGTACTTTGGAGAGACGGTCGTAGCAGTTGGCAAGGTCAACCTGGCGTGCGGTCTCGTAGAGGAGGGAACGCACGGCATCGGTCTTGGCACGCATGGTGTGGAGGATGTCCTGCACGGGAACCATCTGGTCGATGGTTTTGCCGAACTGTTCGCGTGCGGCGGCATAGTCAACGGCCTCGCGGCAGGCGGCTTCGCAGAGGCCCACGGCCTGGGCACCAACACCGAGACGGGCACCGTTCATGAGCGACATGGTGTATTTGATGAGGCCTAAGCGGCGTTCACCCACCAGTTGGCAGGGTGCATTGGTGAAGACGAGTTCGGCGGTGGGAGAGCCGATAATGCCCATCTTGTGCTCAATACGACGGACAGTGAGGCCGCCGTCGGCACGGTCGTAGACAAAGTAGGAGAGACCGCGGCCGTCTGTGGTGCCCTCTTCGGAGCGTGCCAGCACTAAGTGAATGTCGGCATCACCGTTGGTGATGAAACGTTTGACACCGTTGAGGCGCCAGCAGTTGGCGGCTTCGTCGAAGGTGGCCTTGAGGCGCACGGACTGGAGGTCGGAACCGGCATCGGGTTCGGTGAGGTCCATGGAGCAGGTGGCTCCCTGGTAGATGCGGGGCAGGTATTTGTCCTTGATTTCCTCGGAGGCGAAGTCCTCGATGGTGTCGGCGCAGTCCTGCAGCATCCAGATGGTGGCAAAGCCCACATCGGCGCGAGCCACGATTTCACCGGCCATGGTGGTAGTGGTGCCGGGCATGTTGAGGCCATGGTATTTGCGGCGCTGCTTGATGCCGTAGAGACCGGCCTGGGTGAGGGTGTCGTGGTTCTGCTGTGTGCCGTTGGCGTAGACTACGCGGCCGTTCACTACGGAGGGGCCTTGTGCGTCGACATCGGCGGCATTGGGGGCGATGACGTCACCGGCTATCTCGCCGATGAGATCCATGACGTTTTCGTAGCCTTCGACGGCCTCCTGCGCGTTGGCGGGGGCGTCGGGGTACTGCCCAGCCTCCTCGAAGTTGTTTTCGCGGAGGGTGGCTATTTTTTCTATGTCGGGGTGCTGAAGATAGAACTTCAGGCTTTCGTTGTCGCTATAGTAGTTCATTTTCTGCTGTCTTATTGGGTTATTGTTTGCACGACTGGAAGGCGTTCATCAGGCGCGGAATGACTTCGTTGACATCACCTATGATGGTGTAGTCGGCGATGGCGTTGATGGGTGCGTCGGGGTCGGTGTTGATGGAGATAATCTGTCCGGACTGCTCCATGCCCACGCGGTGCTGCACGGCTCCCGATATGCCGCAGGCGATGTAGAGCTTGGGGCGCACGGTGACACCGGTCTGGCCAATCTGGCGGTCGTTGTCGCAGAATCCGGCATCGACGGCGGCGCGGCTGGCTCCCACTTCGCCGCCTATCATGTTGGCGAATTTGTAGAGGAGCTCGAAGTTTTCGCGGCTGCCCATGCCGTAGCCACCGGCCACGATGATGGAGGCGCCTTTGATGTCCACTCCCTGCGGGTCGATTTGGCGGCTGATGACTTTGAGGCAGTCGTCTTCGTTGCGCAGGTATTTAGAGGCATCGAGGTTGATGAGCTGTCCTTTGCGTTTGGGGTCGACGATTTCTTTGCGCATGACACCTTCGCGCACGGTGGCCATCTGCGGACGGGTCTCGGGGCTGACGATGGTGGCAATGATGTTGCCCCCGAAAGCCGGGCGGATTTGATAGAGGATGTCGTGATAGTCCTTGCCGGTCTTGGCATCGGTGTGGTCGCCAATCTCCAGTGCTGTGCAGTCGGCGGTGAGGCCGCAGCGCAGGTGGGAGGCGATGCGGGGTGCCAGGTCGCGGCCTACGCTGGTGGCTCCGTAGAGCACCACTTCGGGCT
>JAEEGI010009200.1_pt1 | contig 21693 bp, 22 predicted proteins | sample 8958751 | NCBI WGS metagenome assembly JAEEGI01 (sample SAMN16246545, study PRJNA631951) | gut metagenome | biome: gut microbiome; feature: rumen; material: KS-attached | host: Bos | place: Iran: Karaj | collected 2018-10 | reverse complement strand
CCGGGCACGACCTGCTGCAACTCCGATGCTTACTTCATCTGGCTGGTCAACTGGATCGGCTGCAAAGTCATGGATCTGATTCCTGGTTTGAACAAGATTAAGATCAACAGCAAGACTCTGAGCGACAAGTTCGGTGCCTTCGGCGACAGCGGCGTCATCACCTTCTTCTGCGGCCTGCTGCTTGCAGCAGTCACAAGATGCGATGTCAAAACCGCTTTGAAGATGGCTGTCACTCTGACTGCATGTATCATTCTGGTACCTAAGACTGTCGCGTTGCTGATGGAAGGTCTGGTTCCGATTTCCAATGAAGCGAGAAAGTACTTCAAGAACAAACTCGGCGACGACTATGATATCTACATCGGTATGGATGAGGCTCTCTGCCTGGGTGATGAAGTCGGTATCGAAATCGCGGTCATCATGATCCCGTTCGCATTGGCACTGGCATTCGTTCCGGGTGTAAACTTCTTCCCGGTAGCTTCGTTAGGTTCGCTGTGCTACACGACTTGTGCATGTGCTCTGTTTGCAAAGGGCGACTTCCTGAAGACGTTCATTTCTTCTCTGGTTATGACCCTTGTATTCTTCGAGCTCAAGAGCGTAATGGCTCCTCTGGCTACGATGCTGGCAGTCGAATCCGGTTCTGTTACTTCAGCAGCCGGGCTGATCACCGGTTCCGGTGTCTGGGAACTGCAGAACGTCATCGTTGGTCTTATCACGAAACTGCTTGGAGCATGGTAATCGATCTGTTTCAGATCAGATGAAAACCTATAGATGCAGAAAGGATATAGCGGTCAGGTTCGCCCTCTTCGGGGCGGTCCTTCTGGCCGCTATGGCCTATCTGTTACTTACCGGAGATATTCAGACTTATTTTGTAAGCAAATATTCCGTGGCATTTCTTATAGGCGGCACGCTGTTTTCGATCCTATATACGCTGAAGGGATTCAATGCCCGATTGCAGCTGAGGGAAAAGGAAATCTATTTCTGGGACGGTCTGGCTGATATCCGTCACATCGATTATCAGGATATCGCTTTGATCGAATACCATCCCGACCTGAGGATCCGTTTTCAGATGAGAGACCGCAAAAAGACGGTGTTCAGCATTCCGAATTTATTTACGAAAGAGGATGCCGAAGACTTTCTCAGCGAAATCTCCAGGAAGAAATGGATCAGGATCGAACGTGTTGCCGGTCCGAAGAAGGCCGTGTCTGAACAAAGGAATGGAGCAGAAAAATGAATGGATTGTATGTAATTGAAGGACACGCTCAGGATTGGCGCGAAGCGATCAGCCTGACGGCCGGGGAACTGTATTCCCAGGGCAGTGTCACGAATGAATTTTATGATAAATGTTGTGAAAGAGAGGAACAGTTTCCAACCGGACTGACGGAATTCTGCCCGGTGGCGATCCCTCACGCATCAAAAGAATATGTTTTGAAACAGTCAATCTGTGTTCTGCGTCTGGATGAGCCGGTCAAGTTCAGATCGATGTCCGATATGGACAGCGAAATCGATATCCGTTATGTGATGAATCTGGCTTTATTGGATGATTCGGATCATATCAAGATCATTTCACAGGTAATCACCTGCCTGAAAGATCCTGCTTTCCTTGAAACGATGGATTCTCTTGACAGAGACGGTCTGAAAGACTACCTGGCTGAGAATTTCTTCAAGGGACTGTCTTAATCGGTTTTAAGACTTTTCGGGAATAATCCGGTTTCGGGATATTCCTGTGTCTATGCGAAGTTTTTTGAAAAAGGGATCCGGAATGCTGTGGCTTCGTTTTCAGATTATTGCCGGTTTTCGAATCTGGGAATGATTGACCCCCTTATTATGTTTTTTACTTATCTGCTCAGAATCTTGACACAGCAGACCGGATCCGAAGATTTCTCATTTGATACTCCGTAAACGGGTATGAAAGAAGGCATGTATATACCGTTTGCGGATTTAAGATCACGGATTTCAGAAAGTGAATCAGGAGGATAAAAATATGTGGATGAAAGATATATTCGGTACGGACAAGCCGATCATCGGCGTGCTGCATATGCACGCACTTCCTACCGATCCTAAATATGATGCAAGCACCGGTATACAGGGCGTTCTGGAAGCAGCCAGAAAAGATCTGCAGGCTTATCAGGACGGAGGCATCGACGGCATCCTTTTCTGCAATGAGTTTTCGATCCCGTATACCAGCAATGTCGAAACGGTGACCGTCGCCTGTATGGCAAGGATCATCGGTGAACTTAAGCCAGAAATCAAGGTGCCGTTAGGCGTCACCGTTGCAGCCGATGCGATGAAAGGCTTTGACCTGGCGGCTGCTGTCGAGGCTGATTTCCTCAGAGGCGGTCTGCATGGTGCCCACGCAGGTGTCTATGGCATGTCCAGTGTCGACCCGGGAGCCGTGGAGAGACATCGCTACGCGGTAGGATGCAGCAATGTCAAGACGATGACGGCTGTCATCCCGGAAGGAACCGCCCAGCTTGCGGAGCGTTCCATCGAAGAAGTCGTAAAGACGCTGACGTTCAACTTGAATCCGGATACCTTGCTGATTTACAGCAATAGACCCGGTTCCAGCATCGATGTATCGCTGGTTGAAAGAGTCAAGGCTGTTACCGATACGCCGGTCTTTGCGTCAAACGGCGTCAAAGTCGAGACTGTCGCCGACATTCTGAAAGTGGCCGATGGCGCTGTCGTTGCGACCGGTATCAAATACGACGGCAAATTCTTCAATCCTGTCGATCCGCAAAGGGTAAAAGATCTGATGAACAACGCAAAAGCGCAAAGAGGAAACATCTGAGGATGCTGATTTCCCCATCGATCGCTTCTGCCGATGTTCTCAGGGTAGCTGAAGAACTGGATTTCATCGATCGCTATTTCGATAACGTCCATATCGATATCGAAGATGGCGTTGCCGTAAAAGGCATTTCCTTTGGCATGAAGATGGCACGAAAGATCTGCGAGTATTCAAAAAGCATAGAAAAAACGATACATCTTGAAGTTTATGAACCTCTTAATTACATAGATGATCTGCTTTCCTGCAGATATGATGTCGCCTTCATACAGGTCAGCCACATCGAAGACCCTCTTGCCGTCGTTAGAAAGATGAAGGAAAGCGGAATCGTGACCGGTCTCAATCTCCGCGTAGAAGACACGGAGAGAGAGAATTTTGAGGAACTTCTGGACAGCTGCGACCATTTTCTGGTTTCAACCACGACCTACCGTCACGGCTATGAAGAATATCTGGATTCCATGGAAGAGCTTGCCATCAATCTTTCCGGAAAGAAAAAGATATGGGTCGACGGTCATATCGATTATGAAAGATTTAAAAGACTGGATCAGACGGACATCTATTGCGCCGTCATGGGCAGGGCGATTTTTGAAGATAAAGATCTGGCTGTCAGACAATACTGCCAGATATAAAGGAGACCGTATATGTTGAAAAAAGGACTGACTGTAGATAAGATTGAAGATCTTGTCGAGATCATCAGGCAGGATGACGATTTTGAAGTCGATAGATGGGAATTCAGGGAAAAAGCGAAAGCGCTCTGGATCTATGACCACAAAGGTCAGCAGACCGTCGTTACCCTAAAGATCGTCAACGGAAAGATCGTTGTGAACAGCGTATGGTAATGTGTTTTATGCGACAGGATCCATCCCCCTCAGTGTATTCTGATGATTGCTGCCGTATAAAAAAGAATGGCATAAAGCATTCTTTCTCTTAGGTGGATTCTTTCCTCCGAAAAACAGCCCGTTAAGCATCTTGTTATGCTGCGGGCTGTTTTTTGTTGTGGGGTCTTCTGTTTTCGTATTCGGAAATGATTTCGATGATCTCCTCTTTTTTTGTTGCTTCCATCAGCTTCCGGTTGAACTCCGGGATATTGATGATGTTCATGAAATTGATCAGCATGGCGGTCTCGGCAGGGGTGTCATTGATCGCGAAAGCGATAACGATGTTGACCTGTTTCATGCTGCTGTCGAAGAGGACCGGTTTTTTCAATCTGACAAAGGAAAACCCGGTCTTGAGTACGCCGTCGCCGGGGGAGGCATGGGCCAGAGCGATCCCGTCGGCAAAAACGATATAGGGTCCGTACTTCAGGACCAGAGAGATCATCTGGTTCAGGTAGTTGACGCTGATTGCGTTGTCCCACAGCAGAAGTTCGCCGGCGGAAATCAAAGCTTCCTTCCAGTCGCTGACTTCCTTGTTCAGGATGATGTTGTTTTTATTGAGATAATCCGATACCAGCTGGTTGTCTGTCGGAACATTTTTACTGGCCATGAGTTCAACGGAAGAGTGATTCTTCTTCCTGGCAGCCGATATCGCTTCAGAGATCATCTGGTAGTTTTCATCTTCAAGGACGGCGTTCACTACGACACAAGGGATATCGGAATCGATCGGCGTGGTCGAAACGATGAAGTCGCAATCGAGCCCGTCGATCTTCTGATAAAGGGTATGGATGCTCAGGATTTCGCTGATTTCCACATTGAAATGTTCCCTGATGGCCGTTGCCAGCAAATTGGCGTTTGCGATGCCGGCGTTGCTGGTGACGACGATCCTTGCCAGAGATCTTGGCATCTTCATGCGTTCGATGGCTGCCAGGATATGCATCAGGATATAAGTCAGTTCATCATCGCCGATTTTTTTGTTGAAGCATTCTTCCAGGATGCCGACATTCTCTTTGAGGAACAGGAAATCACTCTCATAGTTACGGATGATCTCCTCCTTGAAGGGATTGACTAGGATTTCGCCATTCTTGAAACGATGGTAGCAGGCGGAAAGATGGGCAGTCAGATATTCGTGCAGAATGTCATCATCCGTCAGCTGGATCCTGTAGTAGTTTGACAGGGTATATAAAAGGTTTTTAACCAGGACATGGAAATTGATGGGGCTGCTGGAGATGGACGACCTGTTGATGATGAAGTGGAAATTACGCAGACACAGACACAGGTAGCAGTATTCCTGTTCGCTGATCGGTATGTATTTCTGCAGATAATCTCTGATGTCGTTGGCAAAATCGCGGATACTGATGTTGCTTTCTTTGAAATCGGTATTATTTAGAAAGATGTCGTTGCCGCTCTCGATGCGATTCATCATGATGCACAGAATGATTACCAGGGAATAATAATCGTAGTCGGAAAGATCGATCTTGTTTTTTTCTTCCGCATGGGAGATCGCTTTGGATGCTTCCAGATAATAGCGATCGATCTTCAGCAGTTTCCGGGCATAATTGATTGCCGGATTGCAGGTAGCCTCGGAAAAAAGCACTATGTTGTCATCGCACATCTCCTGGATGACGTAGTAGATCATATCCCGTTTCTGTATTTCCGGGTAGTCGATTGAGAATCCGAAATGCTTGTTTCCGTTGAGCCCCGCACCGATGTGATCCAGCCGTTTTTTGACGATCTTCATATCGTTGATCAGGGTGGCTCTTGAGATCGATAACATCTCTTCCATGGATTCGATCTTGATGAAATCGCGTTCGATCGCCAGCAGCAGGAGCATGAGATTGATTCTTTCGTTCGAATTGGCCCGATAGTCGTAAAGCCCTAAAGAAGACAGCAGTCTAAGTACCTTTTTGCCGTCATCGACGTCTCCGGCAAAGGCGATCGACCCTTTTTTGATCCTGATCAGTTCTTCGCAGCCGTTGTCATGAAAAAAGTCACTGATTTCATCACAGTAGTTGTAGATCATTCTTTTGCCGACGGAATACTTCTCGCTCAAAGAATCCATAGTGATCGCATACCCGGAGTTGGCGACAAGCTTCTCGACAATGCTGCAGGTGATCTTGTTCATTTGATAATTACATTTTATATTTACACATTATCACGCTGCATCGTTACAACAGAAGAAAATGCTTCAAAAAAATTGAAGACATTTGTATTTATACCGTTTCATGCTCTATCTGCTGATCAGGTCGCTATCCTTATCGATCTTTCTGATGACATGTTCTGATAAAAGGACCGTCTTCTCGATATCGCCCAGATCGGATGTTTCGATGCAGGAAAAGGAGCAACGGTAATCATTCAAAAAGCCTTTATGAGAGGATTTTTAGTAACTGTGCAATACAAACCAACGCAAAAGAACAGCATGCTATACTTATTGTGAAAGAGGTAACAAGCATGTTGAATTATACACACGACATTCCTACCAAAGTATATTTTGGAAAAGGAGCGATCACGCATCTGGAGGAAGCGCTGAGACAGTTCGGCACGAATGTCCTGCTGGGCTATGGCGGAGGATCGATCAAAAAGATCGGTTTATATGACGAGATCATGAAGATCCTGAATGACGGCGGGTTCCGCGTAACGGAACTGAGCGGCATCGAACCGAATCCGAGGATCGAATCCGTTGCCAAAGGCGTAGAACTGTGCAAAGAGAACAAGATCGATGTGGTGCTGGCGGTAGGCGGAGGAAGCACGATCGACTGCTGCAAGGCGATCTGTTCGGGTTATTACTATGAAGGAGACGATCTCTGGTACATGGTCAAACATGTAAAGGGACCAAAGAAATCTCTTCCTTTGGTGGATATCCTGACGATCAGTGCGACCGGTTCCGATTTTGATGGCGGCGGTGTCATTACCAACCTTGAAACAAACGAAAAACTTGGAGCATCCTTTACGTATCCGTCCGTTTCGATCCTGGATCCGACATATACCTTCAGCGTATCCGCTTACCAGACGGCAGCGGGAAGCGCCGATATCATGTCGCATATCATGGAAGGCTATTTCTCAAGGACGGAAGACAGCGAGCTGGCTGACGGAATTGCGGAAACGATCCTGAAAACCGTCATCCGGAATCTGCCGATCGTGTTAAAAGAACCGGACAACTATTCGGCCAGAGCCAACCTGATGCATTGCGAATCGGTTGCCTGTTCGGGCATTCCCGAATACGGCAAGCAGTCGACGGGCTGGCCGTGCCACGCCATGGAACACGAGCTGTCGGCATACTATGACATCACCCACGGTGTCGGGTTGGCGATCCTGACTCCGCGCTGGATGAGATATATCCTGAAGAAAGATCCTTCATGCGAGTGGCGATTCGTGCGTTTTGCGAAGAACGTCTGGGGTCTGGAAGGAAATGATGAGCACGAGCTCGCTCTGTCGGGAATCGCTATTCTGGAAAAGTTCTTCAAAGATAACGGCATTCCAATGACTCTGGGCGAACTGAATATCGATGAGACCCATTTCAGGGCTATGGCGGACCATGCGTGCGAAGGAGGCAGACTGGCGAATGCCTTCGTTCCGCTGGAAAGCGATGATGTCGTGGAGATCTACAAAGACTGTCTGTGATCAACAAACACAGCCAAAAGGAAGCGGAGCGCTTCTGATTCCGGAGAAACACGACAGATAAGACAAATCACAGGAAAACGATCGGTTTTGCGGAAAAATCGATCGTTTTTATATCAGCAAGCACAATCTGGACAAAGAAACGAAAAACCCGCTTCAATGATGCAGGTTTATTTGTGCCTATCGACACTGCTTGTTTTGGCCGCCAGATCTTTCTGTCTTTGTTCGGTCTGTGGAATCATGATCAGAACAAACGAAAGATATCTATGCTGTAAGGTCGTCGATCAGATGGATGAGCTCAAACAAATCGTTTCTATGATAATCGGCTTTCTTAAGGATTTCCGGATTCGGTTTCACCAGATCAGGAACAAAACAGGAACGGGCGCCCGACCTGTATGCCGCCTCTATTCCTTTGGGGGAATCTTCTATGATAAGACAATCTCTGATATCCTGTTTCATCAGTTCTGCCGCCTTAAGGAAAATCTCAGGATCGGGTTTTGAATGGGTGATCCTGTCTCCGGTCACGATATATTTGAAAGGCACTTCATCATACCCGTTGCGCAGGAAATCCATTTCAACATAGTCATAGGATGAACCGGTAGCCAGAGCATAAGGGATGTTCTTTTTTTTCAGGTGATCAAGAATCTCTCTGCAGCCTCTCTTCAGTCGGAAGCTGCCCTTTTCAAATTCCTCTTTTGACAATCGATTAATATCGTTCATCAGGTTGACGACAAGATCTTCATCCCGATAACGATCGGTCATGATCTTTACCGACATTTCGTCATTGCATCCCAGAAACAATGCGTAGAATTCATCTTCAAAAGGCAGAGAATATTTCTCTGTACATTTTCTCATACAGTTTCTTTTGATCGCTTCGCTGTCGACAAGGACTCCGTCCATATCGAATATGATGGCTTTGATTTTATTCATGGCTGTTGCTTGTTATTATCTTTCGCACGGGAGACCGCTCCGGATTTTTTCAGATGGTAACAGTCGGTCTTCGGCGGTTTCCGGGTATAATTCCCATCATCACGCCGCACTGCTGTGACAGAAGAGAATTCATAAAAAATGAAAACACTTGTATTTATACCGTTTCATGCTCTATCTGCTGATCAGATCGGTATCCTTATCGATCTTTCTGATAACATGTTCTGTTAACAGGATCGTCTTCTCGATATCGCCCAGATCGGATGTCTCGATGCAGGAGTGGGAGTAGCGGAACGGGACCTCGATGTCGATACCGGGAATGCCTTTTCCTTCCAGCTGCATGTAGGCAAGTTCGGTGAGTCCGCCGATGCCGGCGACTCTCTGCAGATTGATGCCCGTTTCTTCGGCGCTTTCTTCATAAAGCCTGACCAGGCTTGGGTGAGGCATGGTTCCATTGAGCGTTCCTCTGCCATGGAAATTATATAGAGACATCACGGGCCCCTCTCCCAGCCTGACTTCTCCGGTTCCGACCAGATCAGGAGTATCGTTTGCCATCTCGGTATCCAGGCAGATGATCGCATCCGGACCGATGATTCTGGCGGCAGTGATGGCTCCTCTGATCGTATATTCTTCCTGGACCGTTCCGACAAGCCAGACATCGCAGCCCGGTTCGTTTTCCGTAAAGATCTTTGCCAGTTCGATCAGACAGGTACAGGCGATGCGGTTGTCGAATGATGTTCCGGAAACGACATCGTTCTGCAGACGGACGAAAGTCGGATAGTAGGTGATCGCATTGCCGATCCTGATACCTAAATCAAGGACTTCCTTCTTGCTGTAACAGCCGATATCGATGTAAAGATCCTGATACCGGTCGACTTTGTATTTTTCGTCGGCCGAAGTCAGATGATGGGATTTGACGCCGATGACGCCGGGAACATATCCGTCTTTCGCCTGGACCGCCACTCTGAGGGCGACCAGCGTCTTTTCGGGTATGCCGCCGACTCTTTCAAAGCGGATGAACCCTTCGTCGGTGATCGTCTTGACCATCATGCCGGGCGAGTCCATATGCCCTGTCAGCATGACTTTTCTATCATGGCTTTTTCCTTTGACGCAGGCGAACGTGTTTCCCAGCGCATCCCTTTGCACTTCCAGGCCCAGGGATTCAAACTGCTTACCGAGATAGCTGCTGACCAGCTGTTCATGACCGGAAAGGCTGGGAAGCAGACAGAGGTCTTCCAGATGTTTGGCAATGGATTGTTTCATTTTCAGATCCCTTCTTTCAGTATTTGGATATCTTTAAAACGGAACGCTTCTTCATCGGCTTGAGAAGTGTCCTGCGTAATTGCCGATCCTTTGAAGCCGACAACATAAAGTCCGGCAGCTTTGGCTGCTTTTATGCCGTTAGGCGCATCTTCGATCGCGATAAGTTCCCGTTTTTCCAGACCGCTTTTTTCAATGGCTTTCAGATAGATTTCCGGATGGGGCTTGGAATGGGTGATGTCATCGGCGGAGATAATACGATCGAAATAAGGTTCGATACCGAAAAGGCGCAGTTTATGCGTGACATAGTAAGTTGGAGACGAACTGGCGACAGACAGTTGCAAACCTTTCTCGTGCTGTTCCCTGCAGAAATCCTGTATGCCTTCCATCGGTTTGAGATCATCGGCCATCAGCAGAAGATCGGAATAGTAATAGTAGTCTTTGACGAGTTTCTCCAAAGAATAACCGATATGCGGAAAATGTTCCAGCAGGATCCGGCAGAAATGAGTCACCGTCACTCCGTTTCCGTCGGGAAGTCCGCTGAGATCCAGATCGAGCCCGTAGGCATCCATCATGACCTGTGTCGCTTTGGCGAAAAGGGGTTCGGAGTCCAGCAGGACGCCGTCGCAGTCGAATATGATTCCTTTTATCATCATTATTATTCTAACGGAAAGAAGAAACGCTGTGTAGTTTCTTGCATTTTCAAATGCAACGGATCGCGTTACTGAACATAGGGTTCGAACATTTCCGCTACGTATACCAGTTCCGTCTGCGGTATTTTGATGTCGAGACTGCTGATGGCGTATTCGAAGCCCTGCTCGACCGTATCCAGCAGTCTGTGGTTCTGACTGAGGTACTGCTTCAGTCTTCTGTTGTCCCAGGCTTCTTTCCTGATGACTCTTTCGATCATGATGGAACAGTGACAGAGATATTTCACCGCGATGTCGTTGCTGTAAGGGATCCTCAGCATCTGAAGCGTGTCATCCAGGCACACTTTCAGGATGTCGACGATCTTCTGCGCATCGATGAAGATGACGGATTTGGCAATGATCTTTTCGGTGACCGCCTGGATGAATCCGTCTCTGTCGTCTTCCCGGAAATGGTAGTTCTGGGTGGAAGGGTTTGCCAGGACGAGCGATTCCATATCGTTTTCCGACGACATGCTTTTCGTGATGATCTGGATCAGTCCGTTCATCGTCAGGGGATAGATGGTCTTGGCGGGTATTCCGGTCGTCCGGATGACGTGTTCGCTGATCGTCGTCAGAGGTTCCATATCGACGAAGAACAGGACGCCGGATCCCTGGTTCAGCTCGGACGATCTGATGCAGGCCAGTTCCAGAAGGTCGTTGAGCTGCATGTTTTCGTTGTAGTCGATAGCGTCGAGATGATAATCTCCGCTGATCGTTTTTCTGATATAGGCGACCATGTCGCTGGCTGTTCTTTCGCCATGGGCGATCACAAGCACGGCCGGCGATGTCTGGCTGACATGTTTGCTGGTGATTGCCAGATAACTGGCCAGGAAGTCGATCTCACGGTTGCTGACTTTAAAATCATATTTCTTTTCAAAACTGCTATATATCTCTTTGGCGATCAGGAATTCGTCTTTATATATTTTGTCTGAAAGGCTTTCGGAATCATTCGGATGGTAGTTGCCGCTTTTGATCCTCCTGATGCTGTTGGTGATATGCAACATGATCCCGTAAAGAAGCTGCTGGTGGGAAGCCAGTGAAGAATAATCCGGATTGTAGAGAAGGGCTGAAGTCGTGACGGAGAAGACATAGGGATCGATATTGTTGCGGAGCGCTTTCAGATAGGTCTCGCTGCAGTTTTTCAGGCAGTTGATGTTTTCGTAGACATAGTCTTCCATGCTGTTGAGGGAATTGATATCGATGTCGAATTCGTTCACGAACTGGGAAAGCAGATGCGCCCTGGATTGCAGAGGGAACTCGACGAATTTGTCAAAGTCGTCCGAATGGCCTGTCTCATCAAAATACACATAGTCCGTTTCAATCATTTTCATGATCGAACCCGAATATGCCTTTGCATCGTCGTTCAGATCGCGCTGCGTCAGTTCGGCGACTTCTCTGGGAAGATTGTAGATGGCGACATTGATCATTTTTCCGGATACTTTTTCAAGAAAGACGCGGGAACAGATGTTTTTAACCAGATTCTGAAGCTCAGACAGATTGTTCTGGAATCTCATCCCGGCGAGAGTGACGAGAACGTCCTTGGATACCTTGATCGAGGTATGGATGTTTCTGGCTTCTTTGGAAAAAAGATCCATGATCAGTTCATATTTTTCATAGATCCCTCTGGAATCGATGTCGTTGAGATGAATCCTGATAGGGGTGTATTTCTGGATGTTGTTGATGAGTGGGTCATCCAAAGGCAGATCGGTCGTCAGGATGACCATGCATCTCAGCTCCAGCTGCTCGTTGGTATTCAGCCGGCTGTAGTAACTCTTGGAGAGGGCGGAGCCGATCAGGTTGATGACCGTTTCCGGAAGATATTCGATCTGTTCCAGAACGACAAACCCATTGACGCTTCTTTGAAAGATCCCTTTCCTGGGATTCACAGGATCGTAAACGCCGAAGAGCTCTTCGGTAAAGCTGTCTGTATAACCGCGGCAGTCTATCTCAAAATAAGGGCAGTTCTTGTTTCTGAGACCGTTATTGATCGCATAAAGGACCATATTGTTGGCGATATAAGTCTTCTCTGTTCCCGGATTTCCGCTGATGATGGTATGCAGTCCATAAGGAGGATAACTGACGGCGGCTTTGGCTTTCTCGATCTCGTCATACAGAGATCCTTTTGCGCCGATGACACGCGAAAAATCCTGAGCCCCGACATTCAGCGCGGAACTGTCGGGAGAATCGGATCGCAGATAGGCGCCGATCGTTTCGTTTTTCGGGATGTAGGAAGGGATATGAACGTCGGGATAGGCATTGTTCAGTTCCCGGGTGGAAAGATAATAGACCGGCCTTCCTGCGATCTTTACCAGGAGTCCGTTTTTCCAGAGCGTGTTCAGATCCCTGGAGACGTTCGTCCTATCGATCTTGAGGTCATAAGAAATGTTTACGGCATCGGCACCGTTGCGGTCGATCTGCTGCCGGCTGATCAGTTCTCTGCTTTTTTTGTCGATGTAGGCGAGGATCTGGTCTTTTTTTGATGTGTTTTTCATATTGTTGTCCTTTTATTGTGTAAAACGGTATCGGCAACGGGAAGGAACTGTGATAAACAGTGTAAATGGTTTTTAAAACTGTGTAATATTCCGCTATTATTATTACACACTTTGGAAATACTCGCCATCATTTAGACTGAAAAGCCAGAAAAAGCCGCATTATAAGAATGGTATTTTCTTTACACAGAAAAAATACGTGTAAAAAACAGAGCTGATTTTACAACGGTTTTTGAACTTGCTATATATAAGTTGAAGGTAACAATGATGAAAGTTCTTCTATTAAGCCACGGGAATCTCGCCAGAGAAATGTATGAGACCGCTTCGATGATTTTCGGCGATCTGCATGACGTTTCCTACCTGACGCTTCCCTATGGAACCGATCTGACTGTCTATAAAGAGTCAGTAGAAAAAGTGATTAAAGGGTCCGATCATACGCTCGTGCTGGTCGATTTGTTCGGAGGAAGTCCTTTTATGATTTCTTCGCAGTTCATCGGCATGGATGAATACAAAGATAAAATGGAGATCGTGACCGGGATGAATCTGTCGATGGTTCTTGAGGTCGCTTGCAGAATGAACGACAGCGATCTTCAGGAATTGAAAGAAACAGCGATCAACGCCGGCATACATGGCGTTTGCGATTTAAAAGAAAGGTTGGGTCAATAGATGGCAATCAATATGATCAGAGTAGATGACCGTCTGATACACGGTCAGATCGTTGCGGCATGGGTGAAGTCTCTGGGTCTGGAGAGGATCTGGATCGTAGACGATGCTACGGCAAATGATTCGTTCCTGAAGAACGTCATGAAGATGGTCGCTCCTCCGGGGATCGAATTCAGTGTCAGCTCCACCGAGGAGATCGATGATGTCGCAAAGCAGTACGATTCAGACAACAAGAAGACGATCGTGCTGGTGAAATACCCCAATACCGCGGAAAGACTCTTCGAATCAGGAATCAGTTTCCGTGAACTGCAGGTTGGAGGTATCGGTGCAAATGCGAATCGGAAAAAAGTATATAAGAACATTTCGATGAGCGATGAGGAACTGCAGTCCTGCAGAAACATGGAAAACTCCGGTGTAAAAGTCTATATCCAGGTAACGCCGGACGATAAACAAGTATCATTGGATCAAATATGAAAGGGGGAGAATGATCTATGTTTATGAAAGCACTTATCGTAGCCTTGTTCGCAACATTTTCATGGGCTTGCGAATGGGGAATGTGGACGATTCAGATGCAGCCGTTCGTTGCCGGCAGCATTGTCGGTTTCCTGTTGGGAGATTTTAAAACAGGCGTCCTGATCTCTGCAACGATCCAGCTGATCTATATGGGTCAGATCCAGGTCGGCGGCGTCTCTGCATATGACTTTACATTTGCGGGATATATCGCTCCGGCGATCGCGATCGTTTCCCATATGTCTCCTGAAGTGGCGGTCACGATAGCCGTCGCCGTCGGGTCGCTGGGTCTTGTCAGTTCCAACCTCTACATGTCGATTAACGCCGCCTGGGTACATATGGCAGACAGATATGCAGAGAAGGGCGAGACCAGGGGACTTTGGATCTACAACTGGCTCCTGCCGCTGTTAACGAATGTCGTCCTGTACGGTATTCCGACATTCCTGGCAGTCTACTATGGCGCAGAATATCTTGAAACTCTTATGAATTCTCTGCCTGAGTGGGTCAATGGCGGTCTTGCTGCAGTCGGAACGCTGCTTCCGGCTCTGGGCATCGGCATGATGTTCAAAGCTGTCTACAACAAGAAGTATGTCGCGTTCGCTTTGCTGGGCTACATCCTTGCCGGTTATGTCGGCCTGCCGACGATCGGTATCGCTCTGTTCGCACTGGCTTGCGTACTGATCTACTGGAATGTTTTCTCAAAGAAGGAGGGTAATGCATAATGTCAGAAAAGAAATTAACCAAGAGCGATCTTGTAAAGACCTTCCTGCTCTGGGAGACCCAGACAGAAGTATGTCTTTCCTATGAAAGACTGATGTCACTCGGTTTCTGTATTTCAATGGCTCCTGTCATCAACCGTCTGTATGAGACGAAAGAAGAAAGAGCAGAAGCCATGAAGCGTCACCTGGTGTTCTTCAATACCGAAAACAACTGGGGCGCATTCATTCCGGGTCTTGTCGCTTCCATGGAAGAAGACAGAGCCAACGGAGCTCCTATCACCGATGATCTGATCAACAACGTCAAGATCGGTCTGATGGGTCCTCTGGCAGGTCTGGGCGATACGATCACGCAGGGCCTGGTCAAAGTCGTTCTGCTGGCGATCTTCGTCAACATGGCTCTTGACGGCTACACGATCGCGCCGATCCTGTTCTTCCTGTTCTATGGTGCATACATCACCGGTATCGGACTCTTCACGTTCTATCAGGGATATCATGTAGGAAAGAACGTCCTTGACAAGATCACCGATTCGGAGATCATTCACAAGATCACCGATTGCCTCGGTCTGATCGGTATGACGATCGCCGGTGCGATGATCATCACGAACGTCGGCATCGAAACGCCGTTTGTCGTACAGGGCGTTGCGATCCAGGATATCCTCAATGATATTGCGCCGAATCTTCTCGGTGTCGTGACAACGCTGGGCATCTTCCATTTCCTGAGGAAGGGCACTCCTGTCAGCAGGATCATCATCGCATTGTTCGTCATCGGATTTGCCTGCTACTTCCTGGGCATCCTTTAACAGCAAGAAACAACGGTCAAATACGGCAAGTCATAGGGACTTGCCGTATTTTTCTTCCCGGCGTTCGCGTAGCGGATGACCGAAGACAGCCGTTCGATTACATTTTTTGTGAAACAGTTTATCTACACTTGCGAATCAAGAGGATATATAATGAAATAAACAGGATGATAAAAATCAAATCGATGATGTGGTATGGCTGTCTTTTGAAGTTGTTAAGGACTTCTGTATCCGGTTTTTATTGAATGTGACAAAAGAAAAGGAGATATTTATGGCTGTTAAAGTTATGATTGCCTGCGGATCAGGCATTGCTACGAGCGCTTATGCTGCCGAGGAGATCACAAAGATCGCCAAGGGGCTCGGTGTTGATATTGACGTTCATAAGGAACGCATCCAGAACGTCATGGCAAATGCAGCAGATTACGATATCTGCTTTGTGACATCCAACTTCAAACAGGATGTCGGCACGAAACTCGTGCGTGTAGATGGCTTAATCAGCGGTATCAATGAAGATGCAGTGATCGAGGATGTCAAGGCTGCTCTTCTGGAAGCTGCTGGTAAGTATAATGCAGATTAAGAATTGAATTGAAGAAAGGGGAATTTATGGAGATTTTATCGACAATTGTTAATTTTGTGTTGAATCTCGGCGGCGGCATTTTCCTGCCGTTTGTCATCACCGTCCTCGGCCTGTTCTTCAAAATGGATCTGTTTGATTCTTTCAAGAACGGCTTGAAGATCGGTGCCGGATTCACCGGTATCAACCTGGTCATCGGCGTATTATGTGATGCGCTGGCACCGGCTGTTGAACATTATGCGGATCTCGGTGTCGGCTTTACCGTCACGGATATCGGCTGGGATGGTATTGGCGCTATCGCGTGGTCTACTCCGTTTGCAATCGCTATCGTTCCGCTGGGAATGATTCTGAACTACATCCTGATCAGGATCAAATTCACGAAGACGATGGACGTCGACGTATGGAACTACTGGCACTTCATTCTTGGCGCCGCCATCAGCTACTACGTACTGATGATGATCGGCTTGAGCCCTGTTGCGGCAGCCGTCATCGGCATCCTGGTAGGTCTGCTGACTTTTGTTATCGTCTTGAAACTGGGCGACAAGATCGCTCCTTACTGGCAGGAATACTATGGTCTGCCAGGAACGACTTGCTGTAACTCGGATGCTTACTACATGTGGGGTATCGACTGGGTCGTCTGCAAACTTATCGACCTGATTCCAGGCCTCAGCAAAGTCAACATCAATGGCAAGTGGATCAACGACAAGCTCGGTACATTCGGCGAGACTTCCGTTCTGGCTTTCTTTGCCGGCGTGCTGATTGCCATCATCACCAGACTGGATCTGGCTACGGCGATCACGATGTCTGTCACGATCGCTTCTTGTATCATCCTGGTTCCGAAAATGGTCGGTCTGCTGATGGAAGGTCTTGTACCTATTTCCAACGCTGCCCGCAAGTTCTTCAAGTCTCATCTGGGTGACGACTACGATATCTACATCGGCATGGACGAAGCTCTCTATCTCGGCGACGAGACCGGTATCCAGTGCTCCGTCATCATGATCCCGATCGCTCTGGCTCTGGCATTCCTGCCGGGTGTAACGGTCTTCCCGATCGCTTCCATCGGCTCGCTTTGCTACACGACCTGCGCATGTTCGCTGTTTGCAAAAGGCGATGTCTTCAAGACGATCGTTGCTTCAGCGGTATGTATGGCGTACTGCTTCCTGATGTACAGTTTCATGGCTCCGTTAGCTACCAAACTGGCTTTGGAGACGGGCTACATCACGGCTGCCATGGGTCAGGTAACGGGCTCCGGTATCGAAGAGTTGCAGTGTGTCATCTTGGGTGTTATTGCCAAGATCTTAGGCGCCTGGTAATCTGATGCTTATTCATTGTCCGGGTGGCGAAAGTCGCCCGGACAATTCTTTTATTTATTCGTTTATGAAAACTTACAGATGCAGAAAAGACCTGGGGATCAGATACCTGCTGTTCGGTCTGCTGATGCTGGGCTGCGTGGCTTATCTGATCATCAGAAAAAGATTCTATTATTCGAAGCTGATCTACAACGTTGCTTTCCTGGTTTCAGGAACGCTGTTGGGAGTTTTTTACTGTCTCAGAGGGATCCTGCTGAAACTGGAATTCAGAAAGGATGAGATCTATTTCTGGGATGGTCTTGTGGACGTCAGACATATCAGATATGTCGATATATTAAAAATCGAATACAATCCTGAGATCAGAATCAGGTTTTATATGAGAGATGCGAGGAAGACCGAGTTCTCGATCCCGAACGTCTTTACGAAAGAAGATACGATGGAGATTCTGGACACGATCAAAAAGAAAAGAAAGAAAATAGAGATCGATTTCATTGAAAAAGAGAAGGCGATCGACACTTCTAAGCGGATCGTCCGAAGCAGACCGATCCGGAAGAAGGAGGGGAACGAATGAGTGATATCTTTGTCATAAAGGGTCATGCCGATAATTGGAAAGAAGCCCTGAAAACGACCGGGACAAAGCTGTTTGAAGAAGGCTGCGTCGTGGAAGAATTCTGGGAAAAGTGTGCAGAGCGGGAAGCAGAATATCCGACTGGCCTGACTGACACATGCCCGGTAGCGATTCCCCATGCTTCCAATGATTATGTGCTGAAACAGGCGATCTGTGCCTTGAGACTGGATGAACCGGTCTTTTTCCGTTCGATGGCCGACTGGGATCAGGATATCGAAGTGCGTTATGTCTTGAATCTGGCTCTGCTGGATGACAGCGAACATATCAAAATCGTTACCAGAGTGATCAGAAGCTTAAAGGATCCTCAGTTCCTGAAGAAGATGGATGACTGCGATGAAGAAGAACTGAAGTCCCTTTTAAATGATTATTTCCTGACGGAAAAACTGGATGATTGAGGTTGCTTCAGATAAGGAAAGAGACTGCTGACCATACCGGCGATTTCTGACTGTGGTATCCTGATGCGATAAGCCTTGTTGGCGTGTTCCAAACCTTGGGAGAAAGCGGCGATCAATTCGTGGTTTTCTGAAATGTATTTATAGAGCTTCCTGTTCTGCAGGGGCTCGTTTTTTATGACTCTTTCCAGCATGCGGATGCCGTTTTCGTAGTAGATTATGCCGATCTGACGGTTATAGTTGAGATCGAGTTTCGATAAGGTGGTCATCAGGCACTGCTTCAGAATGGCGATCGCTTTGGGGACATCGATGAAACGGACCGTGTCCTGAAGATTTTCGGTGATCCTCGAGCAAAGATATTCGCTGTCCGTGTCAGGATCATCGTTTTCTTCCGATCGATCATAAACGTTGTATCTGCCGTTGCAGGCGGCTTCAAAGAGCTTGTCAAGAGAAAGAGGGGAGACCGATGCGCATCGGATCCCTGTTTCGTTTTCGATGTATTCGGCAAGGGAAGTCAGCGGAGCTCTGTCGGCTAAAACAACGATTCCCGGCCCTTCATTGATCTCGGCAGCCTTCTCGATAGCCTTTTTCATGAAGGCGGAAAAATCGCTGTCATCTTCAAGATTCAAAGCAGCGATCGGGACATCGCTTCCGCTGTTTCTGATGACGTATTCGCTCATTTCCGAAGCCACATGTCTGCCATGGGCACATACCAGGATGGCGGTGCGGCGCTGACCGAGATGTTTGCTGAGGTATGCCAGATAAAGGGTTATGAAATCCGTTTCGTTTTCATCCACTGTGACATTCAGCTGCCTGCGGATCTTTTCGGTGATCTTGGCGGAAAGTTCCCGTTCATGCGGATAAGAGTTTTCCGGAAGCTCCGTTTCATATTTCTTCGGCTCTTTCAGGTATTCGCTGAGTTGCAGATAGAGGCCATAGAGCAGCTGGGGATCTTGCTGAAGGGGCAGGAAGTCCGGATCATTGAAGAGCACATTGTCAACGATGACTTTGATGGCGGTGCTGACATGAGAAACGATTTCTTGAAGTGAGGATGGATTCCGTTTCCGGACGCTATCAATGATTTCCTCGACGGTTTTTTCATTGACGGCCTTTCCGTTGTCAAGGCTTTGACCGATGATATCTTTCAGAACGCGGATCGATCTGTTCGAGTGGCTGCGGAAGCGGTCGAATTCATCGCTGTGGCCATTGGTGTCGTAAAGGATGCCGTCTTCGTTGAGAAAACGGAAATACTGCGGCAATTCGGATACTGCCTGTGCGTTGATTTTTTCGGGATCAAGGACTTCTTTGGGCAGGTGGGCGATGTTGACGCTGATCGGAGCGCTTCCGTTCGTTCCGGCGGCGTAGGCTCTGGAGCAGGCGTCACGGATCTCGTTTTCCATTTTTGTTATGTTTTCCGTATAGATCTTATATCCGTAGCACGCGATGGCATCCCTGCTGACAAGGAGAGGCTTTCTGATGTTGCGTGCTTCTCTGGCAAAACAGTCCATGATCATGATCAGTTTTTCATAGATCCCCCGCTCATCGATATCCGGCAGGGCGATATTGGTCGTGATGTAATGGGTGTAGGGGAGCAGCTTTTCATCTGATAGCGGCAGCGCCGAGATCAGGATCATCATGAATTTGACCGGGATCTGGAAATTGGAATTGATTCTGGTGAAATAGCCCTTATTCAGAAGCGAAAGCAAAAGGTCAGCCGTCGATTGAGGCAGATAGTCGATATTCTGCAGGAGCAGAAACCCGTTGGTGCACATCTCCAGGATCCCTTTGGAAGAGCGGCTGCGGTCATATTCGTCCTGATAACCGAACAGTTTCCTTTCAAACTGAGAAACGTCGGCGTTTGCTCTGCGGCAATCGATATCATAATACGGACATTTTTTGCTTCGGATATTGTTCCGGATCGCATATTCGACCATGCTGTCAGCCAGTGTGGATTTTTCCGTTCCGCTGTTTCCGGTGATCAGTGTATGAAGCCCATAGGGAGGATAGGAGATGGCGGCAATCGCTTTTTCTATGATGGAAGACAGGGAACCGCCTGCGCCGATCATATTGGAAAGATCCAGTCTGCTGTCATAAGGAGATTTATAAGTATTGACCGAATTGACATAGTCGCTCAGACAGTTCTCTTTGGGAATGAAAGAAGGGACATAGGCATCAGGAAAAGCGTTTGCGACTGTTTCCGAATCCAGATAGAAAACAGGCCGTCCGGCGATCTTGATCAGATAGCCGTTCTTCCAAAGCTGATTGAGTTCTCTGGAAACGTTGGCTCTGTCGATCTTCAGGTCAAAGGATATTCCTTCGGCATCGATCCCGTTGTCATCGATGTTTCCCGAGGTGATGATCTTTTCTGAATGGTTTCTGATGTATTCTTGTATCTTTTCTCTCCTGCTGATCATTTTTTCTCCTCAAATTAGTGTCGATTATCTCCACTTATATGGACTGATTTGTTTGAATTGTGTAGATTTAATTATTTACTGTGTATATTTATGTCTATATTATTACACAGATTTGTGAGTATTGATCGATTTCAGGCACTTTTATCGACGTTTTTCGCCTTTCGGAATCGGATTTGTGTCAGGAAATGTCGCAGATTCACAAAGAGAAATACGGATGTTATAAATAAACTGAAGGCGGGGGAATTTCGGCTAAATCTATCTGGTGGACCGGAATCACATCTCTGCCCATGAGCGCAGCTGTTTCATTCAGATCGTTGGTGAATGGACAGTTCATAAATCTTGTATGCGTATGATAAAGAAGAAGGAAAGGTATGATCAAGGGTATAATATTTGATTTTGACGGCGTGATCAGCGACAGCGAAGTGCTGTATGTCGAATCGCTGGTGGCGTATCTGAAAACGATCGGCATAGATTGCGCTTTTGATGAGGTACAGTATGTGATCGGCCAGAATATGAACGATATCGCTTCCTGTCTGATCAGGCAGTTCGATCTGAAACTGCCCGCGGAAAAAGTGATTCGCGATTCGCTGGATGTCTATCAGAGCATGTTTTCTGTTAAGAACATGGAGCCGATGGAAGGCCTGAAGGAATTCCTTGAGCGTTGCAGGAAAAAGGGCATCCGGATGATGGTCGCTTCTTCTTCGGATTATTCCTATCTTTACGATGCTTTGGATCATTTCGGGATCAGGGATTATTTCGAGACGGTCATTTCCGGAGCCGATTTCGTTCACAGCAAGCCGGATCCTTCGATCTATAATACATCGGCGCAAAGGCTGGGCATCGACAAGAAGGATCTGATGATCATTGAGGATTCGCTCAATGGCATCAAAGCCGGAATCGCATCCGGCATATATACGGTCGCTTTCAAGGGTTCCAAGATCGTACAGGACACATCATTGGCGGATAAGGAAGTTTATTCCTTTAGCGAAATAGAATTATAAACAGGAGGAAATCAATTATGTGGATGAAAGAAGTATTTGGAACAG
>JAEEGI010009197.1_pt1 | contig 21696 bp, 13 predicted proteins | sample 8958751 | NCBI WGS metagenome assembly JAEEGI01 (sample SAMN16246545, study PRJNA631951) | gut metagenome | biome: gut microbiome; feature: rumen; material: KS-attached | host: Bos | place: Iran: Karaj | collected 2018-10 | reverse complement strand
TGGAACGCGCTCTCGTCGATCTTTTTGACCGGCTTCCCGTTTATGTGGGAGGGGATCACGAGGTCTGTGCCCGTGAAGTCGCCGATGCCGGTTATGACGCAGTAGTCGCCCTCGTCCGCGACCGCCAGTCCTTCGCTGCCCTCAACCGGCGCGGGAGTCTCGGTGGATTCCTGTCCGGAGGGGGTGTCGTCCGCGGGCGCGGCCGTGTTTTGCCCGTTTTCGTTTCCGTTTTCCGAGGTGGCTCCCGGATTCTTGGTCGCGTTCCCGCCGTTACCGGAGGGGTTGTTGGAGTTGTGTCCGCCGCAGGCGCAGAGCGAGAGCAGCATGACCGCCGCGATTGTCAAAGCTAAGATTTTCTTCATTTTTCGGTTCTCCTTTTCGTAAAGAGTATTTTGCCGTTCTGCAATGAGCGTCTTATTATCACACTTCCGGCCGCAAAACGCAAGGTTTGTCAAGCCAAATCACGTTTTTTTCACGAATTCCGTGATTACAATCACGAAATTTGCGGTTTTTCCGTGATTTTGGTGCCCGGAAGGGTCCCGGGATGTTCGAACTTTCCGTCGTCTCAGGCGTGCCTGTCTTCATTCCCGCCGCGCTTGTTTTACTTGAAAACATGCCTCCCGCGGTGGTATAATTCCGGTACATCCTAAAACGGCGGCTCCGGGAGCTCTTCGCGAACGCCCGCCGCACGCTTAAATACGGCCGGGACGCGTTTTTGGTGCGCTCCGGCACAGACGAAAGGAATAATTATGAAACTTGAAGGCTTGAAAATCAACGTTCTCGGAGACAGTATCACCCAAGGCGTCGGCGCGTCCTCGCCCGACAAAATGTTCACCGAAGTTCTCGCAAGGAAGACCGGCGCGACGGTCAGGAATTACGGTCTCAGCGCCAGCAGGATCGCGAACCAGTGCATCGAGCGGCCGCACATCATTCCCCACATTCCGAGCTACATCGACCGGGCGGACACGATGGACCGCGACGCTGACGTGGTGCTGGTTTTCGGCGGCACGAACGACTTCGGCCACGGCGACGCACCCTTCGGCGAATTCCTGAGCGAGGACGACCACACCTTCTGCGGCGCGATGAACGTGCTCATCAAGAAGCTTGTCAGGCTCTTCCCGGACGCTGAGATCGTCATCATGACGCCCCTTCACAGGCTCTCGGAAAACGTGACCACGAACGAGCTCGGCCTGCCCTGCCGCGTGCTGAAAGAATACGTGGACATGGAGAAAAAGTATGCGGAATACTATGCGCTGCCGGTGCTCGACCTCTGGGGAATGTCGGGAATCCAGCCCGCCGACGATGTCCTCAGGGAGCGCTTCCTGCCCGACACGCTGCACCCCAACGACAGGGGTCACGAACGCATCGCGGACAGGATCATTTCGCTTCTTAAGGCGCTCTGATAAATGCTTTTCGCCGCGCTTGATACAGCGGTTGTTTTTGCCTTGTTGTAGGGTAAAATATCTCTTGTAGCGAAGCGCCGCGGTGCCTGGAATTATCACATGAAAGGCGTATGCAAAAATGGAATTAAAAGGACTTAAAATCAACGTAATCGGCGACAGTATTTCCGAAGGAGCCGGCGCCTCAACCCGCGAAAACGGTTTCTGCGAAGTGTTGGCGAGAAAGGCCGGAGCGACTGTGCGGAACTACGGAGTCAGCGGCAGCCGCATCGCGAACCAGTGCATCGAGCGGCCGTGGTTCATTCCCCACCTGGACAGCTACGTCGTCCGCTCGGAGACGATGGACCGGGACGCGGACGTCATTCTTGTTTTCGGCGGGTCGAACGACTTCGGCCACGGCGACGCCCCGTTCGGCGAGTTCCTGAGCGAGGACGACTACACCTTCTGCGGCGCGATGAACGTTCTGATTAAAAAGCTGGTCAGGCTTTTCCCGGACGCGGAGATCGTGATTCTGACGCCTCTTCACAGGCTCTCGGAGAACTCCACGGTGAACGACATCGGCCTTCCCTGCCGCGTTCTGAAGGATTACGTGGACATGGAAAAGAGGTACGCGGAGTACTACTCGCTGCCGGTTCTCGACCTCTGGAGCGTTTCGGGAATGCAGCCCGCCGACCCGGTGCTTAAAGAAAGACTCATGCCTGACGGCCTGCACCCCAACGACAGGGGGCACGAAAAGCTCGCGGACAGGATCATCGCGTTCCTGAAGGCGCTCTAAATTAACAATTTTAATCCGGAGAAAAGTATGAAAAGATACGACTCAATCCGCCCCGGAAGAGTCTGGCTCGACACGGACGGCAAGCGCATTCAGGCCCACGGCGGATCGATTTTTTACGAGAACGGCCGCTACTACTGGTACGGCGAGAACAAGCAGTTCACGGACGGCGTCTCGAAGATATGGCACTGGGGCGTCAGAATGTACGAATCGGACGACCTGTACAACTGGCGCGACCTGGGGGTCATTATTCCGCCTCGGCCGGACGACCCTTCCTCGCCGCTTCACCCGCACTCGTTCATGGACAGGCCGCACATAATTCACAACAGGCGCACCGGAAAATACGTCTGCTGGCTGAAAATAATGCAGCCGGACGGCTCTCAGACAGAGACCGTTCTGACCGCCGACCGCCTCACCGGGCCGTACGAAATCGTTCGTGAAGGACTGCGCCCGCTCGGCATGAGTGCCGGCGATTTTGACCTCGCGGTCGCCCCTGACGGGAAGGCGTACTACTACTTTGAGCGCGTTCACAGCGAGACGATCTGCGCGGATCTGACCGACGACTATACGGACGTCACCGGCTACTATTCCACCCATTTCCCGCAACCGTTCCCGCCCTACGTGAGGGAGGCGACGTCGCATTTTGTGCGCCGCGGGAAGCACTATCTGCTCACCTCGGGAACCACCGGCTACTTCCCGAACCCCTCGGAGGTCGCGATTGCGGACAGCTGGCACGGGCCTTACAAAGTGCTCGGCGACCCCTGCCCCGGCGACCCTTCGGACACCACCTTCCACTCGCAGATCGCGAGCGTTTTCAAGGTTCCGGGCAAGAAGGACCTCTACATCGCCCTGGGCGACCGCTGGCTGCCGGAATGCGCCGACGTGACCTACGAAGAAGTGAAAAAGTTCTTTGAGATCAACTTCGACCCCGACGTCGCCGACAAGTCCGCCGCCCCCGCGATCCGGCCTCTCCGCAACCGCACTCAGATCGCCGACTACGTCTGGCTTCCGCTCAGATTCGACGGCGAAAACGTGTTCCTGGACATGAAGGACGAGTGGCGCGTAGAGGATTACGAGGACGCGTAAGCAGAGGACGTATAAGCGCACGCCGGAGTTTCGTTCCCGCGGCGAAAACGACAAGTATTAAAGCCTATGAAAATCAAGTTGAAGGGCGGAAAAAACTTCCGCGACCTGGGCGGCCTCAAGACGTCTGACGGTAGCACCGTGAAGCCCGGGCTTTTCCTGCGCGGCGCCCACCTGTCGAATCTGGAAGACCGCGATATCTCCTATTTAAAGGTGAATTTCGACATCGCCACTGTTGTCGACCTGCGTACAGCTGACGAGCGCGCCGAGCTTCCCGACAGAGAAATTCCCGGCGCTGAAAACGTCCACGTTCCCGTCCTCAGCGCGCGCACCGCGGGGCTCAGCCACGAAAACAAAGGCACGACCCTGAAGTCGATCTCCAAAGCGCGCCCGGGCAGAAAAGAGCTCGAAAAAATCATTCCCGACCTCGCCGTCATCTACCCGCGAATGATGTGGCCCGAGGCCGGCGAAAAGTTCCGCGAGACGCTCGACATAGTGATGAAAAACGCCACGCAATCGCGCGCGACGCTCTACCACTGCACGGTCGGCAAGGACCGCACGGGAATCGTCAGTCTTCTCATTCTCACGATGCTTGGAGCCGACCGCAAGACAATTACGCGCGACTACCTTCTGACCAACAGAGCGGCCGCAGCGGAGGCGAACAAAAACTATCTGAAGCTCTTTATCGCGACGTTTTCGCACAAACTCGCGAGCAAGCTGCGCGGCTGCTACATCGCGAAAAAATCATTTCTCGACTCGTATTACGCGGCCGTCGAAAAGGAATACGGCTCAGTCGAAAATTACATACGGAACGGGCTCGGGATCACGGACGAACAGGTCGCGGCCTTCCGCGCGTGCTCGCTTGAAATTCCCGATAAATAACACAATGAATGCACTCAGCCCGCCGCGCGCGGCTGAACCTTTACGAAAGGCAGGTATTTAACATGATTCTCGCCATCGACATCGGCAACAGCAACGTAGTTCTCGGCGCGTTTGAGAAGGCCGAGCTCAAGTTCATCTCGCGCATCTCGACGGACATCGACAAGACTGCGGACGAGATCTCAGTGATGATCAACGAAATATTCACGATCCGCGGCATCGACCGCGCGGAAATCAAGGGCTCCGTCCTCTCGTCGGTCGTTCCCGCGCTTACGCAGCCGATGATCCAGGCGATCGAGCTTCTCACCGGCACGCCCCCCTTCATCGTGGCGCCAGGAATAAAAACCGGCCTCAACATCCGCATCGACAACCCGGCCCAGCTCGGTTCGGACCTTCTCGTCGACTGCGTGGCGGCCTCCACCCTCTACCCGAAGCCCGTAATCGTCGTCGACATGGGCACCGCGACTACTATGAGCGTCGTCGACCGCAAAAACAACATGCTCGGCGGCGTGATCATGCCCGGCGTCCGCACGGCTCTCAACGCGCTGATCTCCAAGACCGCGCAGCTGCCTCAGATCTCGATCGAGCGGCCCGAAAAAACGATCGGCACCAACACGAACGACTCAATGCGCTCAGGCGTCGTTTTCGGAAACGCGAGCATGATCGACGGTATGATCGAGCGCTTCGAGGAGGAGCTCGGCGAGGAGGCGTTCGTCGTGGCAACGGGCGGCCTCTCCGGCGAGATCTCGCGCCATATGAAAAAGAAAGTCGAGCACAACCCGACGCTTCTCCTGCAGGGACTTTACATTCTCTATAAAAAGAACGGCAATCCGGAATAACTGTTCATTAAAGGGCGGCCGCGTGCCGCCCCGCCCCATATACTTTTTTCTTTGACACTGAAAGGAGTTTCGCCACGCGATGACCAAAAAACGTTTCCGCCGGCGCGCCGCAGCCGCGCTTATCATCATTTTCGCACTGACTTGTTTAGCCGCCTGCAACGTGGGCGGCGACCCCGGAGCGACCGCCACCCCCGGCAAAGAGGACCCAACCATGAACGCTTCATCAACCCCCAACCCCGGGGCCGAAGACCCCGCGCTTAACGTATTCCCGAACGACGGCAAAAACATCGAAATCGGCATCTTCTGGGAGCCGCCGAAGGAGTTCACGACAGCCGAACAGTACGACTGGATCCGCGACGCCCACATCACCTTCATCGAGATCACGAACCGCGAGGGAGCGGTCGACAAGGAGACGTCCGACCTTCAGCTGAAGCTCGCGGGAGAGCGCGGCATCGGTATCTTCTACAAGACCGGAGTCGACGGAAAGAAGCTCACCCAGATGTCCGAGAAGGCGATAACGGAGTACGTTCAGGAACTCGCGAAAAACCCCACAATTAGGGGAATTCACGTGGTCGACGAGCCGTCGCAGCCCTGGACCTACGCGAAGGTTTTGAAAGCGATCACGAAAGGCGGTCTGACGCCGCGCCTCAACATGCTGCCCTACTTCGCGACGTGGGTGTTCGAGAACTACCGCGGCTTCGTGGAGGACTCGGTCATCGCGGCGGGGCCCGAAAACTACGGCTACCTCCAGTACGACCAGTACCCGTTCCCGTACAACGGCGGCAACCCGGACATGTTCTACAACCTCGACCTCTTCCGCGAGATCGGGCTCAAGTACGACATTCCCACCGCGTTCTACATCCAGTCCATCGGCGAAGGCGGGAATTTCCGGCGCACGAACGGCGGCGAGATCCGCTACCACACCTCCGCGGGCCTGGCGTACGGTCTCAAGTCCATGACCTATTTCACGTGGTGGACCACCGGCTTCTGCGACCCGAAGGACTACGGAATCATCTCTCCGTACGGCGAAAAAACTTCGATTTACGACGACGTCGCCTCTATCGACGCGCAGATCCTTACGACCGGCCCGCTGCTCGCACGTCTGGACGCGCTTGAGGTCTTCCACACCGGCGGCTCCGAGGACGCGATCACGCTCTGCACCGCAGACACCGCACCTCTTTACGCCGAGCCCAAAAACGGTTACGGCCTGATCGTCTCCTTAATGGAGGACCGCGAAACAGGCCGCGACTACGTAATGCTCGTCAACAAAAACTACAAGGAATCCGTCAGCTACGAGCTCTCGGTCTCCTCCAAACTCACTCACCTTTACGACTGCACGAACGGCTCGTACGAGGAACTCGACATCAAAAAAGGAACCGTCAAGCTCGACTTCGAGGCGGGCAGCTACAGGCTTCTCGCGGCGGGGCAGCACGACGTTCTCGTCGAAAGGCAGCTCGACAAGGGGGCGAACCTTGCACAGGAAAAGCCGGTGTCCGTCGCGGACGTCGAACCGGGCGGCGGTTTCTACGCGTTCTGCCTCACCGACGGCTTCCGCACCGACAAATACGCAACTGCTCAAGGGTACCATTCCCCTAAAAATAGCGGATATATCGAGGTCGATCTTCTGAGAGTGACGGAAATCAACCGCGTCGACCTGTACCCCACAGGCTCGAACTACACCCGCGGCGAGATGTTCCCGCGCGCGTTCACGCTCGAGGTCTCGAAAGACGGCGAAAGCTGGACGAAAATCGCGGAAGAGAGCGACTACACGGCGGCGGAAAAGGCGGTCCCGGTGTTCAGGTTCGAGAAGACCGAGGCGCGCTACGTGCGGCTGAACGTGACGGCCGGCGGCCGCGAAAAAGGCTTTGAAATAGGCGAAATCGAGGTCTACAACGACGCCGGCGACATTCCCGAACCGGACAACGCGTCGCTATACGCCGACGCCACGCAGACGGCCAAGGGCGAGAACATCGCGAAGGGCAAGTCGGTCAAGGTTTCGTCCGACCTGGGCGGCGACTGGAGCAAGAAGCACATCACCGACGGCAAGAAGAGCACCTGCTGGAGCTCCGCGCTCAACCGCCACGCTACAGAAGACGGCGTTGAATGGATTCGCATCGACCTGGGAGCGCCGCTGGAATTCAACGAAGTGGTGGTGCGCCCGCGCGGCGACGGCCAGAACTTCCCGTACAACTTCCGGGTCGAGATCTCCGACGACGGGAACGAGTTCACGTCTGTTTACGAGTGCGCGGTTCCCGAGCTGCCTTCCAAAGGCGAGGCGTCGGTCTGCACGCTCGACAAAACCTACACGGCACGCTACGTGCGGATCTACGCGTACAAGCTTCGCGACCAGAAAGGCTTCAACGACGGCCACATTTTCCAGGTCTCGGAGGTGGAAATTTACAACAAATAGCTTCGCAAGAGCTGCAGTGAATAAACGCCGGCGCGTATTTCAGCCGGTTTCGCGGGCCGTTTTCGCAGCGGCCCTTTTTTTGTTCGTTTGTTGCGCATTCCCGGTTTGTTTTTTGAGCATTCCCGCCCGCCGCGCTTTCGGACTTTCGCGGCCCTTCCGGCGCCTAAACCGCTTCTAAAGGTATTGAAAACGCGCAAAATATGTTTTATAATGGACTCAACGTTTGACGTGTGCTTCAAAATATCACGTCTTTCATAATTCAAATCTGTGATTTTCAATTTCATTTATGGAGGAAATAGCATGAAAAAATTACTGTTAATTGCGGCAGTTGTGCTGACAGTAGTGCTTGCTCTTTGCGTCACTTCCTTCGCAGGCCTGGATTCAATGTACATCAACGCGAGTACGTTGGACGGAAGCAACATTCCGGGCGTTGTGGGACAGGACCAGATCAAGATCGACAAAGGCGACAAGCTCTACATTCTCGGCTGGGCTGCCAAGGCCGGAACAAACCTCGAAAAGGTCGTCTGGACACTCGACGGCGTTGAAAAGGAATGCACCGATCACTACATTGAGAGAACCGACCTTATCAACCATCTCGGAATAGACGCGGCTTACGTCGGCCACGCGGGAATCGGCGACAACAACAACTACCTTGAGCTTCTCGGCGTCGACGCGCTTGACGACGGCACCTACTGGTGCACCATCGTCGCGAAGTACCAGGACGGCACCGCGCAGACCCTCAAGTCCGCGTTCCAGCTGGTTGTCGGCAACGCTGAAGGCGGCGTCTTCGGAACCCTGATTCCGAGAGGCAACAACCCGATTTCCGTCAGAACCCACAAGTTCGGCGTGAAGGTCACCGTTCCGGCAGGCTACAGGCTCACCGCCGTCACCGGTATCCAGAGCCCGACCTGGGGCAACAGCGGCCCCGGCAGCAGCTGCGCGGCAACCGTTTACACCTGGGAAGGCGACTACGCGACCTCCGTTTCGGGCGAAGTTTACGCTTATGCCGAAGAAATCGACCACTCGGACAACGTCAACATGCCTTTCATTTTCGACAACGCGCTTGAACCCGGCGAGTACCTGATCGTTCTCGGCGGCATCGGCGAAAAGAGCATAGGCTTCTACTGCGGATCCGATCTCGGCGAAGCTGACGCGGTCTTCTACGACGGCGAACCGGCCCCGGCCGACTCCTATCCCGGACTCAACTACACTCTCGAGAAGATCCCGTTCGACCACTGCAATATGGACTACGTTATCATCTGGAACGAGAACGTTCTGTGGTGCGAGAATTGCAGCAAACTGAACGGCGCCGACCTCGGTGAACTTCAGGGCTGCGTCGACAAGGGCGCAAACGGCATCGAGCTCATCGGCTGGTACTACCCCGAGAGCGAGGTTGAAGACTTCGGCTACCAGTACGACGACGAAGAGCCCGTTTTCGGCACGCTGGTATGTGTCGAAAACGCGGACGTTTCCGCAGTTCTCGAATCGTGGGGCAACGATTGGGCTCCTCGCGCATACGAGACCAGATCGTTCTCCGGATCCTCTATTCCGCTTCGTGAAGGCAGACACACGGTCAGACTGGTCGTCAAATTCACCAACGGAAAAACGAAAGCGCTCCACGAGATCAGCTACAACGTCGGCACCGACATCGCGTACAACAAGCCCGTCTACGTTGAGATTGCTTCCGGCGCTTCCGCAGAGATAAGACCTTACTGGGCAAAAGAGTTCATCAACGACGGTACGAACCACGTTCACGATACCAACGTCATGGACGGTCTCCCGCTCGGTATTTACATTCAGGCCGCCGGAGACGGCACTCTCAACACCAAGCATATAATTGACCTCGAGGGCATCTACGACCTTGAGAAGCTTGCTCTTCACAGCCAGGGCTTCAACAGCCAGACCTTCCCGAGTGCCTATAAGCTTTACACGTCTCTCGACGGTGAGACCTGGGATCTCGTCGCTGATGTCACCGGCAGAACCGGCCCGGTCGACACAGGCGTTCCCTTCTATTATGAAACAACCAATCGCGCGAGATATATCCGCGTAGACATGCTCGGAGCCAACGACGGCTGGGGAAGCATCGGCGAGTTCGAAGCTTACGGCACGCTCGTTGAAGAAGCTTCCGGCAGACCTCCGTTCGCCAGCCTGCAGCCCTACATAATGAGCTACAAGGGCTCAAACACCGGCGACACCGGCGGCGAAACCGTCTGGCTCGGCTACACAAGCGGCAGACTTTCCACCTCGTTCAACTTCACGACAGACGTTCCCTTCTGGGGACTCGGATTCCCGGATTACTGGAGCTCGCCCGACACCGCCGTTAAACTCGAACTCAAGAACAAAGACGGCGAAGTCGTGTGGACGCACGAATACACAAAGCCCACTGACGGCGCGGAGGCATGGCCGTTCTTCTCGGACAACAGCGACCTGCCCGCCGGCGAGTACACCTGCACGATCACTCTCGCCGACGACACTAAGGGCGATGACGGCGCTTACACCCACTGGCTGGTCATCGGCCACGGCAGCCGTCCGCTCGGAGACGAGTACGTCGCCAACCAGTACGGACGCGTAGGCTTCTGGCTCTTCATCCACGACGGCATTGAGGGCGAAGGCTTTATCGTCCGCGAGTACAGACAGCACGTAAACATCGACGCGATCTACCTCGACGGCGAAGACAAGGGCAAGGCCGAAGGACTCGAAATCGAGACCGGCGAAAACAGCTCGTCCATCAAAGTTCACGGCTGGCTCGCGGCCAACTACCCGATCGAGAAGTACGGCTACAAGGTCGACGGCGGCGAAGCGGTTTGGGATGCTTCCTTCATGGGCACCGATCCCGGCACGCCTGAGAACCCGAACGGCGACTACGCGGCGATCATGAACGTTGCAAAGGATTTCTTCAGCGTTCCCGGCAACGGCTACCGCGCGGACGTCATCGTTCCCGTTGAGGCGGGCAGCCATGAAGTCGAAATCGTAGCTTTCGTCAACGGCGAAGAGAGACACATCATCTCCTTCTCCTACGCGGGCGCAGAGGCTCCTGCAACGGATCCTACCGTGAAGGTCATTGCCGGCGCCACCGAGACTGCGGTCATTCCCGACGGAACCAACCAGTGCACGCTCTCCAACGAGGACGGCAAGCTTGTGGTCACCACCGCTGACGGCGCAAACGATCCCTGGGTATCCATTTCTCTGGACAACATCGACACCTCGGTCTACACCTCGTTCACCGTGAAGTACAGCATCAACGGAACGATGCACGCCAACAACGTGTACCTCCGCGACACATCCGTGAATCCGGGCTACTCCGGAAACTCCGGAACGTGGGCACCTCCCGGAATGGACGGCGCTACCGAGAAGACGTTCGTCATCGCGACTGACTTCCCGGCAATGGACGGCACGATCCTCACCGGCGTACGCTTCCCTGCTGCGGCAGCGGGCGGAACCCTCGTGATCGAGTCCATCACCTTCAACGCGGCCGAGCCCGACGAGCCCGATGAGCCCAACCCGCCCACCGGCAACGCGCTTGCGATCTTCGCGATCATTGCAGCGCTCTCGCTCACGGCCGTGGTCATCTTCAAGAAGAGAGCCTTCTGATTCTCTCTTACTGAGATTCCAAACTGAATTACGCGTTCCCGCCCCCTGATTGGTTTTGTGGGGCGGGAACGGCCGGGCCCGGGGCATCAACAAACAAGCCCCGGGCCCTTTTTTTGTTTATTTTAAAGCGCCAGCGCTTCATTTGCGCGCAAAATTGCGATAATTGCTTGACACGCCTCTCGAAACCGTTGTATACTTTTATTAAGTTTTGAACGGGTGCGCGCGAATTTAGAAAGGCGCGCCCGCATGCTAAATATTATTTAGGAGGTTAATTATGAAGAAACTGCTTGGAATAGCACTTGCAATCGCAATGATGCTCGTGCTAGTCTCGGTCATTCCTTCGCAGGCTGCAATCACTGAACGAGCGTACGTTGATGAACTCAGCCTTAGGAAGGAAGACGGCACAACAAAAGTTGCAGACCTTTCCAAGGGAAACGGAGACGAACTGGGACAGCTCAAGTCCTATGTTGTTGATTCCGGTGCTGCGATGATTTACTTTAACGGCTGGTACGCTCCGCCCAAACCGCTCTCAGATATGGGTTTTCAGACCGATGACGGCAATATCGAATGGGGCTTCGGCGTCTATGACGGAGGCACTGCGAGTACAATTGCCAAATGGGAAGGCTATGACGAGAACGGTCCCTGGACACTGCGTGCTGTCGGTGGAATTCCTATTCAGGAAGGCAGCCACACATACAAGGTTGTAGCGAAGTTCACGGACGGAGAGACGAAAGTCATCCACTCTGCTCACTACTACAACGACGACACCGTCATTATGGCGTGGGGTAACATCTCCAACGGCGCAGGCGTAGGTCAGTGGCTCAACTTCAAGGGAGCTTATTCCGCAGCCGCTTTCACCGCGAACGCTCCTTTCGAGGGCGTCAGGATTCCTGTACAGTGGAGCTCCAAGATTTCCGACGGCAGAGGCGTTACGTTCGACCTCTCGCTCTTCGCGTTTAACGGAACCGTTGAAAACTCTCTTGCCGGCACACCTCTCGCCACCGTCAGGGTCAATCCCGACGGCGACCAGGCCGGCGGCAACAAGATTGAATTCGACGCATTACCGGCCGGACAGTACGTTGTAGCGGTCATCGTCGTTGACGGCGAAACCGAGCCTTACACGGTTCTTCCCGAATCGGGCGATCCCAACAGAGCGCTCTACGTGAACAACCTTTCCGGTGCGCAGGCTACCAAGACCTTCAACTTCGGCGTCAAGACCGGCGATCCCGACACCTTCTTCGGCGAACCGCCCAGGGAGAATATCGCGCTCAACAAGCCGGTTGCCGTCAATCTCAACGGCGCTGCTGCAGCTGACAGGTCATTCTGGAGACCGGAGTACCTCACTGACGGATTTGCTGATAGCTTTTCGGCCGGCACCGATACCCGCCTCGGTTGGGCTTTCGCGACTCCCGCCGCACAGTCCCCGATCGACGTTAACGCATACGTTGACCTCGGCGCTGTCTACAGTGTCGACGCGATGGACGTCGTTTCGATGATGTGGAGTCCCGCCGCAACGTTCCCGGGCGCTTACACGCTTTACGTCTCTCTTGACGGAGAGAACTGGACGGCAGTCGCATCCAAAGGCGTTGACGCCAATACCGCCGGACAGATCGTAACCTACAACCTTGACGAACCCGTTGAAGCTAATTACGTCCGCTTCCAGTTCACCGAAAACAACGGCACCTGGGCTAGCGGAGCCCACATCTTCACCGGTGTAGGCGACCTCCGTGTCTACGGTACGAAAGTTAGAGAGTCCGAGAACGCGGACATTCCTCCGTACGTCACGCTCAGCTACGTTGCTTCCCGCGACGAAATCTACATGGACGGCGCGAGCGTTGCTGCCGTTGGCGGCAACCCCGAAGTCACGATTTGCCCGCCTCTCAAAGGCGCTGAAGGCAAGGAAGTTTATCTCTGGGGCTGGGTCGTTTCCACGATGCCCGTTGAGTCCTTCGGTTACTCCATCGACGGCGGCGAAATCGTTTTCGACGAAGCCTTCAAGTACCCCGGCGAGCAGGGCGTTATCGACCTCGGCAACAACTGGGGCATCGGCGCTTACGGCGAGTCGACCAGATATAAGATGTTTATCCCGTTCGACACCGTTTGCGGCGAGATCCGTGCTTACGTGAAGATCAACGGCCAGGAATTCCTTTACTGGACAATCAAAGTTGCTGATGCTTACAACAACTACACCGGAGCCCCGGATACGGCTCCCGAGACAGCTACCGGGTCGCCGTCGATGTGGATTGGCTTTACCAACACGCTTAAGTGGCAGATGGCCTTCAACACCGATGTGAGCTTCTCGGCCATCAACCTCCCGCAGGCGTGGGCGTACCCCGGCGTTTCGCTCAAGGTTACCATTGCGAAAGACGGTCACTTTGACGACGGAATCGTTTTCGAGACTGTTCTCTCCCGCCCCGGCGATGGCGGCTTCCTGCTCGATCTCGGCCAGACGCTTCCTGCAGGTCAGTACATTCTGAAGATCAAGATTGCCGATGACACCCCTGTCGTTGACGGCGGTGACGGAAATCTGTACCCTGCTTACTTCGTTATCGGACACGCCTCCGACCCGCTTGGTGAAGAGTACTGCCTCAACACCCACGGCACTCCCGCGATTCAGCTCATCTCTTCTGACGAAGGCCAGGGCTTCATTCCGCGTGAAGTCGTCACCAGAGTCAACGTTGACGGCGCTTCCGCAGGCGGAGTCGACTTCCCGAAGACCGACGGCGAGACTGTCGAGATTCCCGAAGGCACGACCTCTATGAGCTTCAACGGCTGGGTCGCCGCTAACTTCGACATTGAGAAGTACGGCTACAGAATTGACGACGGCGAAGTTGTTTACAACGAGAGCTTCAAGAGAATTGAAGAAGACGCCGACTACAACGCCATCATGAGCGTTGCTCGCAACTTCTTCGGCTTCGACAAGAACGGCTTCGGCTACCGCTTCGTCACTGACGGCGGAATCCCGCTGACCGACGGCGAGCACAAGATCGAACTCATGGCCCGCATCAACGGCGAGGACGTTTGCTTCTTCACCTACAACGTGAAGAACCCGACGGTCGCAGAGCCTGTTGAGATCGAGTCCAACAACCAGGGCGGCGTCGCAGGCGTTTGGCTGCGGACCACCGACGACACCGAGATCAAGATCGAGTTCAAGACCAACCAGGCCTTCACCGCGTTCAACATCCCGGTCTACTGGGCAAGCAACCCGCCTCAGTTCGGCGACCTCAAGGCCAACATCGAAGTTTCGCTCTACAAGTTCGACAAGAACCTCAAGAAGACTCTTGAAGGCACTCCTGTCGCAACCGCGAAATATCTTGAGAACCTCGGCGACAACAACGTTGTGACTCCGTTCAGTGCTCCCGGAACAGGCGCCACCCTCACCAACTACAGTGCTGACAACATGGGCTTCGCGTTCATCCTCGATGAACCCGCAGAGGCCGGCCAGTACGTGGTAGTGATCAGGAACGACGCAGGCGCGGGCAGCTACGTAGTGCTCCCGTCCGCTTCCGCCGCTGACGCGGTCCTCGGAACCGACTACATCAAGTACTTCTTCAAGAGCGACGAAGAGTCCTTCAAAGAGGCTGTCAGATTCACGCTGACCCTCGTTGACGAAGGCGCGTTCGTACAGCTTGATCCCGACGAAGCCGACGAGCCCGATGTGCCCAACCCGCCCACCGGCAACGCTCTCGCAATCTTCGCGGTCATCGTTACGCTCGCCCTCGCGGCCGCTATCGTCCTCAAGAAGAGAGCCTTCTGATTCTCATTCTAACTGAATTATCCGTTCCCGCCCCCTGATTAATTCTGTGGGGCGGGAATGGCCGGGCCCGGGGCTCCAGTTTTAAAGACTGCCCCGGGCCCTTTTTTACCCATCCGTGTCTCATTTCATATTTTGCATTCTGTTTTCCTTCTCTTGCATTCCCCGCCGGAAAGTGTTACAATCTAAGCCGCGTAAAGGCAACGGTTCTTGGAGCCCTCAAGACCCCGCCCGCCCCAGCTCGTTTCAATTTATAATTTGAAAAAGCGGGACAGGAGCGCCGGCAAGAGCCCCTTAAAGGACCAAAGCTAAGAGCGTTAATTTCTGCGCTGCATCCGGCATTTATATTTAAGCGGAGCAGCAGTAAGGAGTTCAAAATGAAAAATAAAAAAGTACTGTATTTGGTCATCACCGCCATTCTCGCCGCGCTGGTCGTCGTTCTCCAGATTGTCGGCGGCATTCCGGTCGGTCCGTTCACGATTACCCTCACCCTTTTCCCGATAGTCGTCGGCGCCGTCGTTCTCGGGCCCTACGCCGGGCTCATTCTCGGCCTGATTTTCGGCGTGGTCGTGTCGGTTCTGTCGATCACCGGCAAGGATCCGGGCGGCTTCATGGTCTTCAGCGCCAACCCCTGGATCGCGTGGCCCATGTGCCTCCTGAAGGGCGCGGCAGCCGGCGTCGTTCCCGCTCTCGCCTACAGGCTCTTCAGCAAGCACGAGAAGGCAGCCATGGTGTTCACCTACGGACTCACCGGCGCGTTCATATTCCTGGGCGGCGCGGCGCTGGCCTGGAAGCTGGCAGGGAAGACGTTCTGGGTTCAGTTCGGCTGGACCGCGGGCCTGATGCTCGTGGCGGGCGGCATTCTCGTGGGCATGCACTTCCTGTTCAAGAACGAAAACTCCGCGGCCTACATCGCCTCCGTTCTGGCGCCGATCTGCAACACCGGCATCTTTGTGGCGGGAATGCTCCTCTTCTTCCGGGACCTGCTCAGCCAGTGGTCCGGCGGCACCAACGTCGCAATCTACGCGCTGACCGGCCTCGTGGGAGTGAACTTCATCATCGAGTTCCTGGTCGCGGTCGTCCTCACGCCGGCGCTGGTCGCCATCGCGAACTTCGCGAAAAAGCGGGGGTACTGATCAACCGCCCGAAGCTTTTACACGCTTAAACAAACAGCCCGGAGGAGACAAACTTTTAATCGAAGCGGCCCCCTTCGGGCTTTTGTGAACCGGACGGCACCCGTTTTAACGGGCATTCATTTTTAAGGAATATTCTTTTAAAGAGAAAAACATTTTAAAGGAGCATGAATTATGCGAAACGGCAAGATCCCGGACCCTGACGTGATCCACCCGGTGCCCGGATACGACATGGAAATCTACGTCAGGCCCACGTTAACGCGGCCGAGCATTTCCGTCGGCGAATTCACCTACATAGCCGATTCCAACTTCGAGAGCCACGTGACCCACCATTACGAATGGCTGGGCGACCGCCTTGTGATCGGTAAGTTCTGCCAGATCGCAGCCGGCGTCGAATTCGTGATGAACGGCGCAAACCACCTGATGAACGCGGCGACCACGTTCCCGTTCTACACGCTCGAGGGCTGGAACGCGGAACCGCCTGCTCACGAAGACCTCCCGCTTAAGGGCGACACCGTAATCGGGAACGACGTGTGGATCGGCCAGAACGCAACCATCCTTCCCGGAGTCCGCATCGGCGACGGCGCAATCATCGGCGCAAACAGTGTCGTCGGAAGCGACGTGGCCCCCTACACAATCGTGGCCGGAAATCCCGCCAAACTCATCAAAAAACGTTTCGACGACGAACTGACCGGCCTGCTGCTCGCCTTCCGCTGGTGGGACCTTCCTTACAGTGAAATCAATCGTCTCATTCCGCTCCTGACTTCCTCCGACCTTCAGGCGGTCAAATCCGAGTTGAAAAAGCTTCTGAAAAAGCCTGACAATGCACCGAAGGAGGCGCAAAATGGTTAGACTGACTGAAATTACCGAAGACAACTGGCTGGAAGCGGCCGCACTGTCCGTGAACGAAACCCAGCGGAAATTCGTGGCGCCGGCGGCGGGAATCATCGCCAGGGGCTACGTCTACCGGAACTGCAACGGAAAGGTCTTCGTCATCGAAAACGACGGCAACGCGGTTGGCCTCGCCCTCGTGCGGGAATTCACCGACGAACCCCTCGGCTACGACCTCCAACAGTTCATGATCGACAGCCGCTACCAGGGAAACGGCTACGGCACCGCCGCCCTCCGCCTTATTTTGGACGGGCTGCGCAGGGAAAACCACTACGGCCACGTGGAACTGTGCGTAAAAAAAGAAGACGCGGCGGCAATCCATGTCTACGAAAAATGCGGCTTCACCGACTCCGGTTACGTTGACGAGGACGTCCCCGATTCGCTGAACATGATCTGTTATCTTTAATAATTAGTCACTAAAATAGTTACAGGCGCGACCGCTTGCGGCCGCGCCTGTCCTCATTTTATAAGGGCTAATTAATCAGTATCTCAGCTCTTTCAGATTCCCGATATATCTGATCTCCGCCGGGAACTCCTTCCTGAGCTCCGCCTTCTCGATGTCGGCCACCGCCGCCTTGTTGGCCAGCGGCATGTAGCAGCGCTTGAACCCGAGGCGGATGATTTCCGAGAGCCTCTTGTCGGCGTGGGTCACCGCGCGCACCTCGCCCGTGAGACCGATCTCGCCGAAAAACGCGCACTCCGCCGGCACGGGAACGTTCCCGACCGAGGACACGATGGCGCCGACGATGGCCAGGTCAGCCGCCGGCTCGTCAATCTTGATGCCGCCGACCACGTTCACGTAGGCGTCGCAGTTCACGATGTTGAGGCCGAGGCGCTTCTCCAGAACCGCCAGAATCATCGACAGCCTGTTGTAGTCGACGCCGGTGCACATTCTGCGGGGGTTGCCCGGATTCGCGCCGCTGATCAGCGCCTGAACCTCGACCAGCATCGGCCGTGTCCCCTCCAGAACGCACGCCACCGCGGAGCCCGGCGCATTGACAGGCCTTCCTTCCAGGAACGTTGCGGACGGATTCGGGACCTCGTTCAGCCCCTTCCCGGTCATCTCGAAAACGCCGATTTCGTTGGTCGACCCGAAACGGTTCTTGACGCAGCGCATGATTCTGTAAACCAGCTGGCGCTCGCCCTCGAAATACAGAACGGTATCCACCATGTGCTCGAGAATCTTCGGGCCCGCGATCGAGCCGTCCTTCGTGACGTGGCCCACAACCAGCGTCGTGATGCCCCGCGACTTCGAGAGCTTCATCAGCGAGGCGGTAATTTCGCGCACCTGCGACACCGAACCGGCCGTTCCCTGCACGTTGTCGTCGCACATCGTCTGAATCGAGTCGACGATCATAACGTCAGGCGCGACCGCTCCCACCTGCTCGTAAACGCGCGCGATGTTAGTCTCCGCAAAAACGTAAAGACCTTCCCCGCCCACGCCGAGCCTGTCCGCGCGCATTTTTATCTGCTCGCACGATTCCTCGCCCGAGACGTAAAGCACCTTCTTTTTGCCGGAAATTTTGCCCGACAGCATGAGCATCAGCGTGGACTTCCCGATGCCCGGATCGCCCGAGACGAGAACGATCGACCCCTTCACAAGGCCGCCGCCCAGCACCCGGTCGAGCTCTTCGATTCCGGTCGAGACGCGTTCGCGCTCCGTTTTCGGCGCCTTCTCAAGAAGCACCGCTTCGCCCGCTCCCGCAGGCAGAAGTCCCGAAGCGCCCACAGTGGCCGCTCCTCCTTTTACGCCTGTTTTACCGTCGGTTGCAGGAGGGGCCTCCACGAAAGTGTTCCAGGAACGGCACGAAGGGCACTGCCCCAGCCACCCGTTGGACTCGTATCCGCACTCCTTGCAGAAGAAAACTCCCTTGCTTGATTTAGCCATTTAAAAACTCCTTCAGGAAATCACCGGCAAAGCCGGCGCCTCCTTATTTATCATTCCTTGCCGAGTCTGTGCTCTTCGACCTTCAAAACGCACTCTTTCACGCAGCCCGCGATTTCAGCGGCGTCCGCATTCCCGACATAAGTTCCGTTGAACCGGCACACGTCCGCGTCGCTGACCGCCACAAATTCGCCCTCTCCTTCGCCGCGGTAGAACAGCCCGTACGTCTCCGCCTTGTCCAAATCGGGAACCGTCGCGTTCACGATCGCGATTCCCCAGCGGTTGATTCCGCGCAGAGCTGACGTATCCTTCACCGGCTCCGTCACGAACCCAAGCACGCTGTAGCCGTTCTCGCCCACGAACATCTCACCGTACGCCGCCGCGTCGTCCGCCGCGACTCTGTAGAGCGCCTCGCCGCCTTCGGTTTTGACGTTCTCGAAGTCTTCCTTGTTGTCTGAAACGGAGGTGGTGACCGTCACAAACGCGGCCCGCCCCTCTTCGGAGCACATCGACGCAAGTTTTTTGAGCGTTTCAGCGCCGCAGTAAGGAGAAACGGTGATCGCGTCCGCAAAAAAACGGTTGTCGCCCTCAGACCCGTCCGCGTAAAAATACGACTCCGCATACCTGAGAACGCTCTCGCCGCGACCCCCGAAGCATCCGTCAACTATCACGAACAGCCCCTGCTTGTGCGCGTACTTCGCCGCCATCGACATCGCCATCACGCCGTCCAACCCGTAGAAATCGAACGCCGCCCTGTCGAAAATTACCGCCGCCGTAAGGTCCTTCACGCCCTCGATGCAAGCCACGCAGTGCGAAAAAAGCATCGCCCCCGCGGTCTGGTACCTCGCGCGGAAATCCTCCTTCAGCATCGACACCGAAGGCGCCAGCCTGAACAACACGCGGCTCTTTTTTGCCTGCGCCCGCGCGAGCAGTTCGTCAATGAAATTGTCCATGTTTATAACCTTTCCCGCCGGCAATGCGCGCCCCTTTTAAACAGCGGCGCCGCCGGCCGATTCGCAGCCTTATTTAAACCTTAAGCTTCACCACGGTGACCCCGTAGTCGCCCTCGCCGAACTCGCCCAGCCTGAATTCCTTCACGCGCCGGTCGCGTTTCAGCATGTTGTGGATCTCCCTGCGGAGCACGCCGGTCCCCTTGCCGTGAATGATCGTCACGTTCTCGAGGTGGCACATCACCGCGTCGTCGAGGTACTTGTCGGTGACCGACAGCGCCTCTTCGGCCGTGAATCCGCGCAAATCGAGCTCCGGCTTCATGCTGAGCGCCTTCTCGATCCCGGGACCGTTTTTGCCGGCCCGCCCGCCCGAAGAATCCGCCTTGTCGCCGCTCTCCGGCGCAGAAATGAACGTCAGATCGTCAAGCGGCAGGAACATCTTCATGATTCCCGCGCTCACGTACACGTTCCCGTTCTTGTCCTTCGGCTTGATGACGGTCACGTTGCCGTCAATGCTCTTGCTGAAAAGCGTGGTTCCCGGCAGCAGCACCGTGTCCTCGGTGATCTTCTCGCCCTTGACCGGTCCCGAACGCTGCTGATTGTACCGCTCGGTCTCCGCCTCGTCGCTGAGCTTCGAGATGTCCCGGCCAAGCGCCTCGCCCGCTCTCAGCCCCTCGCGGTTGCCGTCGCGCGCGTCCCTCAAAAGCGCCCTGAGCTCCGAAAGCAGCCTGTCCGACTCCTTTTTCGCGTCGGCAACGACCTTCGCGGCGTCCTTGTGCGCCTTTGCCATCATCTCGGACTTCTTCCCGGCCAGAACCGCCTTCTCCGCCTCGATCTCCTTCTTGATGCGGTCGGCTTCCTCGTTCAGTTCCCTGATCTCCTGCTGCCTCCGCTCGATCTCGGCGCGCTTCTTCTCGATGTCGCTCAGCATGTCCTCGAACCGGACGTCCTCGCCCGAAAGGAATTCCCGCGCCCTGTCGACGATTGCGCCGTCGAGCCCCAGTTTGGTCGAGATCGCGAAGGCGTTGCTCTTCCCGGGCACGCCGATCATCAGCCTGTAGGTAGGACTCAGCGTCTCCACGTCGAACTCGCAGCAAGCGTTCTCGAACCCCTCCGTCGACACGGTGAAGGCCTTCAGCTCACTGTAGTGCGTCGTCGCCAGCGTGATCGCCCCCATTTGGTAGAGGCACTCCAGAATCGCCATCGCCAGCGCCGCGCCCTCGGTGGGATCCGTTCCCGCCCCGAGCTCGTCCAGCAGCACCAGCGTCCTGTCGTCGGTTCCGTCGATTATTTTTACTATATTGCCCATGTGCGCCGAGAACGTACTGAGGCTCTGCGCAATGCTCTGTTCGTCTCCGATGTCCGCGAAAACGTTGTCGAAAATCGCAAGTTCCGACGTCGATTCGCAGGGAACGAGCAGCCCCGCCTGCATCATCAGCGTGAACAGGCCGACCGTTTTCAGCGTGACCGTCTTGCCGCCCGTGTTGGGTCCGGTGACGACGAGCGTTCTGAAGTTTTCGCCTATATGTAGGGAAATCGGCACGACCTTGTGCGGCTCGATGAGCGGGTGGCGGCCCTTCACGATGCGGATTCTGCCCTGCGAGTTGATCTGCGGCATCACCGCCTTCATGGAGATTGCCAGCGACGCCTTCGCGAAGTCGAAATCGATTTCCGAAAGAAGCTTCACGTCCTCGATAATGATGTCCGCCTTTTCCGCGCACAGACTGCCCAGCAGCAGCGTGATCCGTTCGATTTCCTGCTTTTCCTTGATCCTCAGCTCGCGGATCTTGTTGTTCGACTCCACGACCGACGCCGGCTCAATGAACAGCGTCTGCCCCGAGCCCGACATGTCGTGAACGATTCCCGGGAATTCCGACTTGAACTCCGCCTTGACGGGAATGCAATATCTGTCGCCACGCACCGTAATCACGCCGTCCTGAATCGTCTTCGCGTACTTCGGGGAGCGTATAAAGTCGTTCAGCCTGTCGCGAATCGAATTCTGCTCGCGCGTGATCCTGCGCCTGATGTCGGCAAGCTCCGGGCTCGCGTCGTCCGCCATCTCGTCCTCAGAAATGATGCAGCGGGAAATGTACGTCTCCAGCCCGTAAT
>JAEEGI010009196.1_pt1 | contig 21696 bp, 23 predicted proteins | sample 8958751 | NCBI WGS metagenome assembly JAEEGI01 (sample SAMN16246545, study PRJNA631951) | gut metagenome | biome: gut microbiome; feature: rumen; material: KS-attached | host: Bos | place: Iran: Karaj | collected 2018-10 | reverse complement strand
CTACCCACGGAATCCGACGATCTGAAATTCCTTAATGGGCAACTTTCCGTTTCCGGTAAAGGAACTTTGCGCGTCTATAACGCATCAGGCGCTCTTATCCGGATGGCCAACATCGAGAAGAAATCCAACGTGAGCCTCAACGGGTTGAAACCTGGCCTCTATGTCATCAGCATGGGAGACCAGACCATCAAGATAACCAAGTAAGAAAGTTTTTCCAGACAAGACTATGAAAAGAATCAAGGCAACATTTCTCTTGCTGTCTCTATGTTCTGTCATATCGGCACAAGAGAACATTCGGGTTTGGATAAACGACAACAGCACTCGTCTGCCCATTGGTGAGATGACATACTCCAATTCCGGGAAAACGGTCACCATCGGAGATGAGACTTTCAACACGTCCGACGTAGACAGCATCACCATCGTGAAGACCATCTACATCAACTACGACGGAAACAACGCCCAGGTGGATCTCGGACATGCAAAAGGCGTAACTTATGAGGCTAACGGAGCCCACGTGACCATCAACAACACGAACACCAGCGAGGAGATGGAGTTTGTACTTGCAGGCACCAGCACAAACGGTTCGCTTACCTATAACGGAAGCTACAAGTGCAAGTTCATCCTCAACGGCCTCACTCTTACGTCCAAGACTGGTGCCGCCATCGACATCGAGAGCGGCAAGCGCTCCGACCTTATCCTGATGGAAGGAACCACCAATACTCTCGAGGATGCAGCCCTCGGCACCCAGAAAGCCTGTCTATATTGCGACGGACACCTGGAGATTTCTGGTGGAGGCTCCCTCATCGTAGCAGGTAATGCGAAACATGCTATCGCCACCAACGAATACATGCAGTTGAAGAAGACCACCGGAGCCATTACCATCACGAAGGCTGCAAGCGACGCCATTCATGCCGAACAGTATTTCCAGATGAACGGAGGCGTCCTGAACATCAGCGGAATGGTGGGCGACGGCATCCAGGCCGAGGCAAAGGTCAACAAGGTAGTGGAGAACAATGGAGAGGTCATCATCAAGGGCGGAAGCATCACGATAGCCGTAACCTCCAACGACACGAAAGGCATCAAGTCCGACACAGACATCCACATCTCTGGCGGAACTTTCAATATTGTTGCCAGCGGAGCAGGATCGAAAGGAATCTCCTGTAACGGGAATATGTTCATCAACGAGGACGACAACACCACAACGATGACCATTACCGCCTCTGGGCGCATCTATACCGATGCCGATGATAACGACAGCCGCTGCATGGGCATTAAGGTGGATGGGAACCTCACCATCTCGGCCGGTACGATTACCGTCTACAATACGGGTAGCGGAAGTCGTGGCATCAAGATCGACGGAACCTACACCAAGTCCGGAACCGCCAAAGTGAACGCATCCGTCAAGAACTGACAGACGCATCAGCAAGACGCAGATACAGCACTCCCTCGAACTTCGCAGCTCGAGGGAGTGTTCTTTTTGTCAGTTATGAACCAGGGTACCGATTTCCTCGCCCTCGATCACCTTCTTCAGATTGCCTACGACATCCATATTGAACACGTAGATGGGCAAATTGTTCTGCATACACATCGCGGTAGCCGAGATGTCCATCACCTTCAGGTTACGCGCTATCACCTCCTCGTACGTGATGTCGTGGAACTTGGTTGCAGTGGGGTCCTTCTCCGGATCAGCCGTATAAACGCCATCCACGCGAGTTCCCTTCAGCATCACGTCGGCTTCGATCTCTATGCCACGAAGAGATGAACCCGTATCGGTCGTGAAATAGGGAGAACCCGTTCCAGCACCCATGATGACCACCTCGCCGTTATTCATGGCATCAATCGCCTTCCACTTGCTGTAGAACTCACCAATAGGTTCCATCCGGATGGCAGTAAGCACGCGATTCTTCTGCCCGATGGCATCCAGGGCGCTACTCAAACCCAGGGAGTTGATGACCGTAGCACACATGCCCATCTGGTCGCCCTTCACGCGGTCGAAACCTTTTCCTGCACCCGTCAGGCCACGAAAGATGTTTCCGCCACCTATCACGATTCCGATCTGCACACCCATTTCTGCCACTTCCTTGACCTGTTGGGCATACTGATTCAGCCGTTTCACGTCAATTCCGTACCCCTGTTCTCCTAACAGGCTCTCGCCGCTCAACTTGAGCAAGATTCTCTTAAACTTTGCCATATACCTTAATTTATAATGGATAATAATCTATATGAACTGTACTTCCTTGAAAGCATACCTGCGCATCTTTCCTTCCGCATCCAGGAGCAGAAGATGACCTGTGGGCTCCACATCCTGGATGGAAGCCAGGAATCGACCTGTTGAATCCTGGAACTCATGCTGTTCTTCGAGGCGATACAACTGGTTGAGATACTCCTTGTGAATCTTCTCGTTCCGATGGTCCTCCAGCCAGCCGTAATAGAACAAAAAGCGCTCCACCACCTTCTCCAGCACCAGCCTGCGATCCACCTCGCGCCCCAGAATCTGAGCCAAAGAGATGGGATTGGGGGCATCACTCTCGAACCTCGTCTGGTTCACGTTTATGCCGACTCCCATGATGCAATTGGAGATCACCTTTCCCTCCAAGTCATTCTCGATAAGCATGCCCACAATCTTGCGGTCCCCGTAATAGATGTCATTCGGCCACTTGATTTGAAAGCCTGGAGCGAACCCGTTCAAAGCGTCACATACACCAAGCGCCACTACTTCGGAAAGGACATACATCTTACTCGCCTCGACCATGCGGGGATGCGTCAGAAGGCTGAACAGGAGATTCTTTCCTGCTGCTGATTCCCACGTGTTGCTGGCAGAACCTCGCCCAGCCGTCTGGAACTCAGCCGTGACGAGCGTTACTTTGCGGGGCTCTGGAGCATGATACCGCTTCAGGAAACTGTTTGTGGAATCCACCTCATCCAGTTCCACCATACGGAACCACGCAGAATCTTCCAAGCAGAAATGTCTTTCCATCCGACTTCGACTTTATTCTATCTGTACCAAACGGGCGAGCGGAAGGCATCCTCGATATGCTCAATCCTGGTGTTCTCACCCTTTCCCATGACCGTTATAATATCATACCTGACAGGCAAGTCCAGCCTGTGGCACTTGACATAAGCATCCGCAGCCAACACGATCCGACGCATCTTCCCCTGGTTCACGGCATCCTCGGCACGGCCGTAACTCGCATTCCTGCGCGTCTTCACCTCCACGAAGACCAGACACTCCTCCTTCTCAGCCACGATGTCAAGTTCCTTGTGACCGCTTCGCCAATTCACATCCCTGACGAAGTAGCCGTGCTGACGCAGGTAATCAACAGCCAAATCCTCGCCCGAATACCCAAAAAAATTGTGTTCCGCCATATTCTACCAGTATTCACATGCAAATATAGAAAAAAATCCGTAACTTTGCTCTCAAGAGAAGAAAGAAAAAGATGGCCGACGACAAAATCTTCATGAAGCAAGCCCTCGAAGAAGCCAAGACGGCTTTCCGCGAAGGCGAGATTCCCATCGGGGCAATAATTGAGTGCAAAGGAAGAATCATAGCGCGCGCCCACAATCTGACCGAACGGCTGACCGACGTGACAGCCCATGCCGAGATGCAGGCCATTACCGCCGCCGCAGAATATCTGGGTGGGAAATACCTGACGGAATGCACCCTCTACGTAACGGTGGAGCCTTGCGTGATGTGCGCTGGAGCCCTGGGATGGTCGCAGATCAGCCGTATCGTCTATGGCGCGAGCGACGAGAAGCGAGGATTCCAGCGTTTCGCTCCCCAAGCCTTGCACCCTAAGACGCAAGTGGAGAAAGGAGTCCTGGAAAAAGAATGTACGGAACTGATGCAGGAATTCTTCCGCCAGAAGAGATAAGAGAAAAGAATAAAACCAACTTGTTTGAGGAGGACCCAAAAATGAAACGTTATCTGTTTTTTGCATGCACCTGTCTCATCAGTCACCTGTATGTGGCAGGACAGGAACTCGTCAACTCCTATGACGCAGATGAATTGAAAGCTGGATTCTACGCCCAGTATGTCGACAAGAAAGAGAATGCATCCCTGACGAAGATGGAGCCGCTTTTCTCAGCATCCGACACCATTTTTCTCCACGCCTTTGGCGACGAGTATTTCCTTTGCCCGTCGGCACCTCTTCACCAAGCAGGAAAACTGAATCTGCCACCCTCGAAATTCGTCATCTACAACACGTCGGAAAACCAGAGAATCCTTTGTTGGATGGATGTCCTTCAGGATGCAGACTCAAAGGAGAACACTTCGCTGAGAAAGACTCTGCAGAAGAAATACGGGAGCATCCCCATGCGGGGCGATACGATACTGGTTCCAGCCAAATGGTTCACAGGTCAGCTGCGCAGAATGTCGAATCCCTTCCTTTATGGGAATGAGGTCGTCGCCAGAGGGCTTCAGGCCGACTCTGTGGCAGAAGGCACGTTCGTGGAATGGGAGGAAGATGATAACCGCCGCCACAATTACTGGGCAGGCAGCTATCTGGAAAGGGATGCAAGGATGATAACGAAACGGAGGACAGACCGCCGCGTATTTGTCACGATGGATGGCCAGCGCGACACATCTGCCCTGCATCTCGAGAACGAGCGGGGAATGGCGCTTTACGAGAGGGACATCAACCGCTGCATAGATGCCCGTCTGCTGCCCAGAGAACTCAATTACGACAAGGAATACTCCATCATGCTCTACTTGGACGAGGGAGGAAAAGCTCATCTCAACACCCTGTTGCCCAGAGAGTTGACTATAGAGGACCGCTTACTGCTGACCATTCTGGCAACGGCGGTGGAGTACCAGCCCAAACACTCTTTCGCCGGCTACGTTTCCGCTCGCGGCAGATTCCCAGCCGTTTACCTGAAAGCCCACTTTAGAGGAGGGAAATGGTACTTCCACGACTATCGATACGAATGATTTATCCGCTTCTCTTTGAAGTGTAAGAAAATCCCTTACATTCCAAAGATAGGAACACAACAAAGAAATGAGCAAGAAGAAACAACGTGTCGAAACGAGAAAGACAACACGTTGAAACGGCTGACTCAACACGTTGAATCGTCAGACTCAACACGTTGAAGGATAGGGATTCAGAGGCTGCTGGCTGCGACTCCTTCTTTGTCGGCAAGCTTGTTGCTCAGGAGGGAGAGGAGGATGTACCAGAGGATGATGGCGGCAAAACTGCTGTAGCCAAAGAGGAAGCAGGGCAGAGCGCCCAAGAGGAAGATGTACTTCACCTTGTTGTCCCGCCAGGAGAAGGTCTTGAACTTGAGTGCCAGCATGGGAATCTCAGCTACCAGGAGGAAGCAGAAAAGCAGCATGAAGAGGAAGAGGAAGACTGCGTTGAAGCGCAAGGATGTGAGGAACGCATGCTGCCCAAGTACGAGGGAGCCCCAGAAGAGTGCGTTCGCTGGTGTGGGGAGGCCTATGAACTGGGTGCTCTGACGAGTGTCGAGATTGAATTTGGCGAGCCGTACGGCAGAGAAGGCTGCCATGAGGAATGCCGTGTAAGGCAGGAACTTGCTGCAGGGCATCAGCATCTCTGGGCAATGGACCTCGTGGAAGAGGTAGAAGAGAATGCTGCTGGGTGCGACGCCAAACGTGACAACATCCGCCAGGGAATCCAACTCTTTTCCGATGGGGGAAGATACTCCCAGAAACCTTGCCGTGAGGCCATCGAAGAAGTCAAAGGTGGCTCCGATGAGAATCATCAGGACTGCCCACTGGTATTGTCCGTAGAAGGCTGCTCCTGTGGCGATGCAACCTGAGATGAGATTGCAACAGGTGATGATGTTGGGGATTTGGCGGTTCATAATGTTTCGTTGCTTTCCACAGGTGGGTTCAGGTGGGCAATCACCGTCTCGTTGCCGATGGTGCGCTGTCCCATTTCTACTTCTACCTGTGTCCCTACGGGGAGATACAGGTCAACTCGAGAGCCAAGCTTGATGAATCCCAAATGCTCGTCGATATAGCAATCCTCGCCTTCGTGGGCATAAGTGACAATTCGTCGCGCCATCGCTCCTGCTACCTGGCGCACCAGTATGTCCACTCCGTCTGGCGTAGTGATCATGATGGAGCTGCGTTCGTTTTCCTCGCTGGCTTTTGGGAGCCAGGCACGATGGAAGTTACCATTCTGGTGGTTCACGGTCTTCACTTTGCCGTCCACAGGAATCCAGTTGGCATGCACGTTGAAAAGGCTCATGAAGATGCTCACCATCAAGCGTCGGTCATGGAAATACTCGTCCTCGTCGACTTCCTCAATCACGACGACGTGCCCATCGGCAGGTGCGACGACGAGTCCGTCCGTATCTCCATCGAAGATGCGGATAGGGCATCGATAGAAGTTCACCACAACGCTGTAGACGATGATGCTGAGGAAGAAAGCGATGTTGAAGGGAATCCTGGTGGGAACGGCATAGAAGAGCAGGAGATTGAGGGCAATCAATCCTGCCGCTCCCCACACCAGGGTATGAGTACCCTCGTGATGAAGCCTGATTTTCTTGAGTTTCTTCAGTCGTTTTCCCATGTTTTATCGCACACTACGGTACAAAATTACTCTTTTTTTGAATAAAAACAAAAAAATGGTTCACTATTTGAGAGCATTCTCCTTAAATGAACTTAAAATAGGTACATTTTATTGTCCATTTGGAAAAAAAGAGTTACCTTTACACAAATTTGAAAAGGGAACTCTGACATGGAGGATTTTGTACATCTGCACGTTCACTCGCAATATTCATTGCTCGACGGTCAGGCTGCCATCAGCAAGCTGGTGGACAAAGCCATCAAAGACGGTATGAGAGGAATGGCTCTCACCGATCACGGCAACATGTATGGCATCAAGGAGCTGTTCGACTACTGCATGAAGGTGAACGGCAAGCGCTCGAAGGACGGCCTGGAGCCTTTCAAGCCCATCTTCGGATGCGAGGTGTATGTGGCTCACCGCCGCAAGGAGGACAGGGACTACGCGATGGGAGACCGTGGCGGAAACCATCTGATTCTGCTGGCGAAGAACGAGCATGGGTACAAGAACCTGATCAAGCTGGTCTCTCGCGCTTGGGTGGATGGATTCTATGGGAATCCGCGTACTGACCACGAGGACTTGGAGCGGTACCACGAAGACTTGATCTGCTGCAGCGCCTGTATAGCTGGCGAGGTCCCCTCGAAGATCCTGAATGGCGACTTACAGGGCGCCCGCAAGAGCGTAGAGTGGTTCAAGCGCGTTTTTGGCGACGACTATTATCTGGAGCTACAGCGGCACGAGGTGAAAGACCCCACTATCAAAGCCAATCGCGAAACGTTCCCCCTGCAGCAGATTGCAAACAAGGAAATCATCAAGATTGCCAAGGAATACGGCGTGAAACTCGTCTGCACGAACGACTCACACTTTGTCGATGAGGAGAATGCTGATGCCCACGAACGTCTCCTCTGCCTCTCCACAGGCAAGAAAATCTATGAGGAGCACATGCTCTACACCAAACAGGAGTGGTTCAAGACAAAGGCAGAGATGAACGAAGTCTTCGCAGACATCCCAGAGGCACTTGCCAACACGTGCGAGATACTGGATAAGGTAGAGACCTACGACATCGAGAGCGACCCCATCATGCCGTTCTTCCCTATCCCTGAAGAATTCGGCACAGAGGAGGAATGGCGACAGAAGTTTACTGAGGAGCAGCTCTTCCAGGAGTTTACGAGCGACGAGAACGGCGAGAATCCGCTTCCACGCGAGGAAGGCGAGAAGAAGATCAAGAAGCTGGGAGGATACAGCAAGCTGTACCGCATCAAATTCGAGGCCGACTATCTGGGCAAACTTGCTTACGAAGGAGCAGAACGCATCTACGGCACCCCACTCTCGCAGGAGGTGGACGACCGCATCCGGTTCGAGCTCCACATCATGAAGACGATGGGATTCCCTGGATACTTCCTCATCGTGCAGGACTTCATCAATTCGGCCCGCAACGAACTGGGCGTCTGGGTGGGACCTGGACGAGGATCTGCCGCAGGTTCTGTGGTGGCCTACTGCCTGGGAATCACGAAGCTGGATCCCTTGAAGTACGACTTGCTTTTCGAGCGTTTCCTGAATCCTGACCGCATCTCCCTGCCAGATATCGACACAGACTTCGACGACGACGGGCGTGGCAAGGTCTTGCAATGGGTGATGGACAAGTATGGACACGAGAATTGCGCCCACATCATCACCTATTCTACGATGGCCACCAAGAACGCCCTCAAGGACGTGGCTCGTGTGGAAGACCTTCCCCTGGACAAAAGCAACGCCCTCTGCAAAGCAATCCCAGACCGCTTGCCAGACGGGATGAAGATGAATCTGGCAAATGCCATCAAATGCACGCCAGAGCTTCAGATGGCAGAAGCCTCAGCCGACCCCAAGGAAGCTCAAACCATCAAGTTTGCCCGTATGCTCGAAGGACAGATCCGTGGAACTGGAATCCATGCCTGCGGCTTCATCATCTGCCGCGACCCCATTTCAGATCACGTGCCTGTCAGCACAGCCGACGACCCTGATTTCCCAGGGATGAAGACAACGGTAACCCAGTTTGACGGTCACGTGATTGAATCCACAGGCCTCATCAAGATGGACTTCCTGGGACTCAAGACACTCTCTGAGATGAAGGAGGCGTGCCGTGTCATCAAGGAATCGGAAGGCATCGAAGTGGACCTGGACAACATTCCCATCGACGACGAATTGACCTACAAGCTCTACCAGGAAGGGCGAACCGTAGGCACGTTCCAGTTTGAATCGGTCGGCATGCAGAAATACCTGAAGGAACTCCACCCCACAGTATTCGAGGACCTTATCGCCATGAATGCCCTGTATCGACCAGGCCCCATGGACAAGATTCCCTCGTTCATCGCCAGAAAGAACGGACGCGAGGAGATTGCCTACGAGATTCCCTGCATGGAGAAATACCTGAAGGATACCTACGGAATTACCGTCTATCAGGAGCAGGTCATGCTGCTCTCTCGCCAGCTGGCAAACTTCACCCGTGGCGAATCAGACGCTTTGCGTAAGGCGATGGGAAAGAAGAAGAAGGACATCGTAGACAAGATGAAACCCAAATTCATTGAGGGTGGAGTGAAGAACGGTCACGACCCCAAGGTTCTCGAGGACATCTGGAGCGCCTGGGAGAAATTCGCCTCCTACGCCTTCAACAAATCCCACGCCGCATGCTATTCTTGGGTGGCCTATCAGACAGCCTACCTGAAGGCGCATTATCCCCAGGAATTCATGGCAGCCCTTCTCACCCAACGAAAGGACGACATCAAAGAAGTCACCAAACTCCTGGACGAATGCCGCGCGATGAATATCGAGGTACTGGGACCAGACGTGAACGAGTCCCACACGGATTTTGGCGTGAACAGCAAGAAACAAATCCGATTCGGCCTGATGGCCATCAAGGGATTGGGAGCATCTGCTGCTGAGGCTATCGTCAACGAGCGAAAGGATCATGGCCCCTACAAGAACATCTTCGATTTCGTTCAGCGAGTGCCCATCTCTGCCATAAAGCGCAACGGACTGGAATGTCTTGCTTTGAGCGGTGCCTTTGACACCTTCTCAGACGAGATCCAAAGAGAGCAATTCATGGCAATCAGCAACAAGGGCGAGCTGTTCATCGACACGCTCACCCGCTACAGCAACCAGTTCCAGCAGGCTCAGCAAAACGCACAATTCTCCCTCTTTGGAATGGATGCCATCGAGGTCAATACACCTCAAATCCCTCAGGCTGAGAAGTGGAGCACGCTCGAGCGGCTCAATCGCGAGAAAGAACTCGTGGGCATCTATCTCTCAGCACATCCTCTCGACGAATACAGCGTGGTGCTGAAGGGAATGTGCAACCTGCACATGGATACGATGGCAGACCTGACTCCATTCGTCGACCAGAACGTGACGCTGGGAGGTATCGTGACGGATGTGCGCAACGGTATCAGCAACAAGAGCAACAAGCCCTACGGAATCGTCACGATGGAGGACTACAGCGGTTCAGGTGAAATCCGTCTCTTTGCAGAAGAATGGGTCAAATGGGCCAACTACATGTCACCAGGGAACACACTCTACATGACAGGACGCGTACATCTTCCCTGGACGACCTCCACCAAACCCTCCCTGAAGATTGAAAGCATCGACTTCCTGTCGAACGTGAAGGACCGGCTCATCAACAGCATAACCATCAACGTCGTCCTGCCTGAACTTGACGAGGATGCCGTCATGACGCTGATAAACCTTGCCAACGAGCATCCAGGGAACGTAAAAGTATCGTTCAAATTCTTCGACGGAACAGGCCGCAACCAAATCGGCATGCAAAGCCGCGGAAAACGCATATCCGTCAATCGCGCATTACTGGACTACATCGAGGGCAACAACGCCCTTTCCTATAGAATTAACTAACAAACCAAAAACATTTTATAATTATGACACAGAAGATAACAAGCGAGAATTTCGAAGAACTCATTGCCAGCGGGAAACCTATTGTTCTGGATTTCTGGGCAACCTGGTGTGGCCCATGCCGCAGAGTTGGTCCCATCATCGAAGAATTGGCAAATGATTATGAGGGACAAGTGATAGTAGGCAAATGCGACATCGAGGAAGACGAGGATCTCCCCATGCGCTTTGGCGTCCGCAACATCCCCACCATCCTGTTCATCAAGAATGGCGAGGTTGTCGACAAGCAGGTGGGTGCTGCTGCCCGTCCTGTCTTCGAAGAGAAACTGAAATCCATCCTGTAACAGAAAAACGACTACAACTATGGCTACATTCGAGGATGAACTTCTCCAGGATGCAGAAGACGATGCACGCACCATCGAATACATCAAGAATTATCTGCCTCAGGACCTCAAGGACAAATTCTCTGACGAGGAGCTCTACTACTTCCTGGATGTGATAGGAGAATATTACGTTGGTGTCATCGATGCCGCTCAGGACGAGGATGCCATCGATATCGACATTGATGCTGTGGCTTCCTATATTGCCAAGCAAGCCAAGAAGGACAAGATGGGCGACTATGACCCAGAGGACCTGCGTTGGGTTGTCGACGGCGAGCTGGAGTACGGAGAGTCGCTAGAGGAAGAATAATGGAGATTACCATCAAGTCACTTGACGAGATCCAACAAGCAGCCGATGATTTCGTGGCTGCTATGGGCGACAATACCGTCTTCGCGCTCTATGGCCCCATGGGAGTGGGCAAAACCACTTTCACGAAGGCTGTCTGCGAGAGATTGGGGGTGAAGGACAACATCACCTCCCCCACTTTCGCTATCGTGAATGAATACCGTTCCACTACAGACGAACTCATCTATCACTTCGATTTCTATCGCATCAAGAAATTGGAGGAGGTTTATGATATGGGCTACGAGGATTACTTCTACAGCGGCGCCATCTGTTTCATCGAATGGCCTGAGCTGATCGAGGAACTGCTTCCGCTGGATGCAGTCAAAGTAACCCTGTCAGAGAATTCCGATGGCACCAGGAGCGTAAGGTTCTAGTGCCATCGGCTTTTTATTTCCTATCGCTTTTTCCCTTGAAGCGTAATCAAGGGAATCATCATTTCTTCCATGCTTATGCCACCATGCTGGAACGTGTCCTTGAAGTACTGCACGTAATAGTTGTAGTTGTTGGGGTAAGCAAAGAAATTGTCATTCGTGGCGAAAATGTAGGTGGTGCTCAGGTTGGGACTGGGCAAGCCTGCACGATGAGGATCCTTTATCTCGAGTACCTCCTTCGGATTGTAAGTCAGATTCTTGCCCAACTTATAGCGCAGGTTGGTATTGGTGTTCCTGTCGCCCACCACCTTGATGGGATTGTTGCAACGGATGCTGCCATGATCCGTTGTCAGGATGATCTTGTAATCGCTCTGAGCGAGCACCTTGAACAGATCGGCTACAGCTGAATGGCGGAACCAGCTCAGGGTGATGCTCCTGTAGGCAGCCTCGTTGCTTGCCAACTCGCGTACCATGCGGCTCTCCGTGCGGGCATGTGAGAGCATGTCGATGAAGTTCAGGACCACCACGTTCAGATCGTATTTCAACAGGTTAGGCATCTGCTGGACGAACTTCTCGGCTGCGCCAGAGTCGTTTATCTTGTGATAGGTAAAGGTGTTCTTCCTGCGATAGCGTTCGAATTGCGTCTGTATGAGAGGAGCCTCGTTGAGATTCTTGCCCTCCTCAGAATCCTCGTCGACCCATAGGTCAGGAAACATCTTTGCGATGATGTTGGGCATCAGACCGCTGAAGATGGCATTCCTCGCATATTGTGTGGCAGTAGGCAAGATGCTGCAGTAGAGGTCCTCCTCGATGGTAAACAGATCAGCTATCTCATCATAGATCATGCGCCACTGGTCGTAACGGAAATTGTCGATCACCAGCAAGAACACTTTCTCTCCTTTATCCAGATGAGGGAACACGTTGTGCTTGAAGATGTCAGGACTCATCAGGGGGCGGTTGTCGTGATTCTCCATCCACTTCATGTAGTTCTTGCGGATGAATTTGGTGAACTCCGTATTGGCTTCCACGCGCTGCATGGCCAGCATCTCCTTCATCGAGCTGTCCGTTTCAGAGAGCTGCAGCTCCCAATAGGTCAATCTCTTGTAGACCTCTATCCATTGCTCCAGAGTCAACGAGTCATTGATCTGCATGCCTATCTGGCCAAAGGCCTGCTGGTAGGCGCTCTGAGCCACTTCAGTCACAATCTCGCGCTGATGGATGTTCTTCTTCAGCGTCAGAAGGATTTGAGTGGGATTCACAGGCTTTATCAGATAGTCGGCTATCTTGCTGCCTATCGCCTGATCCATGATGTTCTCCTCCTCGCTCTTGGTCACCATCACGACAGGCGTACTGGGGCTCGCCTCTTTGATTCTGCTCAGCGTCTCCAAGCCGCTCAATCCAGGCATGTTCTCGTCCAGAAGAATAAGGTCGTAGGTCACTTCGCCACAACGCTCCACAGCATCGTAGCCATTCGTGACGGTATCCACTTCATAGCCTTTTTTCTCCAGATACAAGACGTGAGCCTTCAGCAACTCTATCTCGTCATCAATCCAAAGTAACTTGTACGTCGACATCATTTATCCTTATTATATAAACTTATCATCCTAGAAGCCGAAGGGGAAGTCATCGTCGTTGCCGCCGCCATCGTCGCCGTTCTTGCTCTTCTCGTTCTCGTCGACCTCATCAGGGTCCTTGAACTCCAAGTCGACAGGTTCGTCGATATCCATGTTGGGAACGGTCAGCGGAGCGAATTTCTCGTCGTAGAACTCCTTGTAGTCATCGAAGCTGAAATCAGTCCCCAAGTGTTCCAGGTTCTCTTCTGAGATCAGCAGCGAGCGGATTCCCTCCAGCAGTCTGTTCATCTCCTTGTCGCCATAGAGCTGTTGCGCATAGCTGTGAACCTCGTCATAGGAGACGAAACCCTTGACGATCATCATGCTGATGCCTTGATCCTCGTTCAACTCAATCTCGAAGTTTCTCACCATATAGTTGGTGAAGTTGTAGCGGGCCATCGCATAGAGCAGCTTGTCCTCATCCAGGCTGTTGGTTGGGTAAGCCAGGACGAAGGCGAAATTGCTGTATCGCTCGTCCTTCATCTCGACGGCGACTTCCGTGCTGTCGTTCGACTGGTTCTTGCGTCTCGACCAGATGCTGCTGGCGTCGTATCGGTCGTCCATCAGGATTCTGCCCTCTTCCAAGCCCTTCACGATAGCGCTGGCCAGAGCGGTCACTTCCTCCTTGGGATATTTCTGCACGACTTCCTTCAGGGTGACCATGAAGGTGTCGCGTTCTCCTGCATAGAGGTTTGCCATCGCACGTATGAACATCATCCTGGCACGATGGGTTCCTTCTGGGAAATTATCCTTGCTCCACTGGTAGTTGGCCTCCACCTGTGCATAGTCGTCAGCCTGATAAGCCGTGTAGGACGCGCTGTAGATACTGTCCTCCATGTGTTTGCCATAGCGGGCAATGATTTCGTAATTCGGATTGCCCACCAGGATGGCGTATCTGCTTTCCGGATAGGCGGAGAGGAGGCTGTCCTTGTATTCCTGAGCCTTCTCCTGATTGTCCAGGCGGCCATAGAGCAGGAACAGGTGGTAATAGATGTTGTCCAGGTTGTCATGCTCAGGGAAGTCGTTGAGCAAGCGCAGCATGGTCTGCTCAGCCAAGGGAAAGTTCTCCAGCTGTTCCTGCTCCACGATGCCTGCATTGTAGAGTCCGTCGCTCAGCAGCTTGTTGGACTGTTCCATCTGCTCTTCTGTGAACGGAATCTGCTTCATGTAGTACTCGCGATGATGCGGATCGTTGGCCAGCGAGTCCTTCTTGGCCTGATCTTCGTCGTCCACATCTTCGCCGTCCGCTGTTCCATACAGGGCATCATCGTCTCCACTCGCCAGTGAATCTGTGGGGGCATTCAGCGCAGCATCATCGCCTGTGACGGCAGCCAATCCTGCCTTGTTGCTTATTCTCCAGTTGTCCTCGTTCTTTCGCTGTCCCCAACGTTTCTGGAAGGCCTCCTTTCCGCTGCTTACCGCACTTGCGTTGTAGAAGTACCAGTCTCCCTTGGGGCCACCCAGATTGGAGGCGCTGGGCGTAGAAGTGTTGTTGCGGTTGTTCTGAGCATTTGCATTGGTGTTTGCTCCCATGTTGTTGCTCCTGTTCTGACCCGTGGCCATCCCTTTCCGCTGAGCAGCCTTCTCCTCCTCTTTCTCCTGCTTCTTCAGGGCTTCTATCACACGATCGATGGCTGCGTTCAGCTCCGTCTCGTCCAGTTGTGCCAGGACTTGCAGGCTGTCCTGCAACTTGATGGCGCTCAGGTGAGGTTCCAGCTCCTTCAGGATTTTGCTCCTTCGCTCCGTCTCGACGTATTCGTCGTGTTCCTTGTCCAGGATGCTTACGCAAGCCTGATACGTGCGGGCTGCGTCGATATACTTCTCCATGCCCCAATAGAGTTGGCTCAAGCGGAGCAGGAGGACGGCCTTGGGGATTCCGCTCTGCACAGCATCCTTCACGCCACGCTCCCACGCTCCAATGCAATGGGCGGTGTCCTGGGCGCTCAGGTAGATGTTTCCTATAGCGTAATAGACCTGGTCCAGATAGTTCTTGTTCTTATCGCTTTTCGCCATACGCTTCAGGCGTGCAATCATCTGCTTGTACTTGCTCTTCGACATCACCTCCGTCTGAAGGATGCGGGCATTGAAGGCCAGCTCATACGGCGGGTTGGAACGGATCACCTTGCTCCATGATTTGTAGGCCAGGTCGTTGTCCTCCGTCTCGCGATAGAGCTGCCCCAGCAGGAAGTTCATGCGGGCCTTGTCCCATTTCTTCCGTGTGTGCTTGATGGTGTTCTTCAGGTAAGGGATGGCTTCCTTGTACTGCTCCGTCTCTATCAGATAGGCAGCATAGGAATTGTCGCGCTCGCGCTCGCCTTGGATGGACATGCTGTCGCGATTCATCTTGCGGAACACATCCTCTGCGTCATAGGGCCACTCCAAAGCCACGTAGCAACGGGCCAGCCTGGCGCGCGCGATGCTGGTGATGTCTGGTTGCGTGCTGTAGAGGCGCAGGATGTAGTTGTAGGTGGAGGCAGCCTCGATGAACTCTCCCTTGCGGAACTGGGCATCTCCCATCAGCAGCCAGGCATGATAGAGATAGGGGTTGAACTCCTTCCGCTCGCGGAACTCCTTTTCCTTGGGCGAGGGCTTCTTGTTGCCCTTCAGCTGCGGACGCTTCTTGATGCTGTGCACCTTGATGGCTTTCTCGCATTTCTCGATGGTGGTCTCGTAGCTTCCCTTCCCAAGATTCTGGGTGGAACGGATGGAGCTCACATACATGGGGAGCAGCTGGGTGTAGTCGTCCTTGTGCCCTTTGTTCTGAGCCTCCACGCCATCCTCGTAGGCCATCAGGCCGTTGTGCAGCGTGTTGAAACGGGCGGTCAGGGAATGATAGAATCGCGTTCCTGCCGTGTTCTTCTTGGTGGAGCAGCCTGCAAGCACGAAAACGAGCAACAGCCCCCAGAGGCCTATCACTCCTTTTCTTCTCCAATTGCGTAGCTTCTTGCTGTCCATACAAATCTATAACGTGCGCACGGGCAAAATATTGTATCCGACAACCTTATTTTCGTCAATTTTCTTGAATTGAGGCCACCAGCGGCTATGATTTCGAGGGTTCCGCCCTTCTTTCGCCCACAATCATGATGACCTCGTCCTTCACCTCGTCAGGCAGTTCCACCTGTCGCAGCTGCAGGCTTCTCACCCACCCTGCTACCTCATCGCTCCGCATGGTGTAGAGCACGTCGCGGAACTCCTCTGTCTCCTCCTCAGTATACTCGTCAGCCCCTCGCCCACGAAAACGGTCCAGCTCCTCGTCGTCGTAGTATTCTATCGCCTTGCTGATGGCAGCCAGCAGGCTTTCTTTCTCGCAGACCTCATGCTGGCCGCAGCATTCCATGTCGATGGGGTTCACCTCTGGCGGAAGGTCCTCCAGGCGGATCTCTCCTGCCTCCACCCGCTTCTGCACCTTGCGGGCCTGATACAGATGGGACAACCCTGTCAGGAGCCCCAAGACCGCGATGGCTATCAGTATGTAGACGAAGAACATCATGCCTGTGTCAGGATTTTTTCACACTGAAACCCATCCTCTCCAGGTCGTTCCAGAAACGGGGATAGGACTTGCTCACCACCTCAGGGTTGTTCACCTGGATACTTCCCACCTTCAGGCAGGCAGGCACCAGCGACATCGCCATACGGTGGTCCTCATACGTCTCGATGACAGGATGCTCTTCCGCCTCCGTCCGCTCGCCTTCCCACGAGAGGATTCTCCCCTCCGTCTCCTCTATCGGATAACCCAGCTTCCTCAGCTCTGTCCTGAGCGCCACGAGGCGGTCCGTCTCCTTTATCTTCAGGCTCTGCAGGCCAGAGAAACGGAACGGGATGCCCATCAGGGCGCAGGTCACCACAAGCGTCTGGGCCAAATCAGGCTGGTTCACGAAATCGTACTCGAGCCGTTCCACAGGCTTCCCTTTCTTGCTGATGCGGATGCCTTCCAGCCCATCCTCGTCCCGCCAGAACTCCGTCTCCACGCCCAAATGCCTGAAGATGTCGCGCACGGCACAATCTCCCTGCAGGCTCTCCTCGAAGAGGTTGGGGAGCACCACCTCAGCATCCTCCCTTGGGCTCAGCGCCACCATCTCGTACCAGTAGCTGCTGGCACTCCAGTCGTTCTCCACGCAATAGGGGACCCTGCGGTATCCGCCAGGAGAGACCGTCAGCTCGCACGCCGACTCCCACGCCACCTGGGCGCCAAACCTGCGCATGATGCCCAGCGTCATCTCGATGTAGGGACGGCTCACGATGCTGCCCGTCAGTCTCAGCCGAAGTCCGTCCTTCAGGACAGGTCCCACCATCAGCAAGGCGCTGATGTACTGGCTGCTGACATCCCCTGGGAGAGCGAGCTCGTTTGTCGCGTTTTTTCCGTCGCGCATCCCCTTTATCCTCAAGGGAGGAAAACCCTCGTTCTCCACGTACTCCACCTCAGCGCCCAACCTCCTCAGCGCATCCACCAGGATGCCGATAGGACGATGCCTCATGCGCTCCGTACCCGTCAGGATATGCGTCCCGCGAGAGACACTCAGGTAGGCCGACAGGAAACGCATGGCAGTCCCAGCCGCCAGGATGTCTATCACCTCAGGATTCCTCGTCAGCGCATCCACCATCACGCGCGTGTCATCGCAATCCGACACATTGCCCAATCCGTCCATTCCAAACGCCTCCCCTTCGCGCGAGAGCGCATAGATAATCAAGGCACGGTTGCTGATACTCTTGCTGGCAGGCAAATCCACCCTTCCACGCAATTCCAAAGGAGGACAAACAGTTACTTGCATGACTCTAAAAACACCTTTTTCATCATTTTTGACCACAAAGTTACAAAAATATTTGGTGGGAACAAAAAAATAGCTTACCTTTGCACTCACAAAAGGCACGGGATGTAGCGCAGTTGGTAGCGCACACGTCTGGGGGGCGCGAGGTCGCAAGTTCGAGTCTTGTCATCCCGACCTAAGAGAAAAAGGCTGACTTACAACGGTAAGTTGGCCGTTTTTCTTTTAACTCGTCAACTTCTTTCGCGTTCACAATCCAAACACAAGACAAAAAGACAAGTTTCAGTCAGAAGATGCAAAAATCGCAAAAGACCAGAACTCCAAGAAAGAATCCCAACATTACCCAGTCGAGTGAATGGCGCTAGACTGAGATAACCGAAAAGGAATGGTCTGAAATGGACCATCTCTGCAAGGCGTGCTACGATTTCAGGGAAAGAATAGGCAACAGAAACAAATAATTTTTTAACTTTGCATCCATGAAAAAGAAAGATATACCACAACCCATCCTCGAAGAGATGGAGGACTTGGGACTGAACCATTGCGAACAGTTCACGAAAGACAACGTAACCTACTACTCCCTCGCCCTTATGGATGAGGACGGTTCCTTCGCTCCAATGGGACTACCAATCATTTACAAAATCGTAGAAGGTGCGCTCTACCAGTTAGACGATAAGGAATCAATAGAAATACTACAAGATGAAGAATGACTATGATAGGAGCAATAATCGGAGACATCATAGGCAGCACCTATGAGTTTCACAATACATTTGACTACGATTTTGAGCTATTCCCCAAAGGAAGCTCATTCACGGATGACACCATCTGCACAATCGCAATCGCGGACGCAATCCTGAAAGATGTTCCATACAAGGACAGCCTTTTGAAATGGTGCAGGAGATACCCCAATCCCAAGGGGGCTTACGGTGCCTCATTCTCACGATGGATTCATTCTGAGAAGCCACAACCCTATAACAGCTTCGGCAATGGTGCAGCCATGAGGGTTTCACCTATCGGATGGGCATTTGACAAATCGGCTGATGTTCTCATTGAAGCGATGAGTTCTGCCCAATGCAGTCATTCCCACGATGAAGGAATTAAAGGAGCAATGGTAACCGCCCTCGCTATACGGTATCTATTGAATCAGCTATGGGAAGACCCCAAGAAAGAAATCAAGAATATGTGCATCGAGCTATACGGAGAAAACTACGTTGCCACCCTTCCTCAACGAGGAGAATGGAATGAGACTTGCCAAGGCTGCGTTCCTTTGGCCCTTCACCTCTTTTCCCTCTCTCATAGCTTCGAGGACGCTATCAGGATTGCGATATCATACGGGGGCGACAGTGATACTCTGGGCGCAATCGTAGGCTCTCTGGCAGGAGCATACTATCAGATACCAAAAGAAATCGAAGAAAAAGCTCTGAGCTATCTACCACAAGATATGCTTGATGTAGTGACACAATTCAATGAGGAATATGTAAACATACTTTGATATGACACGAGAAGAATTGATTAAACTATGCAAGTATTACAAAGGAGAAAACATTAAAGTACCTGCATCCAAAGAACCCTATGCAAAAATAGAAAGATTATGGGTTAATGCAAACTTATCCGATAATGACGATATGCTTACCTCATGCTTTACTGAATATGTACGCTTAGGATTAACTCACTTTTCTGAAGATGATGGAGTGAGCATTAGCTTAAAATCATTTTTGGCAAACAGATTCTTTCAATATACAGAGAGGATCGATGTGAATGCTTTCAAAGAATTTTATGCTGATTATATATAATCACAATAATATCCTCCAGAACCCACTTTTATTACAACTTCTCTTTGTACTTAGGCCATTACCTCAACGTCAATAGTCCATTTATCTGTTGTCGAATTATATTTTGCTCCAGTAATCCTATATTTTGTTCCACGCTGCAATAAGAATTCATTTTCATTTCCATTAGACAGAAATACTAAAAGATGACCAGTGATTATTTAAAACTTTGCCACTATTACAAAGGAGAAGAAAAGAATCCATACAGTCAAGATGACGTTCGTGGCGGATTCTGGCTTGCAGAGCGCAATTATTTCGGAACTGACAGATACAGAAGCCAAGCTCACGAATGGGAGAAATATGCGCTTGGTGAATGCGCCAGCGACTTCCCGTATCTTAAAGGGCTCCTTCAAAGCAAAGACATCCCATTAGCCGTTAAAGGCATGATTTCCTTTACCGCCTACGACATATTGTACCACTCACCAATGCAAGAGCCAAAATGGCTGAAAGACTATGGCAGCAAGTGAACTTATAAACGAGCGCATTAAGCTCTGCCGCTACTACAAAGGCGAGAAAAAGAACCCATATAATGCAACAGGAATGCACCATACTTATTGGGAACTCGAATACATGTGGGTAAATCAGGTTATGGACGACCATACTCTCATGAACGAATACCTAAGCAACTTTGCATTTGATTTTCCTGATCTGATGTCTTTTATCTCCACGCCCTTAAGCCTAAAGGCATTCATGTACGACCAATTCTATCATTTTGGAGGCAAGAAGGACGGTTTTGAGAATTGGTTGTATTCATACCTTGAAAGTTTCCCAGGAGATACCAAAAAATCGAAGAAAAGGCTCTGAGCTATCTTCCGCAAGATATGCTCGATGTAGTGAAACAATTCAATGAGGAATATGTAAACATACTTTGATATGACACGAGAAGAATTGATTAAACTATGCAAGTATTACAAAGGAGAATCGATATGTCCTTTCAAGACGTTCCCAACAACCTGGTTCTGGGATATGGAAAGGGTATACGTCTGGCATGATGGCATTTTTTCAGGCGAGTGTGCCACCTATGTTGCTCACAACTTCAAGGATTTCGACATACCATACAATCTGCTCATGGTGATGTTTACATCATGGGCAAAAACAGCATACAACCTTGATAAAGAGATACCGAGTTTCTACGAGGTGGTTGAACAATACCTCTCTAAATAATTCCACGCATGGTGATACTGAAAAAGGAACGCATCAGCATTTCTTTCTCTCTTAACATCCAATGCAGGTATCTGGCACATATTTCAAATCCGCCGCTCTTTTATAGGGCAGCGGATTTCTTGTTTCTTTCAAACTCTCAAAGGGACATCATGCAGCTCGACACTCCCAAACTCGTCAGGATAGCGCTGATGATAGCCGCCAAAGTCTGCAAGATGAATTTCCAAGTCTCCTTCTTCATAGCTTTCCTCCTATTTTTTTGATTCTAGAGGGTCTAGAGCTCTAGATCCCCTAGAAAATGGTAAATGGTAAATGAGATTAGGGTTCCTCAGGCTGGGTGGTTTCCTGCCTCTTCGCTTCAGCTACCGCATCCTCCTGTGCCTTGCGGCTGGGGACGAGATTGAAGACAGCATCGTCGCGAAGATTCTGGAACATCTTGCCGCGATCCCAGTTGACATTCACCTTCTTGATGTTCTCAGCGGTGAAGAGGGCAGCGGTGTTGGCACCCTTGGTGCTCAGCGACACTCCAAAGCTTCCCAGCTCGCCCAGCTGGATCTTCTTGCCCTCGAGCAGAAGCTCGCGCATGCAGTCCACCATCTTGATCAGCACCCCCTGAATCACGTCGCGGCTGTAGAGCGTTCCATGCTCAGCGATGTGCTTAGCGAAGTCATTGATTGTCAAATTTTCGGAAATCTGAGCCACCCCGTAAGCCTTGGTCTCAGTGATGTCCTCCGTCTTGGTTCCAGGCTTCGTACCACGAATCACAATACTATAGTTAATCATACCTTTTAATTGTTTTAATGTCAGTTAGTTACAAATCGTTTTCTCTCTCA
>JAEEGI010009194.1_pt1 | contig 21703 bp, 12 predicted proteins | sample 8958751 | NCBI WGS metagenome assembly JAEEGI01 (sample SAMN16246545, study PRJNA631951) | gut metagenome | biome: gut microbiome; feature: rumen; material: KS-attached | host: Bos | place: Iran: Karaj | collected 2018-10 | reverse complement strand
AATTAGATTTACAAATGATGAAGTGTTAAATAATTTTGAATCAGTTTGTGGGGAAATAAATCAACTAATATTAGATATCCCCCCTTTATCCCCCCTTGTCAAAGGGGGGCAGTGTACACAAATAATTTGAACACAGCCGGATTTAAAATCTTTTCGTAATTTTGTATGTTTGGATACTAGATCTAGAGAGGTTAGAAACAGGGTAGAAAAGAGAGAATCAGATTTTTTGAATTTAGTTTTGCGTTGGTATAAATCTTCAGTAGGGCAGGAATGTTTTATTTCATTTGAAGATGAACTAGGGTATTTGTATGGATTTACACGTCTCTTATTACCTAGTGATGATAATGTAGTTTGAATTGAGTGATTGGAGAAATGAACCGCAATAATTAGAGAGTTACATGTGTATGGAGAGTTGCAGAGGATTTGAGAAAAATCTAATCATTGAACTCAGCATACGTGACTTTGAAAGAGGTTACTTTGATTCGCAGAAAAAGTTTCTAAATTTTTTGGTTATAATCAGATTTCTGTGATTTCATGAGTTGGGGTAAGAGAATATTACAAAAATTTGTGATTTAAATTAAAGTGAACTTATATGTCCAAAAAAATTTAATGGAAGATTTAAATTTTTGTATAAAAAAGTCCTTAAAAATTTGACAAAATTTGATGTTTAGAGTATAATTGGGTATCTAATTTTATTATGCTTTAAGATCAAATGAAACAAAAACGAAAGGTAAAAAGCTTACTTCCACAGAAAAGTTTTGTAAATGGAAGATTCTTAACGATATTGTTAGTAGTTTTGTCATTGGTACTATGTGTATGATGAGTATCATTATTGACACATTCTGCATTTGCTAATGAAGGCGATGACTGACAATATTCAGTAACGGTAAATTATCGATATACAAATAGAGCAGGTACAGTAACGGGTGTACTTGAGCAGCCAATAACTAAAATATACAAGAATGGTACTTCTTATTCTATACCGAGTCCCGAGCATTCAGGCTATTCCTATTCTCAAGAGCAAGTTATGGGTGTAGTAAATAATGAAAATGTTATGGAATATGTTTATTATACACCAGAAGAAGATAGAAATAATAGTGGAAGACCAGATAGTGAAGAGCTGTGTGAATTGCGTACAATTTGTAGAGATGAGGATAATAATGATAATAGAATTAATGGATGTTGATCTGTTTCAGGAGGTTATGTTCAAGGAGTAACTTATAACATTCCTGTCCCTAGGGAGATTGTTAACTATGTACCGGCAAAGCTGTCAGTAACGGCGAAGATGCCTGATAATGCACCCGATCATATTGTGTATTTGCCATATTACGAAGATTTTAATAATGACGGGGTAGCAGATAGGGATGAATATAATATAACTATGAATTATACGTGCAAACTTTGTGGAAGGAAAGAATATGAATGTAATATTATTCATTCAAAAACGTTATTAGTCCCTGAAAGAAACTCTATTACAACAAGTCAAGATAATGTGTCTATCCCGTGATATAGTATAGAATATAATCCGTCGACTGTAGTACCAGAGTATAGTGGACAAGTAATCGAGATAACTGTAAAACTAACTCCAGAAAAAGATCAAAACAATGATTGTGTTTATGATTGAGAACAGGAACTTTGGGAAATTACCGAATTTGATTATACATGATTGGATAATAGGGTAGAAGTGCTTTATGGTATGCGTTTTCTGGATCCATCAGATTTTACGAAAATTGTGAATAGTATTTATATGAGTGGTTCTAGTTTGTATATTTCACCAAATCCAGTGATAGTAAATAGTTCTAGTAATACTGTTGATACTGGTGTGTATAGTCATATTTTATGATGAGCGGATAATGAAGTATATTCAAATAATATAACTCTGATAGCATGATCAAATAATAAAATTCATGCCTGAAATGATAATGCTTCAGTTTTGTGATGAAATGGTAATGAAGTTATGCCATGAAATGGTTGAATCCCAACGATTCTAGTAGGATGAGAATGAAATAAAATGTGAACTGGGCATGATGGAAATGCTTTGATTTGATGAGAGAATAATGCTATTTGATTAGGAGATGGTGGTGTACCAGGTTATTCATCTGCTTTTAATAGTTTTATTTTGGGATGAAAATGGAATAGAATTAATCAATCAGATAAAGTTATAGTTTGATGATCAGGTGTTCATGTGGAAGGTATAGATAATATTTTTGTATATTCTAGTATAGATGGTTGACTTCGTCCACTTTCACATAATGCTTTTTACTTGAATGTAGGAAGTGGAGTGTGAATTAGTACTGGTTGAATTGAGTGATTATCTGTTGGTGGAGCGGTTAGTATTTGAAGGGTAAATATTAATATTGACGACTGTACGGGGGATAGTTTATGAGTTATATGATCATATGATGGTTGTCTAGTATGATGTACAAAGGTTTCATTTAATGATGGTAAAAAATGGGAACTATTAGATCAATGAAATGAATGTGCACTAAAGTGTAGGGATAATACAAAGTGTCTTTATAATGATGATATCGAAGTGGTAGATGTACCAGAATCTTCTGCTAAGTGTACAGAATGAGTAGTAGATACAGGAAATGCTGAATTATGTATAAATGATTTGGATTCTTATAGGGGAGTATTTTTTGAAACAAGTTTGATAGATTCTAATGAAACTTGTCCAACAACAGGTCAGAATATTTGTGTGTATAAATGTAAATCAGGATATCATTTAACAGGTACTGCTTGACATGAAAAATGTTATGCGGATTGTCCATTACCTCGAAGTACTGAAAAAATTAAACACAATGAGAAGGTGACATGATATAATACCGGTAATGTAAATTGTTCAAATGATATTTATGTATTTCCTCGTATGACAGAGATAAATAATAAGGGGCAACCTTTGTGAAATTATGAAAAAGGCCCTATAATAATATGAGGTATAGCTTATTCTAACAGGGCTAAAAATGGAACAAGTTTTGAATCATGCGGAAATTATGATCACAAAAAGACATTAATTTGTAATGATTGAACATTGTATTTAATGAAGGCCGATGGAAAAGCTGATAAATCTACAGCTGGAGTGGCTAGAAGCTATAAATATGAGAGTTGTAGTCTCCATGATTATAGTTGTGATACTTCAGTTTATAACTTGACACAACAGCAAATAAAGGATGAAAAGGATGATTTACCAAGCAATGGAAACTGGAAAGTGGATGATAGAAAAATATTACAATGAATAAGATGAAAATATGAGGTATGTATAGATTATAATGCGGTTCCAAGTGATCCAGCGGTTAAATGAGAGCAGTGTGATGAATCAACATATCATTATAAGTTTACAGGATGTCAGGCTGGATACGATTTGATTGATGGTAAATGTATGCAGAAATGTTATTTGATGTGAGATAATGACTCTCTTAAATGATATAAACATGGTAGTTTAGCTACAGGATTTGAAAATAACTTGGTAGCATGCCCAGGTGAATGTATGTGAGTTCAACTGTTATGTGAAGATGGAAGTTGGAAATTAAATGGAAGTACTGTATCATGATATTATAATTATTGTAATAATGGTGAAGTGCAGTGTAGTTCAGATTTTAATATAACTACAGATCAAAAAAATAGTTGGGAAGCTAGATGAAATTATATTAGTTGTGATAGTTATGATCTTGATTGTAATAAGGATACTAAACGAAAATTTGTAGATTGTAAAGCCGGAAATCATCAGGTGCCAGGTAAGTTATATTGTGAGGAGAATAGTAAGTATATGACTTGTGAAGCGGTTGGAAAAGAAAAACCACCACATTCTGAGTATACTAATACAACATGAGCTTACCATATAGTATGGAGTTGAAGTATAAACGGTTATGTAGAAGAGCCTGAAAATCCTTGTGATTGGGTGTGTGATTCTGGTTATAGAAAAGAGGGTGATGTCTGTGTTAAAATAGGAGATGGTTGTGGAGATCAACCATATACATGTTCTGATCCAGACGCAGTGATTACAACAGGAAATAATAATGGTAATGGATCTGGTTCCATATGGGCATGTCAGGGTAACTGGTGTGCAAAATGTGATGAAAATTCTCATGAAGCATGAACTGGAAGTAGTTTAAGGTGTGATAAAAATGTACGTGGAGTATGTGGAGATACAGCTTATAATTGTGAAGTTTGAACAAAAAATGATAGAAATGATAATATAGGTGCATGATATACATGGGAGTGCTTATGAGAGCCTCAGGATGATGAAACTTTAAAGTCTGAGGTGTGTCACCAATGTAATTCTAATGCAACTTGGAATTCTGATACAATGAAGTGTGAGTGTAATAGTGGATTTCGAAAAAATTGAAATAAGTGTGTTAGAATAGAAAATACTTGTTGAGATATTCCATTTACATGTGAGGATGATCATGCAACAGTATCAAATACATGATTTATAAATAATAAATATTCGTGGCTTTGTGAGTGAAATCAATGTGAAAGGTGTAGTGAAGGTTATACCCCAGAAGGAGAAGATTGTGTATTGAGTGAATATCAAATATGTTATGATACAACAGATGTACCAAGTGCTAATTTTTATGTGGTTGGTCTTGTTAATTTGCCTTTTGATTTGGATATTTGGGTTAATACAAAACGAATGTGTACTCCACCACCAGATTGTGCTGCACATTATCCCGCGCAAGAATGTGCGATACAATATAATAATTGGCAACCTCATTATCCTATTAATAGTTGAGATTATAGTAGTCATATTACGATTCAAAAAGGAAGATGTAACAAAAACTGGAATTGATGATGGGGAGAATCCTCATATGCTGATCATATTGCTGGGGTTTATTTTTCGGGAGATCAATGAAATGTAAGATTGAAAGGTTTATGTGAAGATAATGATATGATTAAGCCACAATGTAAACAGTATGATGGAAGTCTTTTTGATTGGTTGGAGTGATCTTTATATGATTATGATAATGATTCTTCTTCTGTTAATTATATATTAAATATTGATGAATGGTATACAGGAAGTATTATTGCTCCAGAATCGGTTGATTTAGGTAATTGTCCAGAAGTTGGTAATTTTTTAAACGTTAATCAGAGTTCTTTGTTGGATGATTATATTTCATCTAAGTATGAGCAAATAAATCCTGGAGATTATGCTTATGTGCTTATGCCGTGTGTTTCAGATTGAGTTTGGTATTTCTTAGATTTGATTAAAAAGGAAAAGAATTTGCCTACATCTGCATATAGATATTATGAAATTGATGGAATTACTGATATGGGTGATTTATATTGAGATTGTTATTAACTGTTTGTGTTGGTAATAATATAAATAGTGAATGGAGTGTTTATTAAAAAAAGGATGATCATTAAGATCATCTTTTTTAACGTGTTTATCAGATTAAAATATCTTGATGTATTTTTATTGTAAATTTATAGAAAAGTCTTTTGAAATGTTTAATCCATTCCGATTATCATCTACTGCAATAATTTTTCAGTTTATAGTTTTTCATTTATATCACATTTTAGCACATAAGTTTCAGTTTAATCTCCATTGTAAATTAAAAGGATTTTGGCTTTTAATTAACGACTTGTTTTGTTCATTGTAAGCTATCCATTGTCAATTTATCTTAACTTCAGCTCAAGGTATATCAAATATTACTCATTTATAATATCATTTATTTAATGAAACAGTTTCTCATGAAGTAATTTGATTAGGTAAATTTGTAAGCAAGCAATATTTTTTGAAAAATCATGCTGGATTTATTAATTGTAGATTTTGTGTTTCTCCGTTAAATCTGATATAATCTGTAAGAGAAGTAGATTTTATCATGTTTAATAATTGATCAACATCTTGTGCTTCAGCAAACATTTGAAAACAGAGATTTGTCATACATGCGTTAAGAGGGCCAGTGTATGAAGTAGAATATTTTCATTTGTTCTTTGATCAACCTTCTGCTACAATTTTTCATGATTTATAGTCTTTATACGGGAATGCGCGTCATGAAAATAGAGATCATGAATGAATATATCTAGGTACTTTGGTGCTTGTGACGGTTTCATTAGTTTGATCGATGTCTCAATCAGCTTCTGTAGCAATAGTTACGAATAAATGGGAGTTTGGATGCGTGTTTTTGTCAGAATTGCTTAGAGAAGCTAATGAGTAATATCAATGTTCGTCATCAGTGTATTCTCCGTTATATATTTGGTTTATTATTGTTCAATTTTGATTTTCAATATTTGTTCACGCAGCAAAAATAATAAATTCTTTTTGATTACATAAATTTATGATATCTTGCTTAAGTAACCATCTTTCATAATCGTTTTTGTTATATGCACCTTCATATGCAGAGCACCAAAAAATATTTATACTGTTTGGATGGTTGTTAATAAATGATTGTAAATTTGCTTGTCGACTATTATTTTTATGTGAAACCGTTTTGAAATTAGCGTGTTTAATCAATGAGTTTAATATATGTCGTTGATTATGAGCATGACTAGTTTTTTCTGTATCGGTCTCTCATCAAATTATTTCATAATTGTCGTATCATAGAGGTTGTTCCATAATCATTCCAGTATTAAGTCTATTCATTAATTGTTGATACTGTTCAGGAGAATGTGTACCTGCACCATATTTCCACATCATATCCCTAATTTTGGTGGCTTCGGCTATTCTTAGATGTTCTATATGTTCATATGCTTGCTTGTCTCATGATTCTACTTGTCATATAATTGGTAGGATATCTACTGGTCTGATATTATTTATTTCTATTGCTTGATATTCTAGAGCTTGAATATTTTTATTCACTTTTTCTGTAACTATATTACCATTCTTATCTTTTACTGTGAGTATGATTGTACATGTTCATGGATATTGTGGAGTATAATGATTAGGATCAGTAATCTGTGTAGTTTCTCAGTCCATTTCTATTTCTACTTTTACTAAGCTAGCTCCATTTCAAAAAGTTATTCAATTAAGTAGATTTACTTCTTGATCTACTTGCATATTTAAATTTTGAAGATTCTCTAATCATGAAATTAATTGATTGCTTACAGTTAATTTGATGTCTATAGTTTTTGCGTTTCCAGCTTCGTCTGTTACTTTTACAGTTAATATTCATCATTCATTCACAATGGTTCATGAAGAAATAGTTTTTCAGTTTATAGATAACTCTACTTTACAATTTTTAGTTACATTATCTGTCCATGATGCTACTAAAGTATCTCATATATAGAGCTGATTTCAGCTAACACGAACTTGTTTTCATCATGTAATATCTACGTCATGTTGGCTTACGTTTACAGTAGGAGCAATAGTATCACTTGGATTATCTGGTTCATCATCACTACATGCAGTTAATACAGTAGCAACTGCTGCTCAAGTTGCAGGAATAGTAGCAGCAGGTAATCATCATAAAGATATAGATCCAGCAGCTATAACTGGCGCTAGTACTTTTCTGCTAGAATTTCTAATTCTTTCCAAAAGTCATCATTTGTGCTCATTTAGTTCATTAGAATTGATAGAATTTAGATTGTCGGCCATAGTAATATTTTGTAGTGATAAAATATATACAAATAAATTATTATGTTTTTTGTATGAAAAGTCAAGCAACTAATTTTGTAAGATTTGTATTTTTAGCTTGCTATTTTGTCAATTTTTTCTATAAGTGAAATCGGTTTTTATATGTTATAAATTAATCTCATGGTAAAGATTACAACTTCTGATGTAAAAAAATGATCAATTTTATTAATTGATGGAAAACTGTTTAAAGTAACTGAAACGGCACACACTCATATGTGAAGAGGTGGAGCAAACGACACATATAAAGTAAAAGATATCGTAACATGAAAATCTAATGTGTTTACTTATAATTCTGGAGCCATCCTAGAACAAGCTGAAATCGCCACTCAAAACGCTGTTTATTTATATAGTTCAGGTGATACATACTCTTTCATGGAAAATGATACAGGAGAAATTTATGATATCGAAAAGGAAAAAATAGATGATATTATTTGATATCTCAAAGATAACTTGGACGTATATCTACAAATGTATCAATGAAATGTGATAAATGTAATTCTGCCTTCTACGATTACGTACAAAATCACATCTACAGTTCCAGGTGTAAAATGAGATAGAGCTCAAGCCTGAACTAAACCAGCTACTATTGAAACATGAATGGAAATCCAAGTTCCTCTTTATAAGGAAGAATGAGATGAAGTCGTTGTAAATACTTTAACTGGTACTGTTAACTAATTTGACATAAACCTCACCTAAACCCTCTCTTATCAGGAGAGGTTTTTTTATAAAAATAAAAAATCACCCTTAAAGAGTGCTTTTTATGGTACCGGGAACAGGACTCGAACCTGCACACCGTAAGGCACTTGGTTCTAAGCCAAGCATGTCTACCAATTCCATCATCCCGGCATAATATATTTTCGGGACCTAGGATTCGAACCTAGAACCCCCAGATTCAGAGTCTGATGCTCTACCAATTAAGCTAGTCCCGACTATCAAATCTTTTTTGGTTGCGGAGGATGGAATTGAACCACCTACCTTCGGGTTATGAGCCCGACGAGATACCGTTTCTCCACTCCGCAATAACTATTCTGGGGAACCAGGATTCGAACCTGGACAGACGGAGTCAAAGTCCGGCGTCCTACCATTAGACGATTCCCCAATGTTTACATGACAATTGCTGAGGAAGGGACTCGAACCCTCAAGCCATAAGGCATACGCACCTCAAGCGTACATGTATACCAGTTCCATCACCTCAGCACTAATCAATGCTGTGGATGAAATATAATAATTTTCCATTAAAAATCAAACAGAAAATCACTTTTACGCGATATTGGTGTATTGTTTTTATTATTTGAGATATTCTTTTGCTGTTATTTTGTATTCTATGAGTTCTCGAAATTTGTTTATTCATTTGAGTGTTCTGATGTAGTCTCATCATGATGGTAATACATATCATCTGAGTCATATGTATTCGTTGTCGATTAATCAATGTCATTCATTGTTTTTAAATACAGGTATAGTTGAATTTCGGAGATTGTATTGATTATGGTAATTCATGTATTGTTTTATAAATTCATAAACTCAATTAATTATTTCTGGTTCTTCTAGGGAGCTAGGCATTCATCGTCATCGAATTCTAACAGGGGATTCTAATTGAGAGAATGGCATTTTTAGCTTTTTAAGTGATGAAAATACAGATTTTTTATTATGTAAATATTGATTAACTATGTCTGTATCAGATAAGAATCAAAATCTTATTCATACAAAATTATAAATCTGAAAACATATTGATGGAAAATATTTACATTCAGGGTTTGTGATTATATTTGAAATGGTTTTTAAGCCAGATATGTTGTATTTTTGCAAAACATTACTATCGATTCGAATTTGCAAATCGTGGCTGTCGTTATTTGTTTTGAAATAGTGTATTAATGCATACCAGACTATGTCTTGATATTCTCGAGAAAATCAATCATCTCCGAAATCTTCGCTTGTTACTCCGAAAAACAAAGGGAAAGATAAAGCTCTAATAGGTTCTCGGTTTAATACAAATTCAGATATATCATAAAAATTACTCACTCATGGGTATCATGAAATTGTGTACATAATCATAGGATCTGCAGAAAATGGCAAAAATGCAGTTTGATTATTTTGTATTAAAGGTGATAATAATTGATCAAAATATGGTTGTATATCTTGTTGAGCAGAAAAACTTCTGGTAGATATTTTTTCATTTCGATCATATGGAAATAAAAATAAATCTGCTTCGGAAAAATTAGGATTATATAGTTGATTTTTGTAAGAATTTAAATCATCGATGAAAATAAAATTTATGTATACTTTTTGATTGTTTAGTAAATCTTGTGCAAACTTTTTCCAACCAGAATTATAAAAATATTTGGGCATCATTACTTTGATTTCTGTGTAGTCTTTTTGTGATTTATCGGGCAGCACCATATCTCATGTATCCAAAATATCTCAAGTATTTGTTAACTCTTCTATGAATCAGCTAGTCTCGTATTGTGGGATGTCGGTTTGGTTTGTTTGATTTGGAGTTCATCCGAAAAAAGTTCGGATTATTAGTCAAATTCATATTATCATAGCAATCAATACGAAAAAATTTTTTCTTTTCATAGATTAGAATATCGATGTAAAGTTTCAGAGAATTGATTCTTTTGCTGTTGGCTTTTGAATAATTGTATTAACTTGGTAATCCTTGAAATTTCATTGGCCATTTATTGTGAAATATTTATCAGATACTTCTGCTCATCAAAAATTAATATTATATTCCAAAAATGGATATACATATCTTCATGTTCATAGTAAGTTTAGTAAGCTAAATCTGAGTTGTGTGTCTAAGGAATCACTAAAGAGATTTTCATATTTCTTGTATAGTATTTTAATAGAATCTTCGTTCTGACTGATAATAGTTGGTTCTCTAATGTCCTCTCATCTAGGAGATGGTAGAGGCGATCGATGATTTCAAAAAGTGAAAAGTAATCCATTATTTCAATTTCCATTTATGTCATCTTCTCTAAATACGCTGTCTTTCTTTGTGTCGACTGTTGGTTTGGGTCCTCAGATTATTAGTGATTGTGTAGAAAATATTGTAAATGGTGAATCGCTATAATTTCATCTAATTTGTCGGTCTACCATAGCATCATTTGTGGGTAGACTACCACTTAATCAAATACTAGAAGTTCATGTATCTAAATATCAAAATCAACTTTCAAACAAAAGCTTTGGTAATCTGATTTCTCATGTTATTTGAGTAAGTTCAGATTTGTTAATGTTTCCATTGTCATATGGGTTACCATTACTATTGTCATAATACAATAAAAATATTTCGGCATCTTCGTAATCCATCATATTATAGTTATTTGAATCATCAGCAGACAACATTCGTTCGACATCTCATTTTTTTTCTCTAGGTATTCTTGTAGTTCTAGAATTTATTGCCCAAAAGACTGAAGGTTTATTTTCATTACCTGAAAAATATGAAAATCAAGATAGACTTATATCGGATCAAATAAAACTTCAAGTTCATTCTCATTGTTTAAATCCTCAACTTCATATGTATCATGGTTGACGTTGTTTGGTTACTAGTTCTCATCTTTCTAAGGCTGAAATTGAAGCATAATAAGCTTTATGATAATTTTCGGCTTCTGAAAAATTTGAATGAAAAACTAAAAAATTTGAATATATTGATCAAACTACTGCTGCTCAAAGAAGTACAAGTATTATTATAAGAATTGCTAGCATATTTTTTGATCAAGTTGGTTAAAATTTAATTAAAGTAATTATTGTTCTAAACTAGGGGCTCCACAATTTGGACAGTAAGAATATGAATTTGAAAATTTATTTTGACATTCGTGGCATGTTGTGTGTAGAGTTTCTCAGCATTTTGTACAATATAAATTGTTTATTTGATTAAATTCTCAACAATTTTCACAAATTTGTGACTTTTGGAATAAGGTATCTCTTCGAGCGGTTTTATCCCATCTCCATCATTGTGGGCGGATGGCTATATATAGAATAAGTCACAGAATGGGAGTAAATGCTATAATTAGAAAAACAGATAATAATTGAAACCAGAAAGAATAACTACGAGCGGTAGAATCTTTGATTACCCATACTAATATGGCCAATCGTAATAGAAAAATTACTATAGCTCATCGAAATCGAACAGAATTATCCATAATTGCACTGAAGAATCATTCGGAAGACGTGAAGGGATTTCATATTGTATCTATGATATCTCAGCTTCACTCTAATATATTTATAGCTGTTTGGGTTAATTCTCACGTTTCCATAACCATACAAAAAACATATAAAAATCTCAACGATTAAAATTCAGAATACGATTTTTATTTATAAATGCAAGTGACAACGTTGTTTATCCAAATGATTTTTTTGACAAAGTATATTTATTTTTTGACAAAAGAATAATATCAAATTTTGACTTGATTTTTGAAAAATAAAAGATAAAATGAAAACAGATTTATATGAAATTATTGTATTTGAAATGGTGGAAATCGTAAAGACATTCGCGAATATTGGATTAGTATGACATGAAATTTATATAGAGGCAGATAGTGTGAGAGCGTTGCCGACTATTGAAATAATTTGATTGCCGGATATGACAGTCAAAGAATCTAAAGAACGTATTAGGGGTACATTTCGTAATTCATGAATCGAATTACCAAAGAAAAAATTTGTGCTAAACTTAGCACCATCGGATACCAAAAAAATCTGAACATGATTTGATGTTCCAATGGCTTTTGCATTATTATTGCATATTTGGTCACAAAAACTTTATCATGAGGAAAAAGTTCAGAATTCATTGTTCTTTGGTGAATTATGATTGGATGGAAGTATCAAAAGAATAAATGGTTTGCTCCCTTCGGTTCTTTCTGCCAAAAAGAAGTGACGAAAGGAGTTTTTTATTCCATCGGAAAATTTATATGAATTGGAATATGTGCCATGAATTAAAATTTATCCTTTAAGGCATTTTAGCCAATTAATTGAGTATTTTTGTGAATGAAAGGAATTAGAGTGGGTTGAATGATGAAAGGATGTATCATCTTTAAGTGAAAATCAGACTTTCGAAGTAGATTTTGAGCATATCAAATGACAGTTAGTAGCCAAGAGAGCATTATCTATTGCGATGGCATGATTTCACAATGTTTTGATGGTAGGAGCACCATGAAGTTGAAAAACGATGATGTCCAAGGCGATGAAAAGTATTTTTCCACCTCTCACTTTTGATGAAATATTAGAAGTAAGCCAGATTTATTCAGTGGTATGAAAATTAAATAAAAACTTGCCTCTTATTACTCATAGGCCATTTCGTCAGGTGCATCATACGGCATCGAGATTTAGTATAATATGATGATGAACTCACCTTACTCCTTGAGAAGTATCACTGGCACACAAAGGAATTCTTTTTTTCGATGAATTAACCGAGTTTCCTCGTGAGACTTTGGAAGTTTTGCGTCAACCGTTAGAAGATCGTTTAGTGAATATTTCGAGGGTATCATGAACTGTGGAATACCCAGCAAATTTTATGTTTATCGCATCGATGAATCCGTGTAAATGTTGATATTATAAAGATAGACATAAGGCGTGTACGTGTTCTCCCATGGATATAAAACGTTATCAATCCAAAATTTCCTGACCATTGCTTGATCGTATTGATGTGATTCTTGAAGTTCCTAGAGAAAACATTGATACAATATTGGATAATAATCTTTCAGAAAATTCTGCTACAATTCGTCAGAAAGTAATCCATGCATGGGAGATTCAGCAAGAACGTTTCAAATGAATGTGACTTTCTGCTAATGCACATATGTGAGCCAAAGATATCCAAAAATTAATACATCTGTCTAGTGAATGTAAAGATTTTCTTTCACAAGCTGCAGATAAGTTAAATCTTTCTTGAAGAGTTGTTCATAGAACTATAAAATTGGCTAGAACTATTGCAGATATGCAAGATAAATCTGAGATTTCTGTTCAGAATCTAGCTGAAGCCGTGCAGTATCGTAGTAGGACAATGTTTGTGGATAACGAATAATTAATGATAAAAAAATATCTTGTTTTTGTATGAAGCTTTTGTCATAAAAAAGTCTTTCAAATTTTGACAGATAAAAAAAAATGATTATAATCAGTAGTGGATAGTGTTTTATTCCTTAAAATTTCTTGATATGAAATCTGTCGTAAAAAAAAGTCGTTTATTACTTTTATCATTGATATGATTTTTGGTAATTTGATTTGTAAGTGTGGCTGTTTGAATAACTATTATAAATACGTCTCCAGATGATTCTGAGCATAAAGTAACATTGCATTCTTTGTTTCTATCATGAAATGTGACTAATAAAGATTTGATTGGGGTTGAATCGGGGAAGGAAAATCTAGATATAAATAATTGATTGATTGTTGGAACTGGTAATATGCAATGACAGGGCGAATTAAGTAGTATTTGATGATGATCAGATAATGCGATACGATCTATCCATGGATGAGGTATATGATGATGAAAATCAAATACAGTAACCGAAAATGATTCAGTGATAGGTGGAGGATTGGAGAATCAAACGAATTGAAGTAATTCTGTGGTTGTGTGATGAAAAACAAATAAGGTTTTTAATGGATGAATTGTTTTGTGATGAAGATCAAATACTGGTACGAATTGAATCGTTTTGGGGGGATATAAAAATCAAGCAATGGTAAATAGTTTAGTTTTGTGAACAAAAGCTGCATGAAATGCTAATTCTTTTGCGTGGAATAGTCAAGCTGAACCTAGTTCAGCAAGAATTAAAGCGGATAGTTGAGTGTTAATTTGAACATATAATCCAGTAAATGGTGTTAGTTTGGTTGTTAACTGATCCGTGAAGCTAGATGATGGAAGTGATATTGAGTGAGCGATAAGATTGAATGGTAGTTGATGCTTAACTATGTACGATGGACATACTCATGTTTTGGGTAAGAGCAGTAAATCTGTATGTGGTGTAGCTTCATGATGTCAATTTGGTAGTACTTTGTTACAAGATTGAGATATTGTGACTGGCTATAAAGATTCATACTCTACTAATTGTAATAGTAATGTTAACGTGATATCTGTACAATGTAATAATTGAAATCTTTCATTACAGGTTTTTCCATATTGTTATAATATAGATACTAATCCAGTAAGAAATAAGTAAAAAAGATTGAGTCGATGGTGATATTAATGGTGATGGGAATTATGATAATGGTGATACGAATTTATATGCGAATTATTTTTATTCTGTTACGATGGATCCTTAGAAGAAAAATATTATAAAAACCCAAAATATATGGGTTTTTTGTAAATGAAAATTTTAGTTAGAATCGTTTTTTCCATTTAAAATATATCATGGTTCATATTGTAATCCCTATCATTCATCCAAGTAATCGCCAAAACACTCATACAACATTTTGAGCAGGGAGTGTAACATTCATTCAGTATAATCAGCTTATTCGAGTTAATATTCATAATAAAACTGTGAAAATTGTCAAAATTGAAATTATTTTATTTGTTCTAATAGTCGTTAGTGTATCGGATACATCAAATAAAGATTCTGTGTTTTCGTGAGCAATAGATACTAAGGATAGTATTTTATCAGTTTTATATAAAAGGTCTTCAAAATATACATCTAAATCTCATTCATAAAAGTTTACAGTTGCTGTTTGTAGTTCACTTAGGATTTCTGTATGTGGTGTAATAATATGTTTCATTAGTACGGCACTTCTCTTTTTGATTAATAATTCTGAAAGAGTTTCTTGTGTCACAGAATTGGCATCCATAGCAGCATCCTCAATTTTTAGTAAATCTAGTGAAAACTTGGACATTCACGTCAAGACTTTGTCGTACATTGCATCGATTATTTTGTATAATATGTAGTATGGAGATAGCTTAAATTCTTCATCATCTTCTGCTTCGGCGATTTCTTTGCGATATTGTTCTTGGATTTTTTCTACATTATTCGTTACATGGGATGTTACGGTTATGATAAAATTTTTTCAGAGGATTGCGTGCATTTGATTAGCAAAATGTTTTTTTGTTCTAGTGTTAAATTTAGGAAAACGCATAACTAAGAAAAGACAGTCGTCATATGTATCAATTTTATCTTGAGTGGTAAAATCCAAAAAATCTTGCTCAATGATTTCATGTAAGTCGTATTTATCTACAAGTTTGTCTATTTGTTTTTTATCAGGATCTACAAGATGGATTCGAGTAGTTCATCAGATTGTTATTTGTTCATCTTTCATTAAAGTTTTTGTTATGTTATAAATTATTCGTATACTTCTTCATTATTTTTATTCTCCATGTAGTCTCTAATAACTTCTCACAGCGCATCTACTAAAATGTCAAATTGTCTTTGGTCTCATTCTAAATCTTGTTCAATTTTTTTCTTTTTTGCCTCTTCATAGCTCTTTTTGTTTAATGTAAGTTTTGTGGCAGATTTTTTGGGGTGTGAGACATCATTAAAAGAGAAGTTTATATCATTTCACATTTGAATTAATAAATCTCATTTACCACATATTTTATCTCGAAAACTGTTTTGACGATGTGAAATTACTAAAATTTTTGATCGATCGATAATTTCTGTTTTATATTCGAGTAGTCAATCTCGTAGAAATATGGTTAGAGCTTCCTTGCTAATAAGAATACAGTCGAGATATAAGTTTAAGAATCAGAGTAGTCGTTTAAAAAAAATGAAAAGTCAGAGAACTCAAGCAATTCGTTTTATATATGGTACATTCTGATATTCTGGATATTGTTGGGATACGGCATATATTACATAAACAAGAAAAAGAAGAGCACTATAAACCAATACACCTCTTATGTATATAAAAGGACTATGGCTTAGAATCTCTTCAGTATCTTTTAAATCGATATATCTTCCTAATAAATAATGTCTTAGCATGGATAGTTATTTTGCCTTGATAAAAAGTGGATTTTCCACAGTCAAGGCATACCTTCATTTGAAGGGATACCATAAACCATTAAGCAGATTTTTTTGCTTGAGCAGCTTTGATTGCTTCTTGTTTTTCTAGGAATTTTTCCATTCTTCATTTAATTACTTTCTTTACTTCCTTATTTTCATTGAAAGCTGGGTGACATTGATAACAAGTTTCTACTTTGATTGGTCCAGGAACAGTTGCGTTTATTTTGAAAGATGCTCCACATATACAGTTTACTTCTACATCGTTGTAATAAGGAGCGTGAATTCACTTTTTCATAATTTAGTAATTTGAATGAATAAAAATATTCGTGGTGGTTATTATTCATTATATAAATTTTCATTATTAATTCAAGTGAAATGGAAGTTGGAAAATTGATTTTTTGTATGGCTTCATGTTGAAAAAATGGACCAATTATTTACAATTGATGTCGGTAATTATTAATTATAATATAGTATGTTGAACTTTTCATATTTAAAGTATTTAGATTATCATCAGAGATTTTTGCAGAAAAGAGTTCAGATTTCTGATGTTTTTTTGGTATGATGATGTGTGCGTGATTTATTGCTTTGAATTACGAAAGATCCTTTAGATATAGATTTTACGTGTGAATGAAAGCCAGAGGAGTTAGATGCTAAAATAAATACTGAATGACTTTCTCATTTTAAAACTGATAAATTTTGAACAATAACATTGATTCCATCCACACAAAAAGAACGCAGTTATCAACTAACTCCTCTTAGAACGGAGTGAGATTATGAGGATTTTCGTCATCCAGGAGAAATTAATTGGAGTAATGATATTTTGCTTGATGCGAAGAGAAGGGATTTTTCTATAAATGCAATGTATTATTTTTCGGTGGAGCAAAAGACGAAGAAAGAATTAGATTTCACGAAAGAAAATCCAAAAATTTTATCAGAATTAGATTTACTTAAAATTTTAAAACTTCAGTGATACTGCTATCTTTCTGATATAAATTTACTGATTCTTACAGATTTACAATTTGTTTCGCAAGTATTCCCGCAATCGCATTTTGATGAATATGCTTTTCGTTATTTAGTGGAAACTCAAAATAAATGTTATGTGATTTGAGATAAACCAGAAAAAAAATCTGAAAAACTTTTCCGTGTTTTGATAGATTCTACATGATGAATCGAATCTATGATTCATAGAAAATTGACTACAGTTTGAAATCCAGATCAACGTTTCTGAGAAGATGCGTTGCGTTTGATTCGTGGATTGAGATTAGTGAATGTGTGTAATTACCAATTATTACAGTTGGATAAAAAAAATAGATCCAAAAAGTCTGAAAAATGAAATCCTGACAAGGTTCAGCTTTTTGATTTTTCCACTGAGACGTGGGAATCAATCAAAAAAAATACTCCACTTCTATCTCATGTAGCTAAGGAACGTATAAAGGAAGAACTTTGTAAACCTTTTCAAAAATGAAATCCCTTTGCTTTTGCTGTCTTGCTTGATTCTAGTGGAATGTTACCAATTCTATTTCCAGCGTTATCAAAAACCAAATTTGTGGATCAGCCGATTCGTTATCATGCATTTGATGTTTATACACACATAATGCTTTCACTTAAAGCTGTTCAAGAGATTAATTCAGATTATTTAGTTCGTTTTGCAATGCTTTATCATGATGTAGGAAAAGTAGAGCAATATGCGGCTTATGATAAAGCTAAAACTAAAGAAGAGAAACAGATTATTTTTTCATGACCATTAAATCATCGTGAAAGTTCTCCGGTTTTGATGAAAAAGGATTTTTCTGCTCTTGGATTTTCCAAGAAAGAAATTGAAACGATAGAATGGTATATTCATGAGCATCATACACCTGGAGAAATTTTAAATTCACATCCAAATAATCGAATTAAAAAAGTTAGAAAGCTGTACAGTGAGAAATGATATGAAATGGTGAATAATCTCTTTGATATAAATATTGCAGATAGACTTGGACAGGAAAATCCACTTCAAAATTCATCAGATTTGTCGGATTCTTATTATTTGAAGGAGTTGTTAAATCAACTCAAAAATTCTGAATGACAATTTGAGATGAAAGATTTGGCGATTGGTTGAGAAAAATTGATGAAACATTTTAAATTAGAACCATCTCGTTTAGTTTGAGAATTGCTACATCAAGCCTTTGATTGGGTGTTGACAGATATAGGAGATAGAAATAACGAAAAAGAAATTTTTAATTATTTGGATAATTATATCAAAAATAGAAAGAAAAGTGAGTAAAAAAGGGGCGATATTTTTGATTTTTCTCAAAAAAAGAGTATAATTTTGCTGTTAATGTAAATTTATTTGTAAACAAATATTATGCTGAACAAAAATAAAATAAAATTTTATTTAGGATTGCTATTATTTTGTATTTTTGGTGTTGTAAGTGTTTGATATGTAAATGCATCTACATTTGCAGAAAGATTATCAGAAGTTGGATTGGATGTTGCATCGTTTTCAAATAAAAATTCTATATCTCGTTATGAGGTTACTAGGCTTTTGAATGCGGCAGATTGTCAAGATTGTATACAAGCTCCAGATTGGATGAAACAAACATATGGTCAAAAGTTTTGGGATGAATTTAGAGCAATAGATGGAAAAGATTTTAATGATGTTAGTTATGAAGCTGGTGTTTGGAATAAAAAATCTTATTATTACTGTGTGGCATATGTTGGTAATAACGGATATATGGCATGATATCCATCTACATCTACTAAATGTAAATGAAATTTTTGTGGTCAAGAGCCTATAACGATATCAGAATTTTATCAAACGGTTTTGAATATTATTCAAAATCAAATTAGAAAAAAATATTTGATTGATTGGTCGAAAATTAAATCTTGGAAGAAATGATTGAAAAAAAATAGTATACAGATGAGAACTTTAAATCAAACTAATATAGATGTAATAGATAAAGCTGATTCAAAAATTGCATATGCACAAAATAATGATGAATTTCAGACTTGGTTGAAATATTGTATGTATAATTTATCTGCGTGTAATTTTCAGCCTTTTGGAGTTGTTGGTACATGATATTGGCCAGTGAGCGAGCTGAATGTTTTATATAAAGAATGAGTTATTACATTTGAAGACGCACAAAACGTAGCTTCATTTTCTAATATGAGATGAGATGAAGCTATTCGTATATTTTCTTTGATTTATGATAATTATGCAAGTTGTAGTTTTAATGTGGATTATGATTGTGATAGTATAACTAATTGAGATGATAATTGTCCTTATGTATTTAATTCAAATCAGTATGATTTAGATGATGATTGAGTGGGAAATGTTTGTGATGATGACATTGATTGAGATTGAAAGAAAAATTTGATATGAGTAGTAGATGATAATAATCGTATTGTTGTGTCTATGTGGGAAAAAGGTTTAGATCAGACTCCTTTAGGTAATTTAAATTTATGATTTAGCTTTTTTGTGAATATTGAGTCTATAAGTAGAGAATTCCCTACAGCAGTAGTATTTGAACCAGTCACAAATTGAAATATAGTTAAAATTGAATGGGATTTTGGAGATTGAGTTAAAAAAGTAATTGATAATGGAGGTAAGGTTAGACATGTCTTTAAAAAATCTGGAAGTTTTACTGTGAAAGCGGTAGCGACATCAAAATGATGATCAAAATCGTTTGCTACGAATAGGGTATTTATTGCAGCTTCTGAATCTGAAAACTATGCTTTAAACATTCAGCCAAGGTTTGTGTTTAAAAATTGAAGTATAGATTATACGTTTATTCCATTGTATTCGTGAGATTTAGATAAAATTTCATGGAATATTAATAATCAAAAAGAAGAAACTCATAAATTAACAGAAAATTTTAATGTGACGATAAAGGAAAATGGTAAGTATGTTGTAACAGCAAAGTGATATAAGGATGGAGAATTAAAAGCTGTGGCTATGTTTACTATGTTGCAAGATTGATCTCCGAAATTTTCAAGTATAGGTATAAAACCAGGGAATTTGTGGGAAGATAGTCTAATATCTTCTAATTTGGTATGATTGTTAAGAAAAGATATTGGTAATGTTACTGTTAGTTGGTGATGATCAACATCAAAATGATCAGATTTGGTTTACAAGCATGCATATGATGAACCATGATTGAAAACAATTCAATATGATTTAGTGTTGAACGATTGAAGTGTTTTAAATAATGTAGCCACAATTAAAGTTCAGAATCCTCTTTTAATGGATTCTTATGCTGTAAATATCAGGGGAGATCGTTTGGGATATAATCAGAATGAAAAATTAGCTTTGTGATTGAATATGTATCCTAGAACTTCTGTTATGTCTTTGTTTACTAGTTATCAAGTGTGACAAAAGAGATTTTTGTACAATCCAGATTTTTCTAAAACATTGTTGGATTTTTCTTATTCAAGTGCAGGAGATAAATTGTTGACCAATTTGGTTGAGGTTAATAGATGTGTCGCATTGCTTAATCAGTGAACGGTTCATATAAATTCTATGGATATATGTGAAAATGCTATGAAAAATTGAACACTTTCAGGGTATAAATGTGATCAGGATGGAGATAAAATTCCAGATATCTGTGATGATGATATTGATTGAGATGGTGTGAAAAATTTGATATGAATTATTTTACATGAAAATAAGGACTGTTCTATTGGGGAAAATAATATAAATTCTGATTTATTAGAGAAGGAGATGTGAGTTTGTTCGTTAGATAACTGTCCTTTTGCTTCAAATTCAGATCAGTCTGATTTAAATAATAATTGAATTTGAGATGTTTGTGAAGAGTTTGTTTCTAAGTTGTTATCCCCTTCTTTGCATGGTAGTTGAGGATCTTCTACTTTAATTTTGGATAGAGATCAAGATTGAGATGGGGTACCTGATAGTGCTGATACTTGTATTGATATCCCTTGAAATTCTGATAATGGTTGTCCGGAACAGTATAATCAAGGTTGTTGGGTTTATTCTAGTTGTGGAAATGGAAAGATAGATGCGTGAGAAACTTGTCAAACTTGCCCACAGGATGTATGAGTATGTTGTGGAAATGGAATTTTAGATTTTTGAGAGAGTTGTGATACATGTCCAGTAGATGCTGGTAGTTGTAAATTATGTGGAAATGGAAAGATAGATGCATGAGAGAATTGTAAGAATTGTGAGGAAGATGTGTGAAAATGTAGTGCATTTTGTGGGAATTGAGAAATAGAAGCGGCAGAGGAT
>JAEEGI010009192.1_pt1 | contig 21706 bp, 14 predicted proteins | sample 8958751 | NCBI WGS metagenome assembly JAEEGI01 (sample SAMN16246545, study PRJNA631951) | gut metagenome | biome: gut microbiome; feature: rumen; material: KS-attached | host: Bos | place: Iran: Karaj | collected 2018-10 | reverse complement strand
TCGACCTGTTGCGCTTGGTCTTGATGAGTACTACGCCGTTGGCACCCTTGGCTCCGTAGAGAGCGGTACCGTTCTTGAGCACCTGCACGCTCTCGATGTCGTTGACGTTGAGGTTGGCCAGGATATTGTTGAAGTAGCTGTCGTGCAGCATCTGGCGCCCATACTGCATGTCCATGATGACATCGTCGACGACGACGAGGGGCTGGGCATTGATGTTGAGCGAGTTGATGCCGCTGATGAGCATCGTGTTGCCCATGCCGGGAATGCCTCCGCGGCTGACGCTGCGCACGTGGGCTGCCAGCTGCTGCGAGATAAGCGGGTCGATGTTCATCTCGGAGGTGTTGCTGAAGTTGCCGGCCTCGGCCGAGAGGTTGGCAGTAGTGGTGGCGCTGTAGTCCTGGCTGAAGACATCGCGATAGAGCTTTGCGTCGGCACGCCCGTCGCTGATGGCTGCCTGCTGCATGTTGTAGCCGTCGACGCGCATGGCGATAGAGCGCACGTGCCCGGGTACGTTGAGCTCATAGCATCCGTCGTCGCCGGTCATCGTGGTCTGGCGCAGGTTGCCGTAGGCTGAGACGATGACACCGGCCAAGGGCTGTCCTGTAGCGGCATCGACGACGCGTCCCTTGACGGTCTGCGAATTGTCGTTGCTCACCACCGCTTTCTCCTGTGCTGACAATGAGAGTGCTGTCAGCATCAATATTGCAGTTAATATATGCTTCTTCATGGCTTATTCGGATTTAGAGGTTCTAGGACGGAGATAGATGCAGTCGAGATACATCTCACGGGCGTAGCGTGCCGTCTCGCGTGCCAGGATGTTGCATTGCAGCGTCAGGCTGACCTTGATGTCGTTCTGGTCGTAGTTGCAGGCAGGCAGGTGGAAGGCCTCTGCCAGGACGACGGTGTCGACCTTCTCGGGATTGCTCTGGAACTGCTGGTTGTCGAAGTTGAACGACAGCTCCTTGCCCTGTTCGTCGACGTAGTTGAGCGTAGCCTTGAACTTGCAGGGACGCATGTCGGGATCGTTCTGGTTGCTCACCGACTTGGGCAGTATGATGACGCAGATGTCGTAGTCGCCGGAGAGGGTGTTGTTCAGACGGAAGGTGAGGTTCCAGTTCGAAGTCGTGGTGCGCGGCAGCACCTGCAGGTAGGCATTCTCTGAGATGCTGTCGGCCACCTGACGGCGTCCGTTGAACGAGCAGTCCTTGTCGGCGGTGATGAGCCAGGTGCTCTCGCCCTCAGCCCAGATCTCCTTGAAGTAGGTCTTGACGGGGTCGAAGGGCCACTCTCTGGACTTGTAGAGCACACCATTGCTGCATGCCACAGGCTCGGCGCCGTAGAGGATGCCACCTGCGGCGAAGGGCTTCTGGAAGACGTGATAGATGGGCTTTCCGCTGACCCATCCTGTGCGCCAGCTGAGGTAGGGCACCGACCACAGCGAATCCTGCGTGGAGTGCTGGTCGGTCATGTTGAAGACGGCATCGTCGAGCAGGGCGCGGTTGGTCCAGTACTGCTGGATGGAGTCGCGCTTGAGGACGGTAGCGTCGTAGACGAAATACTTCGTGGCCTCGTCCCAGGCACGGTTCCAACCGTCGGTAGTGGGCACCACGATCCAGTAGGTGGAGTCCTCGGCATTGATGAGTCCGATGCGCTGGAGCATGCGGTTGCGCTCGATGACGACAGAGTCGACATAGACGGGCACACCCTCGACGATACCGCTCGACACAGAGGCGTCGGCATCGAAGTAGTCCTCGTCGTACTGGCGCAGGAAATTGCCGATGGCACTCAGGTCGGCCATATCGCACAGGGCCTCGTAGAGGTTGTACTCATAGGGCAGGGGACGCTCGGCAATGTGCAGCACTCCGTTCTTGGCGTGCAGGTTGGATGCCTTGAGGGCGACACCCTCGATGGTGCCTGCCGAGAGCGTCATGTGCTTGGAGTTGAGCATGAGCATCGACTGTTCGTAGTCCTTCATCGAGCTGGTGGAGCGCGAGATGTGGTTGAGCACGAAGAACTTCTCGGCTACCGAGTCGCCCTGATGTGTCTGGGTCAGACGGATGAGGGAGTCGCGGTTGAAGGTACCGTTGACAGGTGCCACTACCGTGAACGACTGTCCTCCGTCGAGCAGCTGAGCATAGCTCACGGGAGTCTTCTTGTGCATGCGGAACACCTTTGTCTGCTCGAGCACCTGACAGAAGTCGCTCAGTTCAGGATGCTGCTGCAGCTGCTGCCAGAGCGTCAGGCTGGTGCCTGTCTGCGCTCCTTCGTAGTGGTCGTCCCATTCGGAACAGGAGGTGAGCGCTATGCTAAATGATAAATGACAAATGATAAATGAAAAACCTATCAGATGCCTTTTGGTTATCTTGTTAATCATAATCATATTATTTCAATTGTCAGTTAATGTGTATCTTCGCCCTCAGGGCTGCCATAGACACTCTTGGGACAAAGCTCGATATAGTCGAACGACCAGTAGCGGTTGGGGTCGTCGAGCACCTGACGCATGCGCAGACGGTACTCTTTGTTGGAATCGAGGTACTGAGTGGTCAGGATGCGGCGCAGGGGGCTGAGCTGGCGCATGGAATCGTCGCCGCCACCAGGATGCCAGCAGTCAGGACCTTTCATGTAGCCACGATTGTGCATGGCCTTGTCGTTGGCAATGTTCTCTTCCTCATCCTCGGTATCGTCTGTGGCACCGATGGTCGGGTCGCCACCCCATACACGCAAGTCAATGGGAATGCCACAGGGAACGTTGTTCAGATAGGCCTGAACCACACCGCGTTCCTCGCCTGGTGTGTAGCCTAGGCGCACCTCATAAGTGCCTGACGGCACGGGAGGCAGCTTGAAAGAGACGTCGAACACACCGCTGACGCAGACGGCATTGGCCTGATAGGAATGCCAATAGTCAACATCGCTGTGCACGCCGACGAAAGTCTCGGGACTGCATTCCCAGTCGGTGATGTATTTGTTCTTGAATCCCGTCAGGATGTCCTCGCCGTAGCGTCCGCGGCCGTTACAGTTCATGAAGTCGGGGCTGAGCACGGTGGCGTCGATACGTATGCGGCGGTTGAGCACGACATCGCGCACCTCAGTAGTGTAGGCGAGGATATCGTCGAGATAGTGATAGACGCCGTTGAGGGCATTCTGGTCGGTCTGGCCCGACTCTGACGGTGAGAGCACCCTCACGCCTTTGACGAAGGCGCCACGCTCGGCTCTGTTCTGCACGCCGCGACGGTTGATGAAGAGTCCGGCCGACGGTCCTGCGAAGCGCATGATGGTGCCGGGACACATCGTCTCGTAGTATTCCTCAGGATCGATGAGCTTGGTGTCGAGACAGCGCTCGCGGATGGTGCCTGAGGGTACCCAGCTGTTGTACTGTCCAATGCGGTTGAGCAGATGATAGCTGACGAAGCGGTTGAGGGGGTTGCGACGGTCCTTGGGATTGTCGTCGTAGAGTCCAGCATCCTCGGGATAGGTCTTGTCGTAGACGCTCTTGGCATAGGCCTTGAGGTCGTCGATGTTGTGGATGCCATTGCGATGGAACACGGAGTCGGGCTCGACGAAGGCGGTGTACTTGAAGTAGCGCTTGCCCACCCAGAAGGTGCGTGTGTACTGGGCACTACCGCTGGTGCATCGCTCCATCGTGCCGGTATATACCGAGTCGTCGCTGCAGTAATAGTTCTCGTCGATGTAGCGCGTGAGTGAGTCGGCCATACCCGTCATCCGCAGCGCCTCGCTGAAGAGCGTCAGCGTGGAGTCCTCCTCGATCTTGTCGGCCAGGAGCATGCTGCTCGAGGTGATGGTGTTGTTGATGACGTGCACCACACCGTTGGTGACCGAGTCGTTGAACTCGAGCATGCGGGAGTTCTTGTTGATGTAGTAGACCAGTTTGTTGTTGTTGGTCACATCGCTGTCGGACGACAGTACGATGTAGGCATCGTCCATATTCAGTTCGGGCAGGGCGCCTTCGCTGATATCGGTGGTGAAGAACGCACCTTTCTTAATAATGTGCGTGCGTGCGAGGGTGTCGCAGGTCTCCGTAGGTATCTGCTCGATGCTGCCGTAGCCGTTGCGCTTGAGGTAGCGCTCGATGCCCTCGTTGGTGGGGGCGAAGAGTGTGTACTTCAGCAATCCGGCGCTGCTGTAGGTGCCGTAGGTGGAGAGCATAGAGAAATAGGGCGTGCGCTTGAGGATGCCGATGAACTCGCTGAAGAGCTCGGGGCGCTCCTCGAGGAACGCAGCTGCCGTGAGCTTCGTGGCCTCGTAGTAGTTCTCGGGCACGTCATCGTCGTTGTCGACGCAGGAGGTCAGGGCAGTATTTGCGACACAACCTATCACGCCACAGACGAGGAGATATTTGATGTTTTTTGTAATCATATCCTTTTTCGTTTTATTGAGTTGACTATCTGTTGAGCTCGGAGTCCTCGCCAGTGGTGAAGGCCGGGTTCTGCTTGAGCAGCGGGTTGACCTTCAGCTCGCTCTTGGCGTATGGGAAGTAGATGATGTTGGGATCGGCCAGCTTGATCTTGATGGCGTTCACGTTCTCGAGGTATTTGCGCGAAGCAAGGTTGATGAGGCGTGAGTTGTCGCCATCGCGACGGGCGAAGCGCACCAGGTCGAACCAGCGCTTGCCTTCGAAGAGGAACTCACGCTGACGCTCCTCGAGCACGAGACCTTCCATCGCAGCCTTCGAGTCGGCGTAGTCGGCCTTGTTGAGGGTGCTGGAGCGCATGCCGTTGACGGCATCGTTGGCTCGCTTGTTGACTATGTCGATGAGTGCGAAGGCAGCGTCGAAGTCACCTTCCTGTGCGCGCTCGATGAGAGCCTCGGCCTTGATGAGAATCATATCGCTGAGGCGGTAGAAGATCCAGTTGGCATCTTCGCTGGCACGTCGTGATGACGAGAGGTTGAGGTCCTTCTCGGTAGTGACGTTGCGCGTGGAATAGCTGACGGTGCGGCGAGCGTACTTCGTGATGGCGTAGCGTGAGCTGGAGAGCTCGCTGGCCTCGTAGGCGCGTCCGTCGGTGCGCTTGAACACGTTGTTGGAGCCCGTAGCCACATCCTTGAAGAGGAAGTCGGGAGCCGAGAGTTGTCCCACCACGTTATTGTTGTTGCCGTAGAAGCTGCTCACCCAGGTGTTCTTCTGGCTCTGCGTAGAGTTGAAGTAGAGCTCGAAGATGCTCTCGAAGGAGTTGCCCGTGCCGAAGATCTCGTTGTAGGCATTGCCGCAGTCGGTCGTTCCTATGGGTTTGGTGAGGATCATGGGAATGCTGTCGATGAGGTCGATGTTGTTGACATTGCCCTCACGCTCGAGCATTTCCTGGTACTGCTGCCGCTTGAAGTCGATGACGAGGTCGCAGTAGCGTATGGCCTGATCCCAGTCGCCGCGCCAGAGGTAGAGGTCGGCCAGGAGTGCATAGACGGCCCATCGGGTGATGCGGCAGGAGTTCTGGTAGGCATTGCTGCTGTCGTCGGTGTAGTAGCGCCTGACGGCATCGCCCTTCACACGCTCGAGGTCGCTGATGAGCGAGTCGAGAACGTCGTTGAACGGAGTGGCTGGCAGCACATACTGCTGGGTGTCGTCGATGCTGGGTTCAGAGGTGTAGGGCACATCGCGGAAGGTGCGGATGAGGTAGAAGTAAGCCAGCGACCTCAGCGTGGTGGCTTCGGCGATGTTGGCTCTCATCTCGTCCTCGGTATAGTTGGGGTCGAGTGCCTGCACGATGGGTGCATAGTGGCAGAGGATGTTGCAACGGTTGATGCACTCATAGATCTTTGCCCAGTTGCAATAGGGATTGGAAGGCAGCAGGTTCTCCTTGAGAATCTCGTTGATGTCGTTGGGCACGCTGGCTCCCATGCGGATGTTGTCGCTGCGCATCTCTCCCCAGACGGCCATACGAGTGAGCGCGTCGCTATGTTCGAGTGTCTCATAGCAGCTGTTCATCTCGCTGGTGACATCGGCCTTCTCCGTCCAGTAGTTCTCCAGCACCACGTCGTTCATGGGCAGGATATCGAGGAAGTCGGAGCAGCTGGTGAGTGCTGTGCCCAGTGCCAGGCTCATCACAATTCTGCTGATGTTATATTTCTTGGTAGTCATAATACTTGATGTCTTTGTTCTCAGTTAAAAACGTATGGTGATACCGCCGGTGAAGGACTTGGCGCGTGGGGTCTTCGCACCGTCGGTGACGATGCCCATCGATCCGTAGCCCACCTCGGGGTCGGCGCCTGAGTACTTGGTCAGCACGAAGAGGTTGTTGGCCGAGACGTGGAAGGAGAGCTGTGTGAGTCCCCACTTCTTGATGGTCTTCGAGGGCAGTGAATAGCTGAGCTGTGAGTAGTTCAGACGGATGAACGATCCGTCCTCCACGAAGCGGTCGCTGCCCAGCCAGTTGTAACCTGTCTGACGCAGAGCGCGAGGAATCTCAGTGATGTCGCCCTCGACGCGCCAGCGCCAGTTGACGGCGCGGCTCTGGTTGTTGTTGTCGTACATCTTCTCGACCTCCATGCGTGCCTGGTTGATGATCTTGTTGCCGTAGCGGAAGTTGAACTGGTTGTTCCAGGTGAGGCGTCCCCAGTGGAACTTGAATCCGAAACCGCCGGTAAACTTAGGCAGCGAGGAGCCCAGGTAGACGATGTCGAGCTCGTTGATCTGTCCGTCGGCGTTGATATCCTCGTAGATGGCGTCGCCGCCTCGGAACTCATAGTTCACGCTTCCTGCGCAGAACATCATGGGCTTGGTCATGCGGTTCTCGTCGAGGATGACATTCCCGTCCTTGTCGCGTGCCACAGGGGCATTGGGACCGCTGACGCCGTGGATCTCCTCGGGCGAGTAGTCGCTGTACTGATAGACGCCCTTGTAGCGGAATCCGTAGATGCTTCCGAGTGCGGTGTTGAGCTCTACGCGGGTGAGGTAGGAGCCGTTGGAGCGGTTGAACTCCTTGTTGAGGCTTGCCAGACAGGTCTCGTCCATCGCCGTGATCTGGTTCTTGTTGTTGGCGAAGGTGATGTTGAAGTCGGCTGAGAACTTGCCGGCCTTGATGATCTGGTTGCCGTTGAGGTTGAACTCCCAACCGATGTTCTTCATGTCGCCCACATTCTGGTAAGCCAGCGTCTCATAGCCGGATGATGTGGGAATGCCTCGTGAGGACATCAGCAGGTCGGTGGTGTACTGCCAGTACAGCTCGACGTTACCCGTGATGCGCTCGTTGAAGAAACCGAAGTCGGCACCGATGTTGTAGGTCTCCTTCTGCTCCCACTTCAGATTGTTGAGCTGGATGTTCTGGGGATAGACGCTACCTTCGCCCAGGTATCCTGCGCCGTTGCGGTACTTACTGTAGTAGAGAGCTTCGGCTCCCGGCTGCTTACCCACGATACCCCAACCCGGACGGATGGAGAGCATCGAGATGAAGGGCAGGGCCTTCTGGAACCAGGGCTCGCGGCTGATGTTCCATCGCAGCGAGAGTGCGGGGAAGTTACCCCAGCGCTGGTCGTCGCCGAACTTGGTGCTTCCGTCGCGGCGTACTGAGAAGTCGGCCATGTAGCGTCCCTTGTACGCATAGTGGGCGGAGTAGGTGAAATACATGCTGCGCCACTGGCCGCTGCCAGTCGACATGTTGTTGATGATGCCCTCGGCGGCTGTGCTCTGGATGGTTCCGCTGGGCAATCCCCATGCTGAGGTGTTCTGCGACGAAGAGGTGCCGCTGGTGAGCTGTCCGCGCAGCATCATCGTCAGCGAGTGGTCGCGGTTGCGGAACACCGGCGTGAAGGTCAGCGTGTGGGTGGTGGTGACGCCCAGGCTCTTCGACATATCCGACGAAGTGCTGTTGCTGCCTGTGTCGTTCCATCCCGTCGTGCTGAGCGAGAGGGGCATGAAATTATCGTTGTACCTATTGAAGATGTTGAATACTACCTTGCCTTCGTAGTTGAGGCGTGAGTGGTCGTTGTCGATGCCCAGCAGGTCGTAGCGCAGTTTGAACTCAGGCGTGATGTTGTAGCTGGTCTCATTGCTCTTGGCGAGCTTGGCCAGTGCCACGGGGTTCTTGTGGTTGAGCTGGTCGCGCAGCGATGAGCTGACCGTTGGCAGCATCGAGTAGTAGTCGTCCTGGTCGATGCCCATCTTGTCCTGCTCGAAGATCGAGAGGTTGGGCATGCGGACGTAGGCGATGGAGAGCAGGTCGCCGTTGTTCTTGTGGTTCTTGGTGTAGGTGAGGGCGATGTTGGTCTCGATCTTGATGCGGTCGCTGACGAAGTAGTCGAGGTTGACGCGCGAGGTGAAGCGGTCGAGCTGCTGCTCGATGATGGATCCCGTCTCGTGGTCGTAGCCGGCACCCACGCGGAAGTGAGCCTTCTCACCGCCTCCGCTGAGTGCGAGGTAGTGGTTCTGTCGCCATCCGGTCTTCTTGACCTGCTCGAGCCAGTCGGTATTGTTGTTGTACATCTCGTACTCGGCGAAGGAGGGGTTGTAGTTCAGCTCCTGGATGTTGCTGGCCACGTCGCTCATCGAGGGGTTGAAGTATTCCTCCTTGAGCAGCATGGTGTACTCGTCGCCGTTGAGCAGCTTGTAGCCGTTGGGCTGGTGTGTGGCAGTCAGGCGGAAGCTGTAGTCGACGCTGGTCTTTCCGCGTGTGCCTCGCTTGGTCTTGATCTCGATGACACCGTTGGAGCCCTGCGATCCCCAGATGGCCGTAGCGGCGGCATCCTTGAGGACGGAGATGCTCTCGATGTCGTCGGGGTTGACGTTGAGCAGCTCTGCGAACTTCTCCTCGTTGGCCGACGAGAAGTCGAAGTCGTTGGTGTTGGTCTCCCAGACGTTGCCGTCGACGACGATGAGTGGCTCGCTGGAGCCGTTGATACTCGAAACACCACGCAGACGCATCGATGTGCCTGCTCCCAGGTTACCTGAGTTGGCTACAATGTCGAGACCTGCAATACGTCCCTGCAGGGCTTCGTCGACGGTGGTCATCGAGAGTCCTTCGAACTCGCTCATGTTGATGCTCTGCTGGGCAGTGGAGATTTCGTCGACGGGGATATTAAGGCCGCTGCCTCCTGCGCGTCTCGTTGCTGTGACGGTCAGGGGCTGGATGGTGGTTGCATCCTGCAGCTTCACGGTGTACTTGGTCTTGTTGAAGGGCAGGGTGACGGTCTTATAGCCCACATAGGTGACGCGCAGCTTGTCCTTGGGATTCTTCAGCTTGAAGGAGAAGTTTCCGCTCATATCGGTCACGGCAGAGGCGACGATACGGTTGGCGGCGTCGATCTCCACGACGTTGGCCATCATCACGGGGCCGAAGTCGTCGGACACCGTTCCGCTGATGATGTCGCCTGCCTGCTGTGCTACGCTGGATGAAAAATGGAAGATGATAAGCGCCAGGCCTATCAGTATTCGCTTCGTATTCATAGTGTCATTGTTCAATTAGGAGCGGTTCGTTAATCAGGTGGATAACTGCCGACGAGCTTGTTTCAATATTGTTCGCACGCGACGCGTCGCTCTCGGAATAGAGGTACTCGCGCGCCATGAGGTTGTAGAGCTGCGGGTTGCTGGTGACCACCCTGCGCTGGTTGCCTGCATGGTCGACAAGTGTGATGCCGTCGTCCTCGAGTCGTGCGCTGACGCGATAGAAGCGCTCGGTCGAGGGGTCGATGACTGCTGTCTCGAAGTCGCCGCTCTCGGGCTCGGCTCCGATGAAGAGTGCGTTGTCCTGGATGTGATACTTGAGGAAGTTGACGATCTGCAGCGAGTCGCGCGTCTTGGCGGTGATGTTGCCTTCTTCCTCATAGGCATCGACCTTCTCCCACGACGAGAGCTTGCCTGCGCGCTGCAGCGCCTCGATGCTCTCGTTGGAGGGCACGTAGACGGTGTAGTGGTAGGTGTTGAACGATGCGATGTTCTGTCCGGGCGCAGCATTGCGGTTGAGGTGAATCTGCTCGAAGAGTCCGCTGCCGTCCATGAGCTCGAGGAACTTGGAGAACTCCTCATGCTGTGCGAGCACGTCGCGCACGGTCTGGCGGGTTCCCATGATGGGCTCCGCGTCGAGGATGTAGCTCTTGCCGTTGCCGCCGTCGGTTTGGTCGTAGACGTAGCTCACCTTTGCGGGCTGTCCCTCGTTGGCCTGATAGCTGCCTTCGACGGTCATTCCTGCGGCACCGGCCTTCGGGTTGTTGACGCGTATCTCAGTGCCTCCCTTGGTGCGGTAGTAGGTGTGTCCGTCCTCGACGTTGCCGATGACGATATGTGTGTCGAGGATATCCTTCAGTCGGTTGCGTATGATGTTGTAGTCGGTCACGCGGCCGATGGAGTCGCCCAGCTCGCCCGTCTGCGGGTCGTAGTTCCACAGGCTTGCCCACACGCGCTCAGTCTTGTTGACCTTCGTGGCGTCGTAGTGGAAGCGCATGAGCTGTGTGCTGCTCTTGCCGTAGGAACAGGGGTCGATATACTGCAGCAGGGCCCCGTTGGTGGGGATGAAGAAGCTGTAGTAGCTGTTGAGCGAGTTGAGGTAGACGTTGTACTGCAGCTGCTCGATGCCCCAGTAGAGGATGCGCATTGTCTCGTTGATGAGTGCCGGGAAGCTGACGCTGACGTAGGCGGTAGGCGAGTAGACGCGGTTGGTGAGGTAGACGGCTCCGTTGCATCCCAGCCAGACGCTGTCGATGGCCTCCACCTCTACGCCCATCGGGTCGTTGGCATCGTTGAGGATGTTGGAGAACTTCGAAGGCACGCTGCCGATGAACGACGAGAGCATGTTGTTGTTGAGCAACTTCGACACGACGTCGTCGGGCACGTTGTCCCACGAGCCGTAGTAGTCGCGCAGCACCTTGCCTGCGCCCTCGTTCCAATAGGTGTTGAGGGCGTCGTCGCTGGGCACCATCATCACGGCCATGTCGCGCTGCATGACGATGTTGCCCTCCTGGTCGTTGAGGCCTGCATAGTAGGCGTTCCACTCAGGGTCGTACTTCAGCTGGCCGTTCACAGGGCCGCGGTCGGGCGTCTGGTTGATGGCCGCTCCGTTCTGCGACTTCTCCGAGAAGAACCGCTTCTGGAAGACGGTGTCGACGTTGGTGTCGTAGAGGTAGTTGTACTGCGTGGTGGTGGCCTGGTCGAGGGGGTAGGGTGCGCAGAAGCGCTCCAGCAGGTGGTTGAACAGGCTCACGTTGGGCTTCTGCCTGAGCAGCTCGGCCATGTTGGGCAGCGGGGTGATGACTTCGCCCATCTTGTGGATGAAACCGTTCGAGCACTTGATGTTGGGCTGCTCCACCTGCACGCCGTTGATGCTGGCGTCGCCGGCTTGACGGTGCGTGGTGTTGTTGTAGATGAAGTCGTAGTCGCTGTTGGTGATGCGCTTGTTGACGAGCTGCTTCTCGATGAACTGCACCAGGGGGACGGTGCTGTTGTCGGTCATGCACACCATTGTCTTGCCCGACTCGCGGTAGCGGCGCCAGTAGGCGTTGTCAGGCATCTGGCTGGCCGTGAGGATGGGTACTGAGTCGAAAGGCGTGCTCGATGCGAAGCGGCGCATGCACTCGCCCTCCCTGGGAGGCGTGCCTTCGACGCTGGGCAGGCTGTTGAGCTGCATCGAGTTGTCCATCATGCTGCCGAAGAGCAGCAGTTTCTTCTGCGAGGTGCTCAGCCGCTCGTAGCTGCTCACACCCCATAGGTTGTTGCGGTAGAAGCGCTCGTAGGCGTCGTCGTCGGCCACGAACAGCGTCTTCGAACCGGTCTTGGCCAGCACTTCCTTGTAGCCAAGGTCGTTGATCATGCGCACCGTGTTGGTGTAGTTGCCTTGCTCGTCGAGCCAGCTGTAGATACTCGATCCCCACCCCTCAGGTGTCTTTTCGTCGAGGTCATACTGCGAGCACGACGACAGCCAGGCACTGCCCAGGAGCACGCCGGCGACGGCCAGCATCCATTGCCGGCTGCGCTTGCAGGTCTGTCGTTTGTTGTTCATACTTGTAAGTGATTATTATATTTTGGTTTCTGGGTGCAAAGGTACGGCATTTTTTCCTATCGCGCGTATAAGAATGTTTAATAGCTTTTCCAAATTGTATTGGCGACTTTTCTATATGTCTCATGTATTTTTCTATATGTCTCATGGGTGTCCGTTAAATACGTTTAGGTGTGGTTAAAAAATGCAAACTGCCTGCCTGCCCTCGTTTTTAATGCGTACCTTTGCACCACAACAATCGATCTGCGAAGTGTTTATCCAAAGGTATCTCACCACGTTTGGACGCTACCTGCTGCTGATGGGTCGCACGTTCTCAGTGCCTGAGCGCATGCGCATGTTTTGGAAGCAGTACGTCAAGGAGATGGCGCAGCTGGGCGTCAACTCCATCGGTATCGTGCTGCTCATCTCGTTCTTCATCGGAGCCGTGATCTGCATCCAGATGAAGATGAACATCGAGTCGCCCTGGATGCCGCGCTGGGTGGCAGGTTACACCACGCGCGAGATCATGCTGCTCGAGTTCTCGTCGTCGATCATGTGTCTCATCCTGGCAGGCAAGGTGGGCTCGAACATCGCGTCGGAGCTGGGCACGATGCGCGTCACGCAGCAGATCGATGCGCTCGACATCATGGGCGTGAACTCAGCCTGCTACCTCATCCTGCCCAAGATTCTGGGCCTGCTCACCATCATGCCCTTCCTCGTCATCTTCTCGTCGGCGATGGGCGTGCTGGGCGCTTACGGAACGGCGTATATCGGCCATATCATGCCTCCCGACGACCTCACCGTGGGCCTGCAGCACGACTTCGTGCCCTGGTTCCTGTGGATGTCGATCATTAAGAGCCAGTTCTTCGCCTTCATCATCAGCAGCGTGCCTGCCTACTGCGGCTATACCGTCGAGGGAGGCAGCGTCAACGTGGGCAAGGCCTCGACCAACGCCGTCGTCTCGTCGAGCGTGCTCATTCTCTTCAGCGATGTCTTCCTAACACAACTGTTGTCATGATTGAAGTCAAAAACCTCTATAAGAGCTTCGAGGAATATGGGCCCGACGGCAAGCTGATGGGCACGAAAGAGGTGCTCAGCGACATCTCGACGGTCTTCGCCGACGGCATCACCAACCTCATCATCGGACGAAGCGGCAGCGGCAAGACGGTGCTCATGAAGAATCTCGTGGGCCTGCTCGAGCCCACCAGCGGACAGGTGCTCTACGACGGGCGCGACTTCGTGGCCATGTCGAAGCGTGAGAAGGTGCAGATGCGGCGCGAGATGGGCATGATCTTCCAGAGTGCGGCACTCTTCGACTCGCTGACGGTGCTCGAGAATGTGATGTTTCCGCTTGATATGTTCTCGTCGATGACGCTCAGGGAACGGCAGCGCAGGGCGCAGGACTGTCTGGCGCGCGTCAACCTGGTCGATGCCGACAGCAAGTATCCGGGCGAGATATCAGGAGGCATGCAGAAGCGTGTGGCCATCGCCCGGGCCATCGCCCTCAATCCGAAGTATCTCTTCTGCGACGAGCCCAATTCGGGCCTTGACCCCAAGACCAGCCTCGTCATCGACGAGCTGCTGCACAGCATCACGCATGAATATCAGATGACCACCATCATCAACACCCACGACATGAATTCGGTGATGGGCATCGGCGAGAACATCCTCTTCATCCACGAGGGGCGCAAGGAGTGGCAGGGCGTGTCGGCTGAGGTGATGCACTCCTCCAACCAGCGCCTCACCGACTTTATCTTCGCCAGCAACCTGCTCAAGGAGATGCGACAGGCCACGCTTGCTCAGCCCAGCAATTCGTAAGTACCGTAAAGAATAATAGCCAGGAGAAGGAACAGGATCGCCAGGTGCAGCATGCGTTTGCGCTTGTTGACGGGTTCGTCGGCGGCTTCCTTCGCGGCTTTCCTTGCTGCAGGTCGCTGTGATAACGTGCCGCCACGGGCTTGTGAGGTGCCTGCTGAGCGCGTTGAGGGCATGCTGGAAGGCGTGACGGCAGACGTGCTGGGGTGTGCTGTCGACGGGCTTGCAGGGCGTGCTGTCGACGGGCTTGCAGGGCGTGCTGCAGGCGTTCTGGTGATTGTTGGGGCAGGTGCAGCGCCGCGTGCCCTGATCACCACAGGACGGCCGCAGTAGCGGCAGGTCTCTGCTCCAGGGGTCACTTCGCGCCCGCAATACGGGCAAACTTGTATCTTCTCGTCCATCGTCGTCAGTAGTTTATTATGCGTTCCTGTGCGCGCATGATGTGCGCATATGCACGTTCATTACTTTATGTTGATGTTGACTGTGCAAAGATACGAAAATAATCTGAAACCGCCAAATCTTTTGACCTAAAACGTTTTTGACTAATAACAACTCCACACAATAGTGGGATACAGAAATACAGAATACAGTTTTTTCAGGAGCGACACGACATTGTAGCAGAAATCTTTACAAATATACTTTATTATATATATAATATATATATTATATATATAATAAAAATTCTATCCCCATCCTACCCCCTACTCACTAAAAAAACTGTATTCTGTATTCTGTATCCACAGGGACATTTTTAGCGCTGGAAGATAGGGCAGAAATTAAAAGTGTACTTTTTACACTATTTAACATTGGATGTTTGTATATGTCAGAAAAATTGAGTAACTTTGCACTAGCTAAGTGAAGCAAGTAGCCCCACGATGCAGAAGACCGTAGGCGACGGCATGCAACGGAGTAACGCTGGCCACAATACTCCATCCGCATCGCTCCGCCTCAACGTCCGCAACGCGCTGTCACGCCGTCCGCAACGCCGCTCAGCAAAGATGCTACTGCAGGCGCCAACGGCCTTCAGCATCGAGCACCATCGGCACCATCACCTCCTCGCGACGACCGTCGCCATAGGTGAGCGAGAGGAAGACCTGCATGCAGTTGAGCGTGGTATCCATCTGGGCGCGGATCACGTCGACGGCCTTCACTCCCCGGTTAGCGCGCTCCACCTGGCGCAGATGGCTGCGATAGCCCTCGAGCAGCTGCTGACGGAAGTCGTCGGGCATCTCGCCGTAGTGCACACGGCTGTAGAGAAAGACCTCGGGACGACCTTCGACGTAGAGCGCCTCATAGCTCTGCTTGGCTGCAAGCGATGCCTGGAACTCGGGCGTGTTGTCCTCCGCCGAGCCTCCTGAGCAAGCCGCAGTCATCACCACCGCTGCCAGCCAGAGGAAAGCCAATGCAAGCCTGCAGCCGAGCGTCCGTCGGCAGGCTTCCGTCGAGCCAACTGTCCGTCGGCAGGCATCCGTCGAGCCGAGCGTCCGTCGGCAGGCATCCGAACGACCAGTAAACCTCTGCCTAAGGCTCATTTCTGGCGGATGAAGATGTTGATGGGCGAGCCCGTGAGGGTCCAGTTCTCGCGGATCTTGTTCTCGAGGAAGCGCTTGTAGGGCTCCTTGACGTACTGAGGCAGGTTGGCGTAGAAGATGAATGTGGGTATCTGCGTGTCGGGCACCTGGCTGACGTACTTGATCTTGATGAACTTACCCTTGATGCTGGGAGGCGGCGTGGCCTCGATGATGGGCAGCATCACCTCGTTGAGCTTCGTGGTGCCGATGCGCACCTTGCGGTTGAGATACACCTGCTTGGCTGTCTCCAGCACTTTGAAGATGCGCTGCTTGGTGAGGGCCGAGGCGAAGATGATGGGGAAGTCGCGGAAGGGTGCCATGCGGTTGCGGATGGCTGTCTCGAAGGTGTCGATGACGATTTGCGACTTGTCCTCCACGAGGTCCCATTTGTTCACCACGACGACGAGCGACTTTGAGTTCTTCTGTATGAGCTGGAAGATATTCATGTCCTGTGCCTCAATGCCGCGTGTGGCATCGATCATGAGGATGCAGACGTCGCTGTTCTCAATGGCTCGGATGGAGCGCATGACGCTGTAGAACTCGAGGTCCTCGGTCACCTTGTTCTTGCGCCGGATGCCGGCGGTGTCGACGAGGTAGAAGTCGAATCCGAACTTGTCGTAGCGCGTATAGATGCTGTCGCGCGTGGTGCCGGCGATCTCGGTCACGATGTGGCGCTCCTCGCCGATGAATGCGTTGATGAGGCTCGACTTGCCGGCGTTGGGTCGTCCCACGACAGCGAAGCGTGGTATGCCTTCCTCCAGGTCGTCGTCCTTCTTGTCGGGCAGCATCTCCAGCACCTTGTCGAGCAGGTCGCCCGTGCCGCTGCCGGTGGCTGCGCTGATGCAGTAGGGGTCGCCCAGTCCCAGCTTGTAGAAGTCGTACTGTCCGTAGAGGTCCTTGCCGTCGTCGGCCTTGTTGGCAACGAGCAGCGTGGGCAGCTTCGCGCGACGGAGTATCTGCGCCACGTCCTCGTCCCAGTCGGTCACGCCGTTCTTGATGTCGCAGAGGAAGAGCACGAGGTCGGCCTCCTCCGTGGCGATGATCACCTGCTTGCGTATCTGCTCCTCGAAGATGTCGTCTGAGTTGACCACCCATCCGCCCGTGTCGACTACGCTGAACTCGCGCCCGTTCCAGTCGCACTTACCGTACTGGCGGTCGCGCGTGGTGCCCGCCTCGTCGCTCACGATGGCCTGACGGCTCTTGGTCAATCTGTTGAATAATGTGGACTTACCCACGTTGGGGCGACCCACAATGGCTACTAAGTTTCCCATTTTTCCGATATTTTGGGTGCAAAGGTACTAAAAAAATGTTATTTCCCATCCACTTTCAGAATTTATTTGTAACTTTGCTGCCCATATTTTAATTCAACGACGATGAAAAAGCTGTTAATGATGCTTGCGCTGATGCTCAGCATGACTGCAAGCGCCCAAAATGCCGATGAGCTCTACGAGGAAGGTAAGGCTCTGTACGATGCCAAGGACTATGCGGCTGCGCTGGTCAAACTCAGGCCTGCCGCCGAGAAAGGACACAAGAAGGCCCAGTATCGCATGGGCCGCTGCTACGACAAGGGTCACGGCGTGGAAGAGAACAATAAGGAGGCCTTCAAATGGTACTCGAAGTCGGCCGATCAGGGCTACTACAAGGCAGAGTATCAAATGGCCCGTTCCTATATCAAGGGAAAGGGTGTCGAGCCCGACGAGAAGAAGGCCAAGGCGTGGGTGAAGAAGGCTGTAGGCGGCAAGAAGCACGGAGCTGAGATGCTGCAGGAAATCAAGGACGGCGCTGCCGAAGGCGACAAGACCGACCAGAAGCTGCTGCAGCTGTTACAATAACTGATAGTTCATGGATAGCAAGGAATTACAGAATACAGAAAACCTGGTGAATCCGGATCTTCCGGAAAGCCCGGAAAGCCCGGAAAAACCGGAAACTCCGGAAAAGCCGGAAAAACCGGAAGACTCCATCGTTCTGCGCAGCGAAGGCCTGATCAAGCGCTACGGCAAGCGTACGGTGGTCAATGACGTCAGCTTCAACGTGCGACAAGGCGAGATCGTGGGCCTGCTGGGTCCCAATGGCGCTGGCAAGACCACATCGTTCTATATGACCACAGGCCTCGTGCTGCCCAACGGCGGACATATCTACCTGGGCGACAGGGAGGTGACCGACTTCCCCGTCTACAAGCGTGCCCGTGCCGGCATCGGCTATCTCGCACAGGAGCCTTCCGTCTTCCGCAAAATGAGCGTCGAGGACAATATCCTCTCCGTCCTTGAGATGACAGGCAAGCCGCGCGCCTATCAGCTGCAGAAGCTCGAGAGCCTCATCGCTGAGTTCCGCCTGGAGAAAGTGCGCAAGAACAAGGGCGACCAGCTGTCGGGCGGTGAGCGCCGACGCACGGAGATTGCCCGCTGTCTGGCCATCGAGCCCAAGTTCATCATGCTCGACGAGCCCTTCGCAGGCGTCGACCCCATCGCTGTCGAGGATATCCAGCAGATCGTGTGGAAGCTCAAGTATCGCAATATCGGCATTCTCATCACCGACCATAACGTCGACGAGACCCTTGCCATCACCGACCGCGCCTACCTCCTCTTCGAGGGGCGCATCCTCTTTCAAGGCACGCCCGAGGAGCTGGCCACCAACCCGATCGTTCGCGAGAAATACCTCACCGAATCCTTCGAGCTGCGCAAGAAGCAGTTCCAGAACGATTCTGAGGCAGAGTTGAAATCAGCTGCCAAGGCCGATTCAGCCGCAGCACCAGCCGTCAAGGCCGAGTCAGCCGCACCAGCTGCCAAGGCCGATTCAGCTGCGGAGGGCACGCATAGCGTTGAGGACGGCGAGAACCGTGACGCCCACGTCGGCGAAGACAGCCATCCACATCGTAGCGAGGCCAACGACGGCCAGCAGTAGCACGGCAACCTTCACGCCGATGGCCAGCGCGACGTTCTCACCGGCTATGCGCAGGGTGCGGCGGGCAATGCCAACGGCTGTGGCCACCTTCGACGGATGATCGTCCATCAGCACCACGTCGGCAGCTTCGATGGCTGCGTCGCTGCCCAGTCCGCCCATCGCTATCCCCACATCGGCGCGAGCCAGCACAGGAGCGTCGTTGATGCCGTCGCCCACGAAGGCCAGCGTCGTTCCGTTCTCTCCCTTCTGAGCGCTTAATTCGTTGACAATCTTTATCTTGTCGGCAGGAAGCAGCTCAGCATGCCATTCTTTCATGCCCAGTTTCTCAGCCACATGCGCAGCCACCGCCTGACGGTCGCCTGTGAGCATCACCGTCCTGTCGACACCCATTGAAGTAAGCTCGGCTATGGCTGTGGCGCTGTCGTCCTTCACCTGGTCGTTGATGACAATATGTCCGGCATAATCGCCGTTGACGGCCACATGAATGATGGTGCCAGGATGCGTGCAGTCGTGCCAACGGGCTCCCACGGCATCCATCATCTTCGTATTGCCCACGCAGACAATGTCGTCACCCACCTGCGCACGGATGCCCTGACCGGCTATCTCCTCCACATCGCTCACGCGGCAGCCGTCGGTGGCTTCATCAGGGAAGGCGTCGCGCAGGGCGGCTCCGATGGGGTGGGTCGAGAAATGCTCTACATGAGCGGCGAGGTGCAGCAGCTGCTTCTCGTCGAGGGCGTCGGGATGAACGGCTGTGACGACAAACTGCCCGTGAGTGAGTGTTCCCGTCTTGTCGAACACCACCGTATTCACCTTCGCCAGCACATCCATATAGTTGGCTCCCTTGACGAGGATGCCCTTGCGCGATGCTCCGCCGATGCCCGCAAAGAAAGTGAGGGGCACGCTGATGACCAGCGCACAGGGACAGGAAACCACCAGGAACAACAGGGCGCGATAGAGCCACGTGGGGAACGAATCCATCGACGTCAGCAGCGGAGGAACGACGGCCAGCACGACGGCAGCGATAACGACAACGGGGGTGTAGATGCGGGCAAAGCGCGTGATGAAGGCCTCGCTCTTCGACTTGTGCTCGCTGGCGTTCTCCACCAGTTCCAGGATCTTGGAGGCGGTGCTCTGTCCGAAGCTCTTCGTCGTGCGCACGCTGATGACTCCTGAGAGGTTGATGCAACCTGAGAACACCTCGTCGCCCTCGCCGACATCGCGCGGCAGGCTTTCGCCCGTGAGTGCCGTCGTGTTCAGCGCCGACGAGCCGCTGACGATGATGCCGTCGAGAGGCACCTTTTCGCCTGGACGCACCACTATGACCTGACCGGGCTCTACATCCTCGGGCGACACATCATGCAGGTTCTCAGAGCCTTCTGCCCCTTCTCTCACATGAGCCACGTCAGGACGAATGTCCATCAGGTGGGCTATGCTGGCGCGGCTCTTGCCTTCGGCATAGCCCTCAAACAGCTCGCCTACCTGGAAGAATAGCATCACGAAGACGGCTTCAGGAAACTGTGTCTCGGCTCCAGGCAGAAACCCAATGCAGAGGGCTCCGATAGTGGCTACCGACATGAGGAAGTGTTCGTTGAACACGTTTCCGTGCGCAATTCCTTCGAGGGCTTCACGCAGGGTGCTGTGACCTATCAGCAGGTAGGGCACAAGGTATACGAGCAGCAGCTGCCAAGTGGGCAGGTTCAGGCGGTGCTCTATGAATACGCAGGCTATGAGAAGGACGGCAGTGACCGCTATGAGCAGCAGGCGGCTGCGCGTGCTCCCCTCTTCATGATGATGGTGCTCGTGTTCGCAATGCTCGCAATGGTGATCGTGATGCTCGTGCGCATGACGATGCTCGTGCTCATGATGATGCTCGTGCTCGCAATGATGATCGTGATGATGTGACATAATCTTTGCAGTTGAATGGTTTCTGGCTGCAAAGTTATGCCAATTGTTTTGCAACTGGGTTGCAAATATGCTTCCTACTAGTATCCCGACTTGTAGATGACCTTGCCTGCTCCGCTCGTAATCTTCAGAGCCTCAGGATGTTCGCGAATGAAGGAGTCGATGTGGCGGAGGCGCTTTTCTTCCAGTATTTCGTCCATAGCGATGAGGATGCCCGTCTCCTCGACGTCGCCAAAGCCGTAGTTGATGGCAGTACCAAAGAGCTTCATCGTCGGCGAGAGGCTCATGTAGGCATTCACCAGCGGCGGAATGTTGTAACCCAGTCGGCGCACCTCACGGTTGAGGATGCGATAGTCCTCCTTGAAGTTGTTGCCGCTGAAGAGACCTTCCAGCACGTGCTCGTCGGTTTCGATCTTCAGGGGCTTCAGGGGCACTACGAGCTGGTCTTTGTCGCCAAAATACTTGTTCAGGAAATAGAGAATCATGTCGCGTCCCTCACGGATATAGCTGGGGTACATCGTCATCTTGCCGAAGAAATAGCGCACATTGGGCATCACGACGGTCAGCGCTCCAAGGCCGTCCCACAGGTTGTCGAGCGCAAAGAGGCTCTTCGCTCCCATGCGTGAGCTCTGATAGGGAAGGCTGACGAAGGAGCGTCCCAGCTCGATGGTGTAGGGCATATATTCCTGCATGAAGCGGTCGCTGAAATGGAACATGTGGCTGGTGGCCAGGTTGGGTTGCCCTTCAGCGTTGATGTCCCACTTCGTACCCTCCAGATAGCGGTAGCCGCCAATGATCTCCTCTGCCTCAGGATTCCATACGATGAGCTGCTTGTAGCAGTTCTCGCAGGTGTCGAACTCGTCGAGGTCGCAGTCTTTGCCTGTGCCTCCACCAGCTTCGCGGAAGGCTATCTCGCGCAGGCGCCCGATCTCCAACAGTACGTTGGGGGCATTATGAGCCGTCACGATATAGATCTCGTTGTTGCTCTTGTTGGTCATACGCAGCTGGCGCTCAGGGGTAAGCTCTCGCTTGAGTACTTCAGCAGGGATGGGGGCGATGATGGGTTGTTCCATGAGGTAGGAGTTAAAGTAGATTCTGGTTATAGTCTGTATACCTGTTGCTTGACGTATTCTGCCCATTCCATTGGCGATTTCGACTTGTCGAACGTCTGCCAGGGGATGGGTTTGCCTATCGTTACAGGGAAAGTGTTGCCTGTGTTCTTGAACATCTCGTCGACGAGGAACAGCATAGCGATGTTGACCTTCTTCACCAGGCGGTCGCTGACGTTCGACAGCCGATAGAAGAAGTTGCTGTTGCGTCCGCCGAAATGGATGGGCACCACGTCGCGCTCATACTCGATGCTCTTCGCGATGAAGGTCTTCTTCCACGTGAGGTCGCAGATCTTGCCATGATGGCGGCGCGAGCACAAGCCGGCAGGGAACATCAGCAAATGGTGGTCGCCCTGAAAGCCTGCTTCCACAATCTGAGGGAAAGACCGGCTGCGCTTCGTCGTGGTGTTGATGGGGATGCAGAGAGGAGCCAATCCGGGAAGGTTCATCAGCAGGTCGTTGACCAGATAGCGGAAACGGTCATCATACT
>JAEEGI010009190.1_pt1 | contig 21707 bp, 22 predicted proteins | sample 8958751 | NCBI WGS metagenome assembly JAEEGI01 (sample SAMN16246545, study PRJNA631951) | gut metagenome | biome: gut microbiome; feature: rumen; material: KS-attached | host: Bos | place: Iran: Karaj | collected 2018-10 | reverse complement strand
AAGGTCTTCGATGATGAGCTTCAGACTGAGATGCACAGAAGGGGACAGAGCGTAAAGGAGATCGTCACCATTGCCAGCATCATCGAAAGAGAGGCAAGGGAGGACGAGGAAAGACCGCTGGTTGCCAGCGTCATCTATAACAGACTGGCTGCCGACATGCTGCTTCAGATCGATGCCACCATCCAGTACGCTCAGGGATACATTAAAGAAGGCCTGCTGTATTCTGATCTTGAGATCGATTCTCCATATAACAGCTACAAGTACAAGGGACTTCCGCCGGGGCCAATCTGCAGTCCCGGGGAAGCATCCATAAGAGCAGCCATCTTCCCGGAGGAGACCAAATATCTCTATTACGTGCTGAAATCAAAAAGCAGCACCACCCACAACTTCGCGGAGACCTACAAACAGTTCGAAAAATACAAGGCACAGTATAAGAGTTCAAAATAGGGGGTATACTATGAAACAGGCAAGATTCATCCTGGCATCCGCCAATCTGGCTCTGGCTGCAGGCATCTTCGTGCTTGCTCTGCTTAATCTCATCGGCAAGGAAAAGTAAGCCGGACGAAACAGAAGCATATCAATTATTCCTAAAAAATATAGCCTTTTCGTTGAACGACAAAGGCTATTTTGATATACTGACTGGAGGATGGGAGGCCGCAGAAAATGGCTGAAAACGCATCAGCAGAATACAGTCTTAATGACATCAGCCTTGCAGCCATGAAGGCTGCATTGGGAACAGATGGTGTGGCGGAAATGACCGATGTTCCGATCACCAATCTGCTGGAGAACCTGATACAGGGTACGGCTTCCGCCAAGGGCATAAGGGCCTGGGTGGAGAAGGACATGCTGAACATCATGGTCTTTCTGAACGTGGAATACGGCTGCAAGATACCCACCACAGCCTGGAATGTTCAGGCAAACATCAAAAACAGGATAGCCGGCATGACAAAATACAAGATCGGCCATGTAGACATCAATATCCAGGGCGTACACTGTCCGGACAGCGATAACTAGCACAGGGGTGACCCCGGTTTGGAGATAAAATGAAAAGAAACGAAGCAAGAGAAAAGCTCATGCAGCTCATATTCCAGATGGAGGCTCAGGGAGACTATACAAAGGCTTCCACAGACGAGTTCATAGCTGACTTTATGGAGGGCTCCGATCAGCTGCCTTATTTCAATGCTGTTCTTGAGAGCTATCTGGCTCACAGAGTCGAGATAAACCAGAAGATCAGCGCCGCAGCCAAAGGCTGGAGGCTCAGCCGCATCGGCAAGGTGGACCTTGCAGTCATGAGGCTTGCGGTCACTGAGATCTGCTTTATGGGTGAAGCCGAGGAAAAGCTCAGGGTCGTCCCTGCGGTGGCCATCAATGAAGCAGTGAACATGGCCAAGGAATACGGCAGCGAGGACTCCGGAAAGTTCGTAAACGGAGTGCTCGGCAAAATAGCCAGGGCCGGCGAAAACGCCGGAGAATAGCTTTTTCATGGAACTTTATCTTGGCATAGATTCCAGCAATTATACCAGCTCGGCAGCAGTTCTGAGCTCAGGCGGAGAGATACTTAAGGACCTGAGGATAATGCTGAGCGTTGAGGAAGGAAAAAGGGGACTGAGACAGTCAGATGCCCTTTTTCAGCATTGGAAGAATCTTCCGGGAATGCTGGAGGAGCTGCTTAAGGATTACAGAAGGGACATCGCAGGAGTCTGCGTTTCCGTAAAGCCAAGACCTGCGGACGGAAGCTATATGCCTGTGTTCACAGCAGGGGAAAGCCTCGGTCGGACCATAGCTGCATCACTGGATGTACCGCTTTACTGCTACAGCCACCAGGAGGGCCACATAGCAGCCGCATCCATTGGAAATGATCTGGATTTCGGAATGCCTATGGTCTGCGCTCATTTGTCCGGCGGTACGCTGGAGCTTGTCAGGGTCGAAAATGGCAGAATAGAGCTTCTGGGAGGAACGAGGGATATCTCCTACGGCCAGCTTCTTGACAGGACCGGAGTAGCTCTCGGATTTCCTTTCCCTGCAGGAAAATACATCGATGAAATGGCCTTGAAAGCGGCAGATAGACTGCTTATAGCCGATGAGGAGCTTTCAGATGCCTCCAGAAGGCTCAGAAATCCCTTCTCACGCGTTTTTGTGCAGGATATGGACACGAATCTCTCCGGACCGGAAACTCAGCTCAGAAGGGCGATTACGGGCCTTACAGAGGAAATGGGGGACGAAACTCAGGATCTCTGCTTTTATCTTATGGCCCGCATCTCGGAGAGCTTCGTCACCATAATGGAGACCGCTAAAGCAGAAGCGGAGTGCAGTCAGGTGCTTGTGAGCGGCGGCGTGGCTTCCAGCAGCTTCCTAAGAGCCTGGTGCCTAAAGTACGGATACAGCTTCGGGCAGCCGCGGCTATGCTCGGACAACGCTGTGGGCCTTGCATACATGAAGGACAGGGGACTATGCCTATAAGACCGGTATCAGTTTCACAACTTAATAATTATATAAAGCGCATAATTGGAACGGACCCCATACTCAGCAACGTTACTGTGAAGGGCGAGATATCAAAGCTCACCCGCCACAGCAACGGAAACTGGTATTTTACGCTCAAGGACGAAAGCAGCAAGATAAGCTGCATACTGTGGGCGGACAGGGTGGCTCAGCTGCGCTACGATATCGACGAGGGCATGGAGATCCGCGCCACCGGCAGCGTTTCCGTCTACGAAAAAAGCGGAAGCTACTCCTTTAATATCAGGAGCATAGAGCTGGAGGGGGAAGGCGCTCTAAAGATAGCCTTTGAAAAGCTTAAGGCAAGACTTGATGCCGAAGGGCTTTTCGATCCGGACAGAAAAAAGCCGCTGCCAGCTTTTCCGCGTCGCATAGGGGTGGTAACATCACCCACGGGAGCTGCCATAAGGGACATAATCACCACCGTCAGGCGCAGAAGTCCGCTGGTGGACCTGCTCCTTTATCCGGCTCTGGTGCAGGGTGACGGCGCTGCGGCAACCATAGCAGAAGGCATAAAGGAGCTGAACAGGCTCAGCGCAGAGTTCTCCATGCATGGAGAAAGGCCCCTCGATCTTATTATCGTTGGCCGCGGAGGCGGCTCTGCCGAAGACCTTTGGGCCTTCAATGAGGAGACAGTAGCCAGAGCCATTTACGACTCAGAGCTTCCGGTTATATCCGCCGTGGGTCACGAGGTGGATTTTCTGATATCAGACTATGCGGCGGACCTGAGGGCTGCGACGCCCACTGCTGCCGCGGAGCTGGCTGTGCCTCACATTGACGGGATACTTGATGTACTGAGAAACGCAAATCCCGAAAGGCTTTACAGCTATCTTGAGTCGGATCTTGAGATGGCGCAGTTCAATGCATCCCAGTACCTGCAGCAGGCAAAAAGGGCTTTTGAGGACGGTCTTATGGACCGCAGCCACATGCTTGCCCGCCTGAAGAACGAGATAGATGCGGCAAATCCCCTGGCTGCTCTTGAGCAGGGCTTTGCCCTTGTAAGGATGGACGATGGTCAAAGGGCCGCAAGCGCAGAGCAGCTCAAGCCCGGAAGCAGAATATCGGTGATCTTTAATGACGGAAGCGTTTCCGCCGAGGTCCTGGAAAGAGAAGGTGAATAAATGGCTGAAAACAAATCAATGGACCTGGAGAGCATGAAGTTTGAGGATGCGCTTAAGGCCTTGTCCGATTGCGCAGAAAAGCTCAAGTCGGGCAAGCTTAGTCTAGATGAAAGCATAGATGTTTACAATAAAAGTATTATGTATTACAACCGCTGCAAGGCCATTCTGGACGGAGTTCAGCAGAAGATCGAGCTCTACAGACCCGAAACCGGCCGGACTGAGGATTTTGATCTGTAGGAGGAAGACATGAAAAGCAGAGAATATACAATGCTTAAGGACATGCTGGAAAACAGCCTCCTGTATAATCTTCCCGAGGTCCCTGAAAAGAGCAGGACTCTTTACGATTCAATGGTATACAGCCTTATGGCCGGCGGAAAGCGCATGAGGGGCGTTCTGTGCCTTGCTGCTGCCGATATCACAGGCCTCGACTACACTGAGCTTCTTCCCTTTGCCTGCGCCATCGAATACATTCAGGCCTATTCTCTCATCCACGACGATCTCCCGGCTCTGGACAACGACGATATGAGGCGGGGAAAGCCCACCAATCACAAGGTTTTTGGCGAGGATATGGCTATCCTTGCAGGCGACGGGCTTCTTTCCGCTGCCATGGAGACCATGTCCGTATTCTGCGCCTCCTTTGCGCTCAATGAGGGCGCTTCAAGAGAGCAGGTCAACGGCATGCTCATGGCCCAGGCCTGCATTCCCAGCGGTGTCGGTATAGGAGGCATGGTGGCAGGCCAGGTCACAGACGTTCAGAATGCAGGTAAGGATATCCCGGGCGAGCTTCTGGACTATATCCACCTTCACAAGACCGCCGATTTTATAAGGGCATCGGTGCTTGCAGGCCTTTTTGCAGGCTGCGCGGACCAGAAGACTGTGGAGGATTTCGAAAGCTATGCCGTCAACATGGGCATTGCCTTCCAGATCGCTGATGATATTGCAGACGGAGATCAGACCGATGAATGCTCCTATGTGACTCTTCACGGCATGGAGGCTGCCAGATCCAGAGCTGCAGAGCTCATAGAGACTGCCCGCAGGGCCATCGCAGGCTACGGAGATAAGGCCCTGATATATAACGATATACTTGATTTTCTTCAGGAGCAGATATAAGAAATGCTGGAAGAACTGAAGTCCATGGACCGGGAGCAGCTCAATGCTCTCGCAGATGAACTGAGAAAAGAGCTTATAGAAAACACCTCAAAAACAGGGGGCCATCTGGCCTCCAATCTTGGCGTGGTGGAGCTTACCATAGCGCTGCACAGGGTGTTCGATACGCCGAAGGATAAGCTCATCTGGGATGTGGGTCACCAGGCCTACGTCCATAAAATGCTCACAGGCAGGCGGGATCAGATGAATACCCTTCGACAGTTCGGAGGCCTAAGCGGCTTTCCCAAGCGGGCTGAGTCCGAGCACGACATGTTCGACAGCGGCCACAGCGGTGGCTCCATCTCTGCTGCCTTAGGCTTTGCCTATGCAAGGGATCTGAAGGGCGAGGATTATTCCTGCGTGGCCGTAATTGGTGACGGCGCCCTGACAGGAGGCGTGGCTTTTGAGGCCATGAACGCCGCAGGAAGCTCCAAATCTCATATCATAGTAGTCCTCAACGACAATGAGATGTCCATATCAAAGAATGTGGGAGGTCTCTCAAGGCATCTTCAGAAGCTTAGAATGACCAATGCCTATCTTGGCTTTAAGCGCAATATCAAAAGCGCCACGGAAAACAGTCCCGGCCTTTACCGTTTTCTCAGCAGGATAAGGGACGCCATTAAATTCGCATTCATGCCCGGCGTGGTTTTTGAAGAGCTTGGCTTCAAATATTTCGGACCCATCGACGGTCATGATGAGGCCCTGATGGAGCAGTATTTTTCCAGGGCGAAGGACATTGAGGGACCGGTGATGATCCATGTGATCACCAAAAAAGGCAAGGGCTTTGCTCCTGCCGAGGAAAACCCCGCCAAATATCACGGAGTGGGCCGCTTTGATCCCAAGACCGCTGATTCCAGAAAAGAAGAAAAGCATGGAAGCTGGTCAGAGGTTTTTGGAAAAGCCCTTCTTGAAGAGGCAAGGGCAGACAGCAGCATAGTTGCTGTCACGGCTGCAATGACAGACGGCACAGGGCTTACAGCCATGAAGGAGGCTTATCCCCAGAGAGTCGTGGACGCTGCCATTGCAGAGCAGCACGCCGTAAGCTTTGCAGCCGGCGCAGCGCTGAACGGCCTTAAGCCAGTGGTCGCCATCTATTCAACCTTCCTTCAGAGGGCTTATGATCAGGTGCTTACAGAGGTATGCCTTCAGAATCTGCCTGTTATTTTTGCGGTGGACAGGGCAGGCATCACAGGTGGCGACGGTGAGACTCACCAGGGCGCCTTCGATATCGAATACCTGAGCTCCATGCCAAATATGACTATTTTCAGCCCCAAAAACGACTGGGAGCTTAAGATGATGCTGAAAACAGCTCTGAGGCTGGGCACTCCCGTTGCAATCAGATATCCGAGAGGCAATGCTCCTGCGGCTTCGGAGGAGGATAAAGCCAGGGGCTTTAAACCCTCCACTGAGCTTGCAGCTGATGGAAAGGACATGCTCATACTTGCAGACGGCGCCTTTGCGGGTACAGCAAGGGCGGTAAGAGAGCTGCTTAAGGCCGAAGGTATAGATGTGGGAGTTGCGGATATCAAGGTCATAAAGCCTGTGGATCCGGACTTCCTGGAATACTGCGGAGGCCGAGGTTACAAGCTTATAGCAGTCCTTGAGGACGGCGACAGCTACAACGGCTATGGTACAGTATTCGCATCAAAGCTTGATAAATACAGCTGCGGGACCCAGGTGGAATGCTTCGGCTGGCCCGACAGCTTCATCCAGCACGGAACAGTAGATGAGCTCAGGACCGCCTACGGCCTGGATCCACAGTGGCTAAGCATCAGGATACGCGAAAGTTACATGAAAATAGACAGGAAGAGATGATTTGAAGACAAGATTAGATGTGCTGCTGGTCGAGCAGGGCTATTTCCAGTCAAGAGAAAAGGCCAAGGCCGCCATTATGGCAGGCCAGGTTTTTGTTGACGGACAGATCTCTGACAAGGCCGGCAATATGATAAAGGAAGACGCCAGCATAGAGGTTAAAGGTGCCAGCTGTCCCTATGTAAGCAGGGGAGGCTTTAAGCTGGAAAAGGCGCTTAAGGTTTTCGGCATAGACGTCACAGGAAAGATCTGTCTGGACATAGGCGCCTCCACCGGAGGCTTCACTGATGTGATGCTTCAAAACGGCGCCGCCAAAGTCTATTCCGTGGACGTGGGCTATGGGCAGCTGGACTACAAGCTCCGAAACGATCCCCGTGTGGTGAACATGGAAAAGTATAATTTCCGCTATGCTGTTCCTGAGGATTTTACGGATAAAATGGACTTTGCCTGCTCAGATGTGTCATTTATATCCCTTAAGCACATATTTCCGGCCTGTTCTCAGCTTCTTAAGGAGGGCGCTGAGATAGCCTTCCTGATAAAGCCTCAGTTTGAGGCCGAAAGGGAGCAGGTAGGGAAAAACGGCATCATAAAGGATCCGAAGGTCCATGCTGAGGTCATAAGTAAGGTCTGCGGCTATGCAGTTTAAACTGGGTGTACAGTAATTTTTTTAAGTTACGCTCCCGTGAAGGGCGCGAAAGGAAACATCGAATTCCTTCTTCACGCTCAAAAAGCGGCGCCGGAGGAATGTGCTGCACCTGATCCATCCTATATTGCACAGACAGTAAGCGAAGCACATCAGGGACTTGATATTTAGATAATTTTCAGGACGATCGGTCAATCTGTCCGGTTTATTAATTTGATTCGTATTATTGTTTTCCGAATCTAAACCGAGAAGCTGTAAGTGACTGAAAATGTCATGAGTCAGGGTTTCAGATCCTGCATTTCAATGTTTAAGCGAGGTAACAAATGGCATATACGCCAATGATGCAGCAATATCTTGCTACCAAGGAACAATATAAAGACTGCATACTATTCTTCCGTCTCGGGGACTTCTACGAGATGTTTTTCGACGATGCAATAACAGCTTCAAAGGATATGGAGGTTGTCCTTACCTCCAAGGCCTGCGGAGACGATGAAAAGGCACCCATGTGCGGCGTGCCTTATCATGCCGTGGAGACCTATGTGGCAAGGCTTCTGGAAAAGGGCCACAAGGTTGCCATAGCAGAGCAGATGGAGGATCCTGCTCTTGCAAAGGGCCTGGTCAAGCGCGAAGTCATAAGAGTCATCACCCCCGGGACCGTCATAAGCCAGAACATGCTCAGCGAAAAGGAAAACAACTTCCTTGCCAGCATCTATATTTCCGGAAGCTCCGCTGCCATCTGCTGGTGCGACATCTCCACCGGTGAATTTTCCGCCATGCAGGCAGGCTCTGAGGGCTTTCAGGAGCAGATACTGGCCCAGCTGGCCAAGCTTCAGCCAAAGGAAATAATCGTAAATCTCGGAGAGGAGGAAGCCCTCTGGCTCTGGGAGCAGGCCAGGACTCTGGATAAGGTGTATATCTCCGTCCCGGCCACGGACATTTTCACTGAAAGATCCGCAGAGGACACTCTGAAGCGCTATTTCAGAACAGCATCCCTGAAATCCGTAGGCCTGGCAGAGGAGGATGTTCCTGAACTCTTTTTCAGCGTGGGCGCGCTTCTTGGCTATCTCAAGGATACGCAAAAGCAGGATGTGACCCATCTGAATGAGCTTCAGATCTGCGATATTTCAAGCTATATGAGTCTGGACAAGGCTACCATCAAGAGCCTTGAGATAACCGAGACTCTGTTTGAGCACAGCACCGAGGGCTCTCTTCTTGGCGTTCTCGACCGCTGCCGCACCGCCATGGGCAGCCGCAAAATGAAGCAGTGGCTCAGGGAGCCTCTCAACAGATTGGACCAGATACAGGAAAGACTGGATGCAGTGGAGCTGCTCTGCCAGGACATAATGCTCAGAAACGAGCTCAGGGAACACCTCAAGGCCATATACGACCTTGAAAGGCTCACGGGACGCATGTCCCTTGGCACAGCAAACGCAAGGGATATGATAGCCTTAAAGCAGAGCCTTGCTGTGCTGCCGGACATCAAAGCGGCACTTTCTGACAGCGGAAACAAGCTGCTTACGGAGCTTATGCGGCAGATCGACCCCCAGACAGAGCTCTGCGCGGAAATCGAAGCTTCTATCGTCGACGATCCTCCTTTTTCCATCCGGGAGGGCGGTATAATCAAGCCAGGCTTCAGTCAGGAGCTGGACGACATAAAGTTCTCCGCAAGAGACGCCCAGGAATGGATAGCATCCCTTGAAGCCAAGGAGAAGGAGCGCACAGGCATAAAGACCCTGAGGCTCGGCTACAACAAGGTATTCGGCTACTACATAGAAGTTTCAAATTCCTTTAAGGACAAAGTCCCCGAGAATTACATAAGAAAGCAGACCCTGGTCAACGGCGAGCGCTTCGTAACTCCGGAAATGAAGGAAAAGGAGAACATTGTCATAAGTGCCCAGGGAAGGACCAACGACCTGGAATACCGCCTGTTTACAGCCCTCAGGCTAAAGGCCATGGGACTTGCAGCCCAGATACAGGCAAGCTCCCACGCCATAGCTGCTCTTGATGTGCTCTGCAGCTTTGCGGAAAGCTCCGTAAAGCTGGGCTATGTAAAGCCCTCTGTCAACAGCGGAGACGAGATAGTAATCAAAAAAGGTCGCCATCCGGTGATCGAAAACACCATCCGCGACGGCATATTCGTTTCCAACGATCTTTATATCAACAGGGACGACTGCTCCATGCTGCTTATAACAGGCCCCAATATGTCTGGTAAATCCACCTACATGAGGCAGCTGGCTCTGATAGTGCTGATGGCTCAGGCGGGCTGCTTCGTTCCAGCGGATGAGGCCGTCATAGGCATCTGCGACCGCATATACACCCGCATCGGAGCCTCGGACAACATCGCCATGGGACAGTCCACCTTCTTTGTGGAGATGTCCGAGCTGGCATATATACTGAATACAGCAGGGCCGAAAAGCCTTGTTATCCTGGACGAGATAGGGCGGGGTACATCCACCTGGGACGGTCTTTCCATTGCCTGGGCTGTGGTTGACTATCTGACCCGCCCCGGCAAGCAGGTCCGCACCCTGTTCGCCACCCATTACCACGAGCTCACCGTGCTCTCAGAAAGCGTTCACGGCGTAAAGAACCTGAATGTGGACGTTTCCGAGAGCAGGGGCAGCATAGTCTTCCTGCACAAGATCGTTGAAGGCAGCGCCTCCAGAAGCTATGGCATCCATGTGGCCAAGCTGGCCGGAGTGCCCAATGAAGTGCTTCAGACCGCAGAGGACAGGCTTCAGATGCTGGAATCCGGGGATCAGCCCGCTCTTAAGCTTCATCAGGCTGCGGACAGCTACGGCCAGCAGCTTTCGATGTTTGCGGCTGCGGTGCAGGAGCCCACAAAGGATCAGAAGCAGCAGATAGTAAAGGATTCTGCGCTGGCAAAAAAGATAGCCTCCGTGGATCTCATGAACATAACCCCCTCAGGTGCCATAAAGGAGCTGGAGGAACTGAAAAAACTCCTGGATTAAGAAAATGTACGACAAGATCAGAGCACTTCCCAAGGACATTGCAGACAAGATAGCAGCCGGAGAAGTGGTGGAAAGACCACTTTCCATTGTTAAAGAGCTGCTGGAAAACTCAATAGACGCAGGCTCCACAAGCATCATTGTGGAGATCAGAAAGGGTGGAAAGGAATACATCCGCGTGACGGATAACGGCTGTGGCATCCACAAGGATGAGCTGAGCCTGGCCTTCATGCGCTATGCTACATCAAAAATATTCACTGATGATGACCTCAATGCCATACAGAGCCTGGGCTTCAGAGGCGAGGCTCTGGCCAGCATAGCGGCTGTTTCAAAGATAGAGCTGGTCACCAAGACTGCAGACGAAGCCTCAGGAAGCCGCATAGCCCTGGAGGGCGGAGAGATAATCGAGATAACCGAGGCCGCCTGCCAGGATGGAACAACCATCGTGGTCAGGGACCTGTTTTACAACATCCCCGCCAGAAAGAAGTTCCTTAAGCAGGACAATGCCGAAAGCTCCCTGGTCACCGACTATGTGTCCAAAATGGCCATAGCCTATCCCAATGTGCGCTTCAGACTGGTCAACAACGGCACCATCCTTTATTCGACCCTGGGAAACAACTCCCTGAAGCAGGCCATAATGACCGTTTTCAGCCCGGACATCACCAGAAAGATCATCCCGGTGGAGTATTCGGCCGGAGATATGCATATAAGCGGCTTTGTCTCTTCTCCTTCTGAATGCAGGAACAACCGCAGGTACCAGATATTTTTCGTGAACGGAAGACTTATCCGCAGCTCGCTTATAGAAAAGGCTCTGGATGAGGCCTACAGGGATAAGGTCTTCGACGGCAAATACCCGGCAGCCTTTCTCTTCCTGGAGGAGGATCCGTCAAAGCTGGATGTTAACATACACCCAAGCAAAACGGAAATACGCTTTTTCGAGGAGGATGCGGTACGGGATTTCCTGGTGAGGTCTGTCAGAAGGGCGCTGCTGGATCCGGGAGTCAGCAATGTGGTCCCTAAAACTGAAGATAACGATAATAATATTACGTCAACTTCAACGAACGAACAAAAATCAGAAACCGTCTCCTATGGCATAGACCAGAGTCCATCTCCTAAGGTCAGCTATGTAAGCGTCAGGGAGGATCCGGAAGCAAAGCCCTTCTTTGCAGACCTCAGAGCCGAGCGGACCGAGGAGCAGCAGAGCTTTGAAGTTCAGGAAAAGATGATCGAAGAAAAGGCTGCTCCCAGGCTGAGGTTTTCAGACCTCGAGCTGATAGGATCTGTTTTCGATACATATATCATTGCAAAGGATCCCGATCACCTCTACATGCTGGACCAGCATGCAGCCCACGAGCGGGTGCTCTTCGAAAAGCTCAGAGCCCGCTTCAGCAGCAGGGATACGGAAAGCCAGATGCTCCTTGCTCCATATGTGCTTCATTTAAGCCCTGCGGCAAAAATCGCAGCCCTGGACCTTCTTGAACCCCTTGGAGTTCTCGGTTATGAGATCGATGACTTCGGTGCCGCAGAGCTCATCGTAAAGGCTGTACCCTCGTGCATGTCTATGGCTGAGGCTGAAGCATTTCTCGAGAGCATGCTGGAGGACGAAAAGCTTACAGCAGACAAGTTCGAGCTGAAACGGGATGAGATCATATCAAACTCCTGCAAGGCTGCCATCAAGGGCGGCGACAGGATCTCTGCAGTTGAGGCGATGGAGCTCCTCCGCCAGCTGGACGGCTGCGAGAACCCCTACAACTGCCCCCACGGAAGACCCACATATATAAGATATTCCCGCTACGATCTGGAAAGGCTTTTCCTGAGAAAGTAGGACAAGATGATATACATAATCAGACACGGACAGACCGAGCTCAACAGCCTGGGCCTGATGCAGGGAAGGGGAAGCGACGCCCCTCTCAATGACAAAGGCATAGAGCAGGTTCAGAAGGCTGCGGAATTCTTCAGGGAGCGCGGAATTAGTTTTTCCAGGATCTATTCCAGTCCCCTTGTAAGGGCTGTGGAGACCGCAAGGATAGCCGCAGGGCTTAAGGACAGCAGCTCCATAATGCTGGACGACCGCCTCCTTGAGATGGATTATGGTCCCTACGAGAGCATAGACCTTAAAAAAAAACTTCCGGAGGAGCTCAAATTCTTCTTCAGCGATTTTGTTCACAATCCCGCGCCCGAAGGCATGGAGCCTCTTTCGAGCATCGTCGAGCGCAGCGGAGATATACTTGAGGAAGTGAAGAAATACGCCGTTAAGGAAAACGTGCTTCTCTCCACTCATGCCATAGCCATGAAGGGCCTTATAGAATACCTGACTCCGAAATCCGGGGGCGGCTGGTGGAGCAGATACATAGGAAACTGCGCTATTTTCGCCTCTGAGGTATCAGCGGACGGAAGCATGAGCAGCGCCATAGAGCTTTTCAACCCGCCAAGGGAAAAGAGATAAAAATCTGAACGAAATGACCGACACAGTCTTTATCTGCGGCCCCACAGCCGTGGGAAAAACTGAATACGCCATAAGGCTGGCGCAGGAGCTGAACGGAGAGATAGTTTCAGCGGATTCCATGCAGATATATAAATACATGGATATCGGAAGCGCAAAGCCCACTGAGGAAGAGCGGGCCATGGCCAGGCACTGGCTGGTGGATGAGATAGATCCCAGGACGCCTTTCAACGTTTTTGAATACCAGAGGCTTGCCAGGGGCTATATAAAGGACATTGCCTCCCGCGGAAAGCTTCCCATAGTTTCCGGAGGCACGGGGCTTTATATAAGCAGTCTGGTCTACGATATGGACTTCTCTGCGCCGGAGGGAGACGACAGCTGGAGGCAGAAGGCCTGGGATGAGGCCGGACATAGCCCTGAGAGGCTCTGGAAGCGCCTTTACAGCCTCGATAAGGCCGCAGCCGGGGAAATACATCAAAACAATGTAAAACGCGTCCTGAGGGCAATTGAGCGCCTTGAGAAGGGTGAGGAAAAGCTGGCTTCCTTTGATGAGATGCGAAAGCCATCAGAAGATATCAGTCCGGTGCTCATAAGTCTGGACAGGGACCGGGCAGAGCTATACAGCAGGATAGACCTTCGGGTGGACAAGCTCTACGAGGCAGGCCTTGCCGAAGAGGTCCACAGGCTTATGGATATGGGCTTTACTGAAGCCGATGTGGCCATGAAGGGAATAGGATATAAGGAGATCATCCATGCGCTGAGCCTTGGGCTTCCTGCTGAAAGCGCCGCCGAAGAGATCAAAAGAAACAGCCGCCGCTATGCCAAGCGCCAGCTCACCTGGCTAAGGCATCAGTACCCGGACATGGAATGGGTCAGCCTTAAGGGCTTCAGCTTCAACGAGGAAGCATATAAAACGATACTTGATATAATTCACAGATCCTTGAATCAGGAGAACTAAAATGGCGCGGGAGCGTATTAAGGTCCACAACAAATCCGACAAGCCGGACAATGTGGTGGAGCGGGAAAATCAGATAATAGAAGAGTGCGAGAGGATCGAGCAGGAGCTTCCCAGCTGGCTGAGGGGCTACTTCATGTACCTCAAAAACAACGATCTTCCCATGACCCGTCTGTCATATCTTCGGGACATACGCTTTTATTTCCGCTATCTGCTGGCTGAGACGGCCCTCCAGGAAAAATACGAAAGCATAAAGGATTTCAAGCCAGAGGACTTCGACGAGATCACATCCCAGGACGTAAATCTTTTCATAGATTACTGCAGGCGCTACAAGGTGCCTTCAAAAAACGGCGAAAGCAAGATCGTTTTCGAGAACCAGAACGCCTCCCTGAGCCATAAAAAGTCAGCGGTCTCTGTGTTCTTCAAATACCTTTACAGGGACGGCTTCGTGCAGAAGAACATCACAGACGGCTTCGATCCCATACGCATGCCTAAGCCCGGAGAGCGGGAGATCAAGGCTCTTCAGGATGATGAGGTCATGCGCATGCTGGACGCCGTAAGCAGCGGTGAGGGCCTTACGGACAAGGAAAAGGAATTCTGGGAGAAGACAAAATACAGAGACAAGCTGATACTCCTTATACTCGTGACCTACGGTCTCCGCCTTTCGGAGCTTCAGCAGCTGAATATTAGCTCCTTCAACTTCAGCAGGGGCGAATTCAAGATATACAGAAAAAGGGGCAAGGAATCTCTGATGCCTGTAAATAACACCATAACGCAGGCCTTCAGCGATTATGTGAACCTGGAAAGAGCCTCCGATGATTCCCTAAGCGAAGAGAACAAGGACGCGCTTCTTCTGAGCCTTCAGGGCAGCAGGCTCACAGACAGGCAGATACGCCAGATAGTTAAAAAATACACTTCTATTTCCATGGGCACCAGCCGCAGCAAGGGCTACAGCCCCCATAAGCTGAGAGCCACAGCAGCCACATCACTCATCGGAAGGGGCAATTCCATCTACGATGTTCAGGAGCTGCTGGACCACGACAATGTGACCACTACTCAGCTTTACGCCGCCCACAAGCTCAATACCAAACGTAAACTTATAAAGGAATTCGAGTGGGGTGAAGATCTTGAAGGATATGACAAAAATGCCGCAATGAATGCGGCTGATTCGCAGGAAACCGAAGATAATCAATAGCTTTTTAGCTAAAATAGTGCAATAATATTCACTTGAAAATATTACTGTCAGACTGGAGTTATTGTTTTGTCTAAAAGAAAACCTGTAAACATCCTGGATCCCCATATGGATCCAAGGAAACTTATTTTTATGCTGGTTTGGCCGACCATCATTGAAGAATTCATGAGCATCCTTGTAAACTACGTGGATACCGCCATGGTGGGATCCCTGGGAGTTTACGCCACCGCTTCCGTTGCGGTCAGCTCGCCCATAGTCGGCATGATGGTAGGCATCATGATGGGCCTTGCCTCCGGCTTTGGAATCACCTTTTCGAGAATGATAGGCGAAGGCCGCAAGGGTGACGCTCTTAAGGTCATGCAGCAGTCCATCTATTATGCTCTTGCCATGGGCGGCCTTATGACCTTCCTTTTCGTTGTAGTGTTCCCGGACAATCTTCCCCGCTGGATGAATGCCCAGCCCGATATCTGGGAGACTTCAGGCCAGTATATCCGCTGGTTTGGCTATTCCAGGCTCTTCCTGGTGGTGAACATACTCTGCAGCCAGTTTCTCAGAGGACAGGGCGATACCAGGACCCCCATGATCGCCAACCTGAGCTCCAATATCAGCAACGCCATCATGAACTTCCTGTTCATTTTCCCAACCAGGCAGATCACCGTATTCGGCCTCAGCTTTACCATGTTTGGTCTTGGAAAGGGCGTTGCAGGCGCCGCAATGGCCACATCTCTGGCAAACCTTATAGCCTGCAGCATCAGCGTCTCAAGGATATTCAGCCCCCACAACATAGTCCAGTTCAGCTTCAAGGGCATGGAAAAGCCAGACTTCCATATGTATAAGCTGATCTTCAGCATGGGCGTTCCCGTGGCTCTTGAGCGCAGCGTCACCAGCTTTGGCATGATGATGTGCAGCAGACTTCTGGCTGGCATCAGCAACCAGGTGGTGGCAGCTCACAGCCTTGCAAACACAGCTGAATCCATCTGCTACATGTCAGTTATGGGCTTCGGAATGGCGGCATCTACGATCGTGGCCCAGTGGCTTGGAGCGGACGATCCCGACAGGGCCATGATGCTGTCCACAAAGTGTCTGAAATATGCGGCCATCGTAAGCACCTGTGCAACCATTGTGCTGTTTATAGGAGCGCCTTATATACTCGATATATTTACCAATGATGCTCAGGTCATAGCCATGGGAACCTTCGCGCTGCGCATACAGTGCGCGGTGGAGGTGATCGAAGCTCTTGCAATGACCATATCCGGTATCTTAAGAGGCGCGGGCGATGTAAGGATCACAAGCCTTGCTTCAATTATAGGAATGTGGTGCGTACGAGTGCTGCTTGCGAATATCCTGATCAGAGGCTTTGGCTTCGGGCTCAACGGAGTCTGGATCCCCATGGCTCTTGACTGGGTATGCAGGTTCTCCATTCTCTTTACACGCTACAGAAGCGGCAAGTGGAGAGGCGCCTGGGCAAAGAATACAGGAAAATAGATTTATATGAACAAAGAAACCGTAAATTTATTATGTAAACAATTCGGTATCAGTATGGATACCATTAAGCTGGTCGAGACTGCAGAGGCAGAGATCCAGCCGGTCTTTAGACGCTACGACGACATAGCCGAGTACAATCAGCTGAAGGTCCTTAAGGCCTTCCACGACTGCCGTATAAGCGATACTGTGTTTGCCTGGAACAATGGCTATGGTCATGATGACCCGGGCCGCGACGCCTGCAGCAGAGTCTATGCAGGCGCTCTTGGAGCTGAGGACTGCATAGTCCGTCCCACGATCTGCGATGGTACCCACGCTCTTGCATGCACATTTTTAGGGATTTTAAGACCCGGTGACGAGCTTTTATACTGCTCCGGCCAGCCCTATGACACCATGCAGACTGTCATAGGCCTTCGGGGCGACGGAAATGGATCCCTGAAAAGCTACGGCGTGAGCTTTGCCCAGGTGGATCTGACACCTGAAAACAACATAGACCTTGAGGCTGTAAAGGCTGCAATAGGTCCTAAAACCCGCATGGCGGCTCTTCAGCGCTCCCTGGGCTATTCCTGGCGGCATGCTTTTTCTATAGAGGAGATCGCTGCCTGGGTCTCTGCCTGCAAGTCAGTAAAGCCTGATATCATCTGCATGGTGGATAACTGCTACGGCGAATTCCTGGATTATAAGGAGCCCACGGAGGTCGGCGTGGATGTTATGGCAGGTTCTCTTATGAAGAATCCCGGCGGCGGCATCGCCGAGGGCGGCGGCTATATTGCCGGAAGAGCAGATCTTGTGGAAATGGTAAGCTACAGGGTCACAGCCCCGGGCATCGGCGGCGATTGCGGTCTGATGTACGACCAGACCCGTCATATACTTAAAGGTATCTTCATGGGTCCGAGGACTATCAACGGCGCAATAAAGGGCGCTGCTCTCTGTTCTAAGGTCTTCCAGCTTCTGGGCTTTGAAACTACGCCCAGGGCTGAAGCTCCAAGAAACGACATCGTTACAGCCATAAAGCTGAACAATAAAGAACAGCTCATCGAATTCTGCCGAGCCATCCAGTCCGCGGCTGCCATAAACGCGCACTTTACACCTGAAGAAGGGGAGATGCCCGGTTATCCGGATGCCGTGATCATGGCCAGCGGCTCCTTTGCCCAGGGCTCAACATTGGAACTTTCTGCAGACGGCCCCATAAGAGAACCCTACATAGTTTATTTCCAGGGCGGACTTAGCTACTGGCATTCAAAGCTGGGTGTGATGGCCGCAGTTCAGGCGCTGTGCAGCAGGGGACTGATAGGGTAAGCGCCCAATATAATAAAAAAGAACATATTTTCGCTGCCGGTACAGATTTATGTACCGGCTTTGTTTTATTATATAGCTGTAAACGAAATTCAAACAATTGTTTGTAAAAATACTTGACAAGAACAATTGTTTGAGGGTATAATCCTCTTGAACATTTGTTCTGGAGGGTAACAGCAGGGCTGTTTATATACAGAAAGGATCGTACAGCTATGAAAAGATACAGGATCGCAAACAAGTTCAGATTCACGGTATTCGTAACCGTCTGCCTTCTGGTATGCGTATTCATGCTTGGCTCTATGATGGGCTTCTTCAATGCAGAGGCATCAGCGCCTGAGGAATATATCAGCTATCAGGTACAGACCGGAGATACGCTGTGGAATATTGCCAGAAAATACGGGCCGGCTGATCAGGACGTAAGACTTACGATAAGCAACATATGCAGGATAAATAATGTCACTGCATCTACACTGCAGGCAGGACAGACTATACAGGTGCCTGTCAATTAACAGAGCGAAGATCCAATAGATCGACATTTCATACATCTCTGCAAGGTCTCCCGGATGCATCTTTATAAAGAGTACATCAGCGGGAGATTTTGCATTATGCAGGAGAGGCTTTAGCAGCCTTTAGAAAAACAAACTTGTATGCGGTGGATAAATATATCGACCGTGCAAAAAAAAATCGCTTAAAACGGCTCTCAGAGCCTAGGCCTGAAAAGCCTTGAAAATCAAGGCCGGGGGGCTTTTCCGCCCGATTCTGCACTATCTATTCCCAAAATTGATATTTTAGGAACAGTTATGTGTTTCGACTATGAATCCCCTGTCGGTCTATACTTCACAATTATTGCTGCCAAAACGCTTCTGGAGTTTACTGTGTATCTGCAAATACCTGAATACTTATAAACACAACAACATAAAAACGGATCAGACTAAAGCCTGAAACCGTCTTCTCCTTTATCCTCCACCGGATTAGTATCACCGAACAGAAATTCGGCGTTCTGTTTTTCGATGCTGCTGCTGTCCAGCATCTTCTCCGGGTGCCTTCTTAAATACCACTGAATAAACTTTACTGACAGATACACCACTATCGGTATCATTATCCCCAGTATCAGCACCATCAGCACTATGGCCAGCACTATCACCAGCATCGGATGTGCCATGTAAAATTCGCTCATATCTTACCCGCAAACAATTGTTCTAACCTTCCAGCAGGAACATTTTAACAAATATAAATATTCCCAGAAGGATGCATACGATTCCTGATTTTCTTACGGTGGAATTGAACTTTTCGTTGGGCTTAAAATCCGGATCCTCCTTCTGGAACATCTTCAGCACCAGTCTCGGATTAACGATTATTGCAACTCCATATGCGGCTATGAGCACAGCTGAAAGAATCCTGAAAACTGTAAAAAACATATTACTCCCCTTCCCTTGTCAGGGCTTCCTGAGATCTCTGAAACTTGATCTTATCCATGTAGCTCTGAAGTATTATGACAGCTGCCTGCTTGTCCACATACTCCTTGCGCTCCTTGCGCTTCATGCCAGTCTCCATAAGAACGGCTTCGGCTATCTTGGTGGTAAAGCGCTCGTCCTGGAATTCCACCTTGATTCCAAGCTTCTGTCCTCTTATCTTGTTCTGCAGAACAGTTACAAAATCTCTGACCTTTTCGGTCTGAGGGCTGTCAGTTCCATCGAGCATAAGAGGAAGGCCTGCCACTATGGTGTCTGCTTCCTTTTCTGCACAGAGCTTCAGTATGTAGTTTGCGTCAGCCTTGATCCCAACCCTCTGGTAGGTCTCCAGGCCATGAGCAGATATGAACAAGGGGTCGCTTAACGCAACCCCTATTGTCTTATCGCCTATATCCAGTCCCATCAGCCTCATACTACTTCTTGTCCAGATATGATCTGAGAAGCTCTTCCACAAGGTCGTCTCTTTCTATCCTGCGGATAAGATTTCTGGCGTCGTTGTGTCCGGTTATATATGAGGGATCTCCGGAAAGAATGTATCCAACCATCTGATCGATGGCATTGTAGCCCTTCTCTTCGAGAGCATCGTAGACAAGCTTGAGTATGTCCTCTGTTGTTTTCTGCTGAGACTTATCAGCGCTGCTGAAAAGTATAGTCTTTCTTTCCATCAATTAGCCTCCTTCTTTAAGATTCATTACAGCTAATTATACAAGGCTTTTTGCGGATAAACAAGTGTATTTGAAAAATTTAGGAAAAATCACTTATTCCCTGTCTTATTTCTCCGCCAGCAGCTTTCTGGCCAGCTCGAATGCCTCGGGAAGCTTTGAAGAATCCTTAGCGCCTGCCTGAGCCATGTCGGCTTTGCCGCCGCCACCGCCGCCGCATACTGCTGCCAGCTGCTTTATCATCTGGCCTGCGTGAACGCCCTTTTCAGTAAGATCGTCAGTAACAGATACCATCAGAGTGGTCTTTTCGCCGTTGATGGCTGCGAATACCATGACTACGCCCTTGTTTTCAGCCTTGATCTGGTCTGAAATCGTTCTGAGCTGATCGATACCTGCATTTTCAAAGGTCTTGGTGATGAGCTTCATGCCGTTGATGCTCTCAGCAGCAGCCACCAGGCTTCCTGCCTCTCCGCCAGCAGCCTGAGCCTTCAGCTCCTCCAGCTCCTTCCTCAGAGCCTTGTTCTCAGCAGCCACATCCTCGGACTTTTTGAGAAGGCCGCTGGGATTTGTCTTAAGATTTGCGCTGGCGCCGGATACCAGATCCAGCTCGCTCTGAAGGTATGCTCTGACGGCATCGCCTGTGATGGCTTCGATACGTCTTACGCCTGCTGCAACGCCGCCCTCGGATACGATCTTAAGGCTTCCCACCTGGCCGATATTCGCCACATGGGTGCCGCCGCAGAACTCCATGGAAAAGCCGGGAACATTAACGACTCTTACCTCATCGCCGTACTTTTCTCCGAAGAGCATCATGGCGCCGAGCTTCTTTGCTTCCTCTATGGGCATGACCCTGGTGTCCACATCGGTGAACTCGAGGATCTGCTGGTTTACGATCTCTTCCACCTTCAGTATCTCTTCCCTGCTCATGGCTTCAAAATGGGTGAAGTCGAAGCGCAGGCTCTCGGGAGATACATAGGAGCCGGACTGCTCCACGTGGGTGCCCAGCACCTGCTGAAGAGCTGCCTGAAGCAGATGGGTGGCGGTATGGTTTCTTGCGATTGCGTGGCGTCTCTTAACATTGACGGAAGCCTTTACGCTGTCTCCAGTGTGGAGCTCGCCTGCAGTTATGATGCACTTGTGAGCATATACGCCGTTCAGCTTGGTGGTATCGGTGACCTCAGCCTCGAAGGAATCACCTGTAATGATACCGGTGTCCCCTATCTGTCCGCCGCCCTCTCCGTAGAAGGGACTGCGGTCGAGAACCAGCTTGACCTCCTCGCCCTCCTGAGCGCTTTCAAGAACGGACATGCCCTTTACGATGCCAATGATCTTAGCATCGGAGCTGAGCTCAGTGTATCCGGTGAAGTTGGTCTGGGGGAAGCTGTGGAGCACTGCGCTCTCATCCAGCCAGCCTTCGGTCTCGTCTGCCTTTCTTGCGGCTCTTGCCTGGGCCTTCTGCGCGTCCATTGCGGCCTTGAAGCCCTCCTGGTCCACTGTGCAGCCAGCATCCTCTGCGATCTCCTCGGTGAGTTCGATGGGGAAGCCGTAGGTATCGTAAAGCTTAAAGACCTGGTCTCCGGGAAGTACTGTCCTTCCGGCCTTTTTGGCCTCTTCGATATAGCCATTAAGGATCTCAGAGCCTGAATCAAGAGTCTGAGCAAATTTATCCTCTTCGATGCCGATGATCTTCTTGATATAGTCCCTGCGCTCGATGAGCTGGGGATATGCGGCGCCGGAGGTCTCGAATACCTTCTCGCAGAGGTCCTTAAGGAAGGCTCCCTGGATACCGAGAAGCCTGCCGTGGCGGGCTGCTCTCCTCAGCAGTCTTCTGAGTATATATCCCCTGCCCTCGTTGGAGGGAAGGATACCGTCGGCTATCATAAAGCTTACTGTTCTGATGTGGTCAGTGATGATCCTGATGGATACATCGTGGGGGCCTTCGCCGTCCTGATACTTGATTCCGGACAGTCTGCATACCTCCTGAAGTATGGCCTGCATGGTGTCGATGTTGTAGATGGAAT